>JGI12635J15846_10001455_pt1 | contig 20773 bp, 19 predicted proteins | sample BlaSpr_A8_OM2_M2_FD_15846 | JGI IMG/M metagenome (IMG submission 15846) | reverse complement strand
GCTTGCTGCGTTAGATCAAGTCGTGGATGCCCGGGTCAAGCCCGGGCATGACGAATCATGGGTGGCGTGGCGAGATGATAGGTGAAAGGCAGGAGAGCCGCCCTACTCCGCCGGCTTGGGATCGGGCGGCGGCGGGGTCGCGGACGGCGTGGCGGCAGCGGCTGCGGCATTGGCGGCCTTCTTCTCCACCATCCGCACCGCGATGATCGAGCCCTCATACAGCGCCAGCAGCGGCAGCGCCAGCGAGGACTGGCTCAGCACGTCCGGCGGCGTCAGGACCGCTGCGATGATGAAGGCGACCACGATGAAATAGCGGCGTTTTTCGCGCAGCTGTTTCGAGGTGATGATGCCGATGCGCCCGAGCAGCGTCAGGATCACCGGCAGCTGGAACGCGATGCCGAAGGCGAAAATCAGCGACATCATCAGCGACAGATATTCGCCGACCTTCGGCAACAGCTGGATCTGCGCGGTCTCGGGGCCGCCCATCTGCTGCATGCCGAGCGAGAACCGCACCAGCATCGGCATCACGACAAAATAGACCAGCATCGATCCCAGCACGAAGAACACTGGCGTTGCGATCAGATAGGGCAGGAACGCGCCGCGCTCGTGCTTGTAGAGGCCGGGCGCGACGAATTTGTAGATCTGCGTGGCCACGATCGGGAACGAGATAAAGCCGGCGCCGAACAGCGCCAGCTTCAGCTGGGTGATGAAATATTCCAGAAGTGCCGTGTAGATGAATTTCGAGTTTTCGGCGCCGGCGATCCAGACGAACGGCCACACCAGAATGTTGTAGATCTGCTTGGCAAAGAAGAAGCAGAAGATGAAGGCCACGCCGAAACCGAGCAGCGCCTTGATCAGCCGCGAGCGCAGCTCGATCAGATGGTCCATCAGCGGCGCTTTGCTGGCCTCGATGTCTTCGGCGCTCATGATGCCTTGGCGTCCTTGAGAACGTCGGACGTTGCAGGCTGGGTGTCCTGCGGCACGGGTTGCGCCTCTGCCTCGCGCACGATCGCCAGCGGCTGCGCGGCCAGTGCCTCGGCGTCAGCCGCGGTAAAGGTTTCCGGGATCGGTGCTACCGGCGTTTCGATCTTCGAAATCGCCGGCGTTTCGAGGTTCGACGTCGCCGGTGTCGTCGGAGCGACCGGCGGTTCAATCGCCGGTGTATCGGTTGACGCCACCGCCGGCTTGTCGATGTCGTCGATCTTGAGCGCGTCGCCGACGTCCCTGGTCAGCGAGGTCATGAGATTGCCCGACGTGAAGCCGCTTGCCGCTTCCTTGACCTCGTCAAAACTCTTCTTGAGGTCGGCCATTTCGGCCTCGCGCATCGCCTCCTGGAACTGGCCCTGGAATTCGGCGGCCATCTTGCGCGCCTTGCCCATCCATTGCCCGACCGTGCGCAGCACGCCTGGCAATTCCTTCGGGCCGATGGCGATCAGCGCGACAACCGCGATGAGGGCGAATTCACTCCAGCCGATGTCGAACATGAATAATTCCGCTCACGCGAGGCGATTGTACCCCAATACTTGCCAAACAAGATTTGGGCCGCCCGCGTCTCCCCAACCGGCGTTACGGCGATGTGCCGCAAGCGCGATGTTCAGACAGCCTTGCTGCCGACATCCGACCGCGCCGCCGTAGTCGGCGTGGCTGCGTGATCGATACTCTTCACCGGCTCGGGCTTTTCCGCGGTCTTCTCGTCGTCCTGCATGCCCTTCTTGAAGGCCTTGATACCCTGCGCGACATCGCCCATCAGGTCGGAAATCTTGCCACGACCGAACAACAGCAGGACGACTGCGATCACGACGATCCAGTGCCAAATGCTAAGCGAACCCATCCTGCAACCCTCCAAACAGCAAGCCGGCGACCCGGCCTAATCCCAAGGCGGAAAGTAGGCTCGGGAGGTGTCAAAAACAAGGACTTAGGGATCGTGAAATCGGTGTTAGCGTGGCCCATTGCCGCCAGCGTTAACCGGCGCGGACGGGCAGGTGAACTAGCTGCCGTCGCCGCGCTCCGGCTCGACCGCGGGTGCCAGCGCCAGTTCCAGATCGCCGATCTCCAGCGGATCTTCGTCATCGCGCAAGGCGGGATCGTCCGACGGCGTTGGAACACTGAAGCCGGAAGGCAACCGCGAATCCAATAGTCCGGTACCCTTCAGCTCCTCGAGGCCCGGCAGATCGGTCAGCGTTTCCAGACTGAATTGCGACAGGAAGGCTTCCGTGGTTCCAAAGGTCAGCGGCCGGCCCGGTGTCTTGCGGCGGCCGCGTGGGCGAATCCAACCGGTTTCCAGCAGCACATCGAGCGTTCCCTTGGACGTGATCACGCCGCGGATTTCCTCGATCTCCGCGCGCGTGACCGGCTGATGATAGGCAATGATCGCGAGCATCTCGATCGCCGCGCGCGACAGCCGCCGCGTCTCGGTGCTTTCCCGCGTCATCAGCCAGGCCAGATCGCCGGCGGTGCGGAAGGTCCATTTATTGGCGACGCGCACCAGGTTGACGCCGCGCGAGGCGTAATCCGCCTGCAGCTGCGCCAGTGCCACCTTGATGTCGACGCCCTCGGGCATCCGTTTGGCGAGGGTGGCCTGATCGAGCGGCTCGGCGGAGGCGAACAGCAGCGCTTCCAGGAGCCGCAGTTCCTCGGGCCGCGCCTGCGGATCGGCAGATTGATCCTCGGCATCGGCTTTGCGTTTTTCCGCCAGACTTGCCATGGCTCGGTCTCCTTCTTCGACTTACTCGACGCGAGAATCCGGCGCGGTCATCGCGTCGGATTCTGGTTGCGGCGGACGCTTTCGAAAATACAAAGGCGAAAAAGCCTCTTGCTGGTGCAGTTCCATCGCGCCTTCCCTTACCAGTTCCAGGGCCGCGGCAAAGCTCGATGCAAAAACCGTGGCTTTCTGCGAGGGATCGACGACGTAATTGATCAGATATTCGTCGAGGCGGCTCCAGTCCTGGGCCATCCCGACCAGCCGCTCCAGCGACGCTCTCGCCTCAGTCAGCGACCACACCGTGCGTTTGGCCAGATGTACCGAAGCCAGCACGCGCTGCTGCCGCTGCGCGGCGTAGGCCGTGAGCAGGTCGAACAGGGTCGCGGTGAACCGGGGATGGCGGATCTCGGCGATGGCTTCCGGATTGCCGCGCGGAAAAATGTCCCGCTGCAATTGCGGACGATTCATCAGCCGGTTCGACGCCTCGCGGACCGCCTCCAGCCGGCGCAACCGGTTGGCGAGCGCGGTCGCCATTTCCTCCGCGCTCGGTCCGTCTGCGCTGACAGGCTCCGGCAGCAACAGCCGCGACTTGAGAAACGCGAGCCATGCCGCCATCACCAGATAGTCGGCAGCCAACTCGAGGCGGATTTTCCGGGCGGCCTCGATGAAAACCAAATATTGGTTGGCCAGCGCCAGGATGGAGATCTTGGCCAAATCCACCTTCTGTTGCCGCGCCAGCGCCAGCAGCAGGTCGAGCGGCCCCTCATAGCCCTCGACGTCGACGACCAGCGCGGGCTCGCCGTCGGAGAGCTCCGCCGGCCGGCCGGTTTCGAATGACAAAATTTCCGCGCTCATGCGCTTGCCGCCGTTCCCGCCCGATCCACCAAAGCATCCAGTTCCGCCCGCGCCCGCACTCGATCGAATGCTTGCGGGGCCTTTCGCGAGGCCAACGCCCGGTGCGCCCGTTCCAGCGCCTTGCCCGACAATACCGGCGTCTCCCGCGCAACTTCCCGCATTTCCTCGAGCTTGCCGTTGCAATGCAGCGCGATGTCGCAGCCGGCGGCGAAAAGGGCTCGGGTCCGCTCGGCGATCGATCCCGAAAGCGCGTTCATGGATACGTCATCACTCATCAACAAACCCTGGAACCCAATCACGCCGCGAATCACCTGCTGGACGATTGTCGCAGATGTTGTCGCCGGATGGGCGGGGTCCAGCGCACTAAACACAACATGCGCGGTCATCGCCATCGGCAGGTCCGCAAGCGGTTGAAAAGCCGCGAAATCGGTCCGTTCCAGCTCCGTTTTGCTAGTTGCGACCTCCGGAAGCCTGAAATGGGTATCCGCGGTGGCCCTGCCATGCCCGGGAATGTGCTTGAGAACCGGCAGAATGCCGCCCTGTTCCAGACCCTCCGTTACCGCCCGGGCAATCGCCGCGACCTTGTCCGGCGCGGTGCCATAGGCGCGGTTGCCGATGACCGCGTCGGCACCGGCCACCGGAACATCGGCCAGCGGCAGGCAATCAACGGTCACTCCGAGTTCTGCGAGGTCGTCCGCGATCAGCCGGGCGCTTAGGCCTGCGGCGGTCAGGCCGAGCTTGCGGTCAATGTCGTAAAGCCTCCCGAAGACGGCGCCGGCCGGATAAACCGGCCAGTGCGGCGGCTCGAATCGTTGCACCCGGCCACCCTCTTGGTCAATCAGGACCGGCGCATCCGGTTCGGCGAGTTCCGCACGCAATTCTTTAACAAGCCGAATTACTTGGGTCGGTGTCTCGATGTTCCGCTTGAATAGAATGAACCCCCATGGTCGCGCGGCGCGGATGAACTCACGCTCGGCGGCGTTCAGCTCCGGTCCGGATACGCCTGTGATGAAAGCCCGCGTGCTCATGCGGCCGATTAGCCCGCTGTTCCGGTGGGGGTCAAGGAAACGGCCGCTAATTCCTTTGGACGACGCACTGCCCGCCAGCGGTCTTCAGACTGCCGCAGAACTGCGAGGCCTCCTCCGGCGTCCCGAACGGGCCCACCATGGCGCGGTAATACACGCCCTTCTCGCCCAAATCGGCCCGCCTGATCAGCGGCTGATGCGATCCCAACACGTCGGGATATTTGCCCTGCAAGGTCCGGAAGGTCGCCTGCGCGTCGGCCTCGCTGCGTTGTGAGGAGACTTGAACAAGGTACCCGCCGCCGCTCGCAGCCGCGCTGGGCGCGGTCTGGACGGGGGCGGCGTTGGCCACCGGGGTTCGCGGTTCCGCCGCGGCGGGCGCCCCCTGCGGGGCCAGCGACAGCGGCGCATTGGCACTGGCATTGGCGGACGCTGGCGGATTGCGCGACGGTGTTCGCGCGGGCGCCTGCTTCGCGGTTGTCGCCGGCGGCGGCGCCGACGTTGCCGGTGCTGCGGCGCTGTCAGGCTGGTCGCCCCGCACGGTCAGAGTCTTGATCTTGCGCGGCTCGTTGTTCGGCAGCGTGCCGTTGGCGCTGCTCGGCGGCAGTGGGGTAGAAGGTGCCACGCTCGCCGCCGACGGCGGATTGACGTTCGAATTCAGCGGCGGAAATACCACGCGCGGGCCTGCCTTGGTGTTGAGGTCGACGGGCGCCTCCTCGCGTGGAACGATTTTCTCGGTGCCATCGGTCGCCGCCATGCGGTCGGGCAGCTTTGCCGACCCGTCGGATGGCGTCGGCACGACCTTGGTCGGACTGGTGTCGGCCTTGATGATCGGCACCTCGCCGCTGCGCGGCGATCCGATATAGGTCCGGTAGGCAAACGCCGCCCCGGTCCCCAGCACCGCCAGTGCCAGCACGACGGCAACGGTGACCGTCCCGCCGCGACGCTTCCGCACCTGTTCTTCGGCGCCTTCGTCGTAGCCGTCCTGATAGCCGTAGGCATCATCCTCCGCATAGCCCGGATTATGAGACTGCCTGCCGTCATCGATCTGGTCGTACAGCGCTTCGTCATAGCGCGAGGGATCCGGCTCGCGATAATCGTCCGCGTATTGCGGTTCCTGCTCATAATCCGGCTCCGGCGCGGCGCGCGCGGCGGCGTAACGCTGGAGCGGATGCACCGCGCTCGGATATTCCGGTGGCGGTTCCTGTCGCGGGATCTCCTGCCGGTTGGCGCGCTGCATCCAAGGCGGCGGCCCGGCGGGCGGCGCGTCATCCGGCTCAACGGGCTCCTGATATTGCTCGCGCGGCTGCTGATATTGTTCGCGCGGCGGCTGAAATGGCTCGCGCGGCCCGGGACGAGACGGAACCTGCGGTTTGGCCCGGCCCATGGTGCCGAACGGATCGGTCTGACCGATCAGGCGGGCGAGTTCGGCCAATGGATCGCTCTCGCCTCTTCCTGAAGCGTGCTGATCATCGCCGCGATTATAATCGTCATCGCCGGGAAAAGGTCTGTCCTGATATCGATCAGCCATCGTGATGTCGCGTCCCCTTCGGGAAAGCCGCCAACCCGCTTTTACTGACGAACCAGCTCTGATGCCCTCACAGATCCCCGTGTGAGAGCCGAATGAGAGCGGCGTTCGGCCCCCTAGCCTATCGCATCTCGTCCGGCGCGTGAACGCCAAGTACGGCCAAACCCGATGCCAGAACGGAGACGACGCCCTGAACGAGGGCCAGCCGCGCCTTTGTCATCTCTGCATCATTCTTGATAATGAAGCGTAAATAGGGCAAATCGCGCCCCCTGGTCCAAAACGCGTGAAATTCGCTCGCGAGATCATACAGATAAAAAGCGATTCGGTGTGGCTCATGCGCCGCCGCCGCGGCCTCGATCATCCGGGGGTACAGCGCCAGCCTCCGCAGCAGGTCCAGTTCCGCCGGATCGGTCAGCCGTTCCACCGCCGCGTTTTCCAGAAACGCCGCCCGCGCCCCAGTCTCCTCCGGCAGGTCCGGGACCACCTCACGGGCGTTCCGGAACACCGAATGGCCGCGGGCGTGACCATACTGAACGTAAAACACCGGGTTCTCGCGCGACTGCTCGATCACCTTGGCGAGGTCGAAATCCAGCACCGCGTCATTCTTGCGGTAGAGCATCATGAAGCGGACCGCATCCTTGCCGACCTCGTCGACCACCTCGCGCAAGGTGACGAAATCGCCGGAGCGCTTTGACATCTTTACCGGCTCGCCATGGCGCAACAGACGCACCAGCTGCACGATCTTGACGTCGAGCGCGGCTTGGCCCGAGGTGATCGCCTTGATCGCCGCCTGCATCCGCTTGATGTAGCCGCCGTGATCGGCGCCCCAGACGTCGACCAAATTGTGGAAGCCGCGGTCGAACTTGTCCTTGTGATAGGCGATGTCGGAAGCGAAGTAAGTATAGCTGCCGTCCGATTTCAGCAGCGGGCGATCGACATCGTCGCCATAGGCGGTGGCGCGGAACAGCGTCTGCTCGCGGTCCTCGTAATCCTCGACCGGCGCGCCCTTGGGGGGCGGCAGGCGGCCCTCGTAGACGTCGCCTTTGGAACGAAGATAGTCGATTGTCTCAGCAACGCGATTGTTGCCGGTTTCGATCAGCGACCGCTCGGAGAAAAAGACGTCGAGCTCGATCTGGAGCGCGGCGAGATCGCCCTTGATTGCTTCCATCATCATCGCGACCGCCTTGCCGCGCACCGGCGGCAACCATGCCGCTTCCGGCATCGTCGTCAGCTTGTCGCCGTATTCGGCGGCCAGCGCCTCTCCGACCGGCTTCAGATAATCGCCGGGATAAAGCCCCTCCGGAATCTCGATACTCTCGCCGAGCGCCTCGCGATATCTCAGGAAAGCCGAGCGCGCGAGCACATCGACCTGGGCGCCGGCGTCGTTGATGTAATATTCGCGGGTCACGTCGTAGCCCGCGAATATCAGAAGGCTCGCCAGCGCATCGCCGAACACCGCGCCGCGGCAGTGCCCGACATGCATCGGTCCGGTCGGGTTGGCGGAGACATATTCGACATTCACCTTCTCGGCCGCGCCGATAGCGCTTTTCCCGTAAGCCTCCCCTTCACGCAGCACAGTGCGCAGCGCGTCCGACCAGGCGCTCGGCTTCAGGGTGAGATTGATGAAGCCGGGACCGGCGACATCGACGGAAGCGATCAAATCGTCCGCGCGCAGTTTCACAGCGATCGCTTCGGCGAGATCACGCGGTTTCGACCTGGCCTCCTTGGCGAGCACCATCGCGGCATTGGTTGCCATATCGCCGTGTGCGGCCTCGCGCGGCGGCTCGACCACCACGCGCGACAGGTCGATATCGGCCGGCCAGCCGCCCTCCACCGCAAGCGCAGCGCAAACCGCATGCACACGCGCCAGCACGTCGGCGAACAGATGTGGATGTGGGGCTTGATCGGCCATGGGCGGATGTTGACCTGGGAATATGCCGCACCTGGCGGCTTGAGGCCGCCGCCTAACGCAAATCCGGGGTCGAGTCAAAAAGCCTTTGGTGCTCGGTGATGGCAAAACGGTCGGTCATCCCGGCGATGAAGTTGCCGATCCGCAGCGCCCGCTCGGTTTCGCTGTCGCAGCCCTCGGGCGGCAGCCACTCGGCCGGCAGATCGCCCGGAGTCCTCTGATAGCGCGCGAACAGATCGAACAGGATCTGCTCGGCTTCGCCCATCACCTTCATCACCCGTTGATGCCGGTACATCCGCTGTTTCAGGAACGCCTTGATCTCGGCCTCGGCCTGCGCGACATCGGGCGGAAACGCGATCAGGACCTCGCTATGGCGACGGACGTCCTCGACAGAAGCCGGCTTTGCGGTCTCCAGTCGCCTGCGCGCTTCGGAGAAGACGGCGCCGATCAGACAGGAAATCAGCTCGCGCACCAGTTCCGCGCCGCGCCGGGCATCGTCGAGATCGGCGTAGCATCTTCCGATTTCGGCAATCATCGCCGCGGTCAGCGGCATGACCTTGAGATCGTCGACGGTAAACAGGCCGGCCCTCAAGCCATCGTCGATGTCATGGGCGTCATAGGCGATATCGTCGGCGATCGCCGCGACCTGCGCCTCCAGCGAGGCAAAGCTCCACAGTTCCAGATCGTAGCTTGCGTTGTAGTGGGAAATCCCCGCGGGAATGCCGTGGCCGCNATAGCGCCCGGTGGCGACCCCATTTGGGTCGGTGAGCGGGCCGTTGTGCTTGACGATGCCTTCCAGCGATTCCCAGCTCAAATTGAGCCCGTCGAATTCGGGATAGCGATGCTCCAGCATGGTCACGACGCGCAAGGTCTGGGCGTTGTGATCGAACCCGCCATGGGCCTTAAGGCAGGCGTCCAGCGCCCGCTCGCCGGCGTGGCCGAACGGCGGATGGCCGAGATCGTGGGCCAACGCCAGCGTTTCCGTCAGATCCTCGTCGAGGCCGAGCTGGCGCGCCAGTGCGCGGGCGATCTGCGCGACTTCCAGCGAATGGGTCAGCCGGGTGCGGTAATGATCGCCCTCGTGGAACACGAACACCTGCGTCTTGTGTTTCAGCCGGCGAAAGGCGGTGGAATGGATGACCCGATCGCAATCGCGCCGGAACGGGCTGCGGGTCTTGCTCGGCGGCTCCGCAAACAAGCGTCCGCGGCTGCGGTCGGGGTCGCAGGCATAGACCGAGCGGGGGGCAGCCATTCCGACCGACACGGTGTATTGATCCTCTTTAGGGGTTTGATTCCGGCGCGCCGGGCACTTAACTATGCTGGACGTCGGATACCAAATAAATCGGATATAGTCCGGCTTTCGGAGCGACTTCATGACAGCAGCCAGTGTCGTCATCAGCGAACGGGCGGCCCGCCGGATCGGGGAAATCCTCAAAACCGAGGGCGACGGCGCGATGCTGCGCATCAGCGTCGAGGGCGGCGGCTGCTCCGGCTTTCAGTACAAATTCGATATCGACCGCGCCAGGGCCGAAGACGACCTGGTGATCGCGCGCGACAGCGCGGTGGTGCTGGTCGATCCGGCCTCGGTGCCGTTCCTGGTGGGGTCCGAGGTCGATTTCGTCGACGACCTGATCGGCGCCTCGTTCCGCGTGGTCAATCCCAACGCCACCGCCTCCTGCGGCTGCGGCACCAGTTTTTCGATCTGAGAATTCCGCCGAACTCGCCTGAGCACGCACACCGCTTTCGGGATCACCTGTTGACGACAGGCGTCTATCTCGACGACCATAGCTATTTGTGAGGTAAGCGATGCTGATGACAAAGCGTAAGCCGGTAAGCGTCGGCGAAATCCTGGTTCAGGAATTCATGAAACCGATGGGATTGACGCAGACCGTATTGGCTGACGCCATGGGCGTACAGCGCAAGCACGTCAACGAGTTGTGCAACAATCGCAGGGCTTTGACCGCACCGACGGCGCTCATCCTTGCCCGCGTGTTCAGCAACAGCCCGGACTTCTGGCTAAACGTTCAGCGACGCAACGATCTGTGGGAGGCTATGCACTCGCCGCGCGAGCGCGAACGGATCAAGCGCGCGCGCCCGCTGAGAGCTGCTGCGTGAGCCAAGGTGGCTGGCCACTTGGCCGAAATGTTCGAAACGAAAATTGGTAGTTATCAACCCGGACCCAATTCATGCGCATTGCGACGTGGAACGTCAATTCGATCCGGCAGCGGATCGATCCCCTCATGACCTGGCTGAAGGATTGCGGGCCCGACATTGTCTGCCTGCAGGAAATCAAATGCGTCGACGAGGCCTTCCCGCGGCTGGAGCTCGAGGCGCTCGGCTACAATGTGGTGACCCACGGCCAGAAGACGTTTAATGGCGTCGCGTTGCTGTCAAAACTGCCGTTCGAGGAAACCAAATCGGGCCTGGCCGGCGACGACGAAGACGCCCACGCCCGGTTCCTCGAAGGCGTGGTGACGCTGAAGCACGGCGTGTTGCGGGTCGCTTGCCTTTATCTGCCCAACGGCAATCCGCCGGAAACCGAGAAATACCCCTATAAGCTCAAATGGATGTCGCGGCTCCTTGAGTATTCGAAGCAACGGCTTAGAGCCGAGGAGCCGCTGGTGCTGGCGGGCGATTTCAACGTCATTCCGAAGCCGGAGGACGTCCATAATCCGGCCGCCTGGGTCGGCGACGCGCTGTTTCGTCCCCAAACCCGCGAAAGCTTCCAATCCCTGCTCGGGCTGGGGCTCACCGACGCGCTGCGGGCCGTCACCGACGCGCCGGGCCAATACACCTTTTGGGATTATCAGGCGGGCGCCTGGCAGAAGAACCAAGGTTTGCGCATCGATCACCTGTTACTGTCGCCGCAGGCCAGCGATCGCCTGATCGATGTCGGGATCGACAGCTATGTGCGCGGCTGGGAAAAACCGTCGGATCATGTCCCGGTGTGGGCGGATCTCGATCTGGAGACGGCGTAACGCTTACCCGCCTCAGTCCTTGCGGCCCTGGACCCAGTGCTCGAGCATCTGCAGCGCCATCGCGCGGTCGTCGTCGGACGCCTTGGAGATCGCCCGGTTGTAGCTTTCCTTGATCCACACCTCGTCCGGCGTGGCGCTGTCGCGCGCGAGCGTCAGCCACATCAGGCCCCGGGCGGCCTGACGCGGCAGCTGGTCGCCATTGAACAGCATCTGCCCGAGCAAGGCCTGCGCCTGGTGCTGGCCCTTCTGGGCCGCAAGGACGAGCCAGCGCGCGCCATAGCGGAAATCATCCGGCGAGGTCACGGCGGGGCCCTTCAGATACAGCCGGGCCAGATCGTATTGCGCGTCGGCATTGCCGAAATAGGAAGCGGCATAGGAGAACATCTCCCGCGCCCGCTCCGGATCGGACTTGATCTTCGAGTTGGGAATACCGTTCAGATAATACCGTCCCAGCGCGACAAAGGCATTGGCGACGATCTGCGCTTGCGGCGCCGACGGATTGTCTTCGGCATGCGCGTTGGCGATGCGGCTGAAATAATCAAAAGCCAGAAGATCGTTCTGGGTGACGCCATCGCCATTGGCGTACATCCGGCCCAGCTTCCATTGCGCGATCGGATGACCGCCTTCGGCGGCGTATTGCAGCGAGGTCAGCGAAGCGTCCGAGGTCGGCGGCGCAATCCCCTTCTTCAGCGCGGCGGGGGCGCCGGGCTGGGCCGAGATGACCGGAATCGCCGTATCCGAGGTCGCCGCCGGCGCCCCGTCAAACGCCAACGCCGGGGCCGCTGCCGGGGCGGCCCCCAAAATCAACGCAACGATGATGCGCTCATATGTCCGCATAACACTGTTTCTCGTGCGCCCCGCCCGGATGGGTTACGGCGCCATCCACCGCCGGCCCGACCTGTTGGGCATATTTCCACAACGCACCTGATGTATGGTTGGTCTCCCGCGGCTTCCATTTGGTCTTGCGTTCGGCCAGTTCCGCATCGGTCAACTTTACGTTAAGGGTTCCGACCACCGCGTCGATTTCGATGATGTCGCCATCCCGCAACAGCGCAATCGGGCCGCCAATGGCCGCTTCCGGCCCGACATGGCCGATGCAGAAGCCCCGGGTGGCGCCGGAGAACCGGCCGTCGGTGATGAGCGCGATCTTGCCGCCCATGCCCTGCCCGGTCAGCGCCGCCGTGGTCGAGAGCATTTCGCGCATGCCGGGACCGCCGCGCGGTCCCTCATAGCGGATCACGATGACCTCGCCCTCTTGGTAGGTCTTCTTCCGGACGGACTCGAAGGCGTCCTCTTCGCTATCGAAGCAGCGGGCCGGTCCGGTGAATTTCAAGTTCGACATGCCCGCGACCTTCACGATCGCGCCCTCAGGCGCAAGATTGCCCTTCAGGCCGACGACACCGCCAGTGACGGTGATCGGCTTGTCGGCAGGCCGCACCACATCCTGGTGCGGGTTCCATTTCACGCTCTTGAGGTTCTCGGCGATCGTGCGGCCGGTGACGGTTAAGCAATCCCCGTGCAAATGGCCATTATCGAGCAGCGTCTTCATCAGAAGCGGAATGCCGCCAACCTCGAACATGTCTTTGGCAACATAACGACCGCCGGGCTTCAAATCGGCGACATATGGTGTCTTTTTGAAGATTTCAGCAACATCGAACAAGTCGAACTTGATGCCGCATTCGTGCGCGATTGCCGGCAGGTGCAGCGCAGCATTGGTCGAACCGCCGGAAGCGGCTACCACCGCTGCCGCGTTCTCCAGCGCGCGGCGGGTGACGATGTCGCGCGGGCGGATATTGGATGCGATCAGCTCCATTACCTTTTCGCCCGCGGTCGTGCAGAAGGCATCGCGGATTTCGTAGGGCGCCGGCGCGCCGGCCGAATACGGCAGCGCCAGCCCGATGGCCTCCGATACCGTCGCCATGGTATTGGCAGTGAATTGTGCGCCGCACGCACCAGCCGACGGGCAAGCCACCCGCTCGATTTCATCAAGATCGGCATCCGACATTTCCCCGACCGAGTGCTTGCCGACCGCCTCGAACATGTCCTGCACCGTGACCTGCTGTCCCCGGAAATTGCCGGGCAGGATCGAGCCGCCATAGATGAAGATCGAGGGCACGTTGAGCCGGACCATCGCCATCATCATCCCCGGCAGCGACTTGTCGCAGCCGGCAAGGCCGACGAGGGCGTCGTAGGCATGGCCGCGCATTGTCAATTCGACGGAATCGGCGATGCATTCGCGCGACGGCAGCGACGAGCGCATGCCGTCATGGCCCATGGCGATGCCGTCGGTTACGGTGATGGTGCAGAATTCGCGCGGGGTGCCGCCGGCGGAGGCGACGCCCTTCTTGACCGCCTGGGCCTGCCGCATTAGCGAGATGTTGCAGGGCGCGGCCTCGTTCCAGCATGATGCGACGCCGACGAAGGGCTGGTGGATCTGGTCGGTGGTCAGCCCCATGGCATAGAGATACGAGCGGTGGGGCGCCCGTTCCGGACCCTCCGTCACGTGACGGCTCGGCAGTCTCTTCTTGATGCTGGTCTTGGCGTCCATCGCGAACCTGTTTCCCCAGCCATCTCTTGTTGGACCCGGAAAACAGATCTTGAAAAAGACCAGATTTCCCTTCGCCTTCGCGAGCGCCGTGGCCGTCAGCCTACGAAGGATGATTTCATCGAGGGGTGTGGCTAAAAAGCGGCGCGCGCAAGCACTTGCTGAGATGACGGTTAAATCTTCGCCGAGTGTTGCAGCCAAGCAACAATCGTGGCGCGGCAGCAACCATTTTATTCACATAGGTTGTATATTCGAACTATTAGATCTCGACGCTAACTATCATTTCGCAATGCCGGCCGTCACAGGCAGGCGTTCGATTGCCCTGATGCCTGGCCGTTTGCGCCACGTGATCTCCGATTGATCCACCGCGAGCGTCAAGTCCGGCCAGCGCCGCAACAGGGCTTTCAGCGCGCATCGACCCTCGATACGCGCGAGTTGATGGCCAAGGCAGAAATGGATCCCGGTGCCGAACGCGATGTGGCGATTCGGCTTGCGCTGCAGATCGAGCCGCTCGGGATGAGGATTGGCCTGCGGGTCCATATTGGCGGCGGCCAGCATGACCATGACCTTCTCGCCCTTTTTCATCCTGACGCCGCCGAGCTCGACATCGCTGCGGATGTAGCGTGGTTTGGTGAATTGCACCGTGGTGAGGAACCGCAGAAATTCCTCTACCGCGAGATCGACCCGGCTCCAGTCCTCTTCGAGCCAGTCGCGCAGATCAGGGTTTTTCAACAGCTCAAATACCGAGCCGCTGATCAGGTGCGTGGTGGTCTCGTGGCCTGCGACCAGCAGCAGGAACACCATGGACACGATTTCATTGGCGCTGATTTTTCCGCCTTCCTTCTCGACGCGCACGATCTCGGCGATCAATCCCTCCCCGCCGCGCTGACGCACGCTCTCCACATGCCGCTCGAAATACCGCTTCATGGCAAAGAGGTACCGCATCATCAGGAGGAAGCTGAGCGGACCGGTGAAGCGGCCGAAGCCGTCGGCCCAGGCGATGAATTTCGGCCGATCGGCCAGTGGCAGGCCGAGCAGCTCGCAAATCACCGACAGCGGCAGCTTGCGCGCGAAGCGCCCGACCAGGTCGGCGGGGCTGCCTTCGTCAAACAGTTGGCCGGCGAGCTCGTCGCCGATGGCCTGAATATGCGGCTCCATCTCGAGCACAGCGCGGCGGCGAAACGCCTCGTCGACGATGTCGCGCAGCCGCTTGTGATCGGGGTCGTCCATCGACAGCATGCTGTACGTCAGCGTACGCACGATGGGAGGCATCCACCACTGAATTCCGGCGACGTTGCCGTCGTCCCTGCGGATGGTGAAGGTTTTGGTGTCCTTCAGCACCTGATCGGCGAGCGCCTGCGTCGTCGGCGTCCAGACCTTTCCGATCATCGGGAAACGCACCTGCACGACCGGACCCGCGGCGCGAAGTTTTTCGATCGCTGCGGCGGGATTGCGATAATAATCCGGGCTGGAAAAGTCTGCCTCGAGCGTCATCGGCGTTCCCTGCGCCATAAGCCGGGCAGCACTGCGGCGAACTACTCGACCTTGACGTCGGCGGCCTTGATCATCGGCCACCATTTTGCGATTTCGGCCTTCTGCCAGGCGCCGAGCGCTTCCGGCGAGAGTTTTTCCGCGGGCGGCATCTGCAATCCCAAATCCTCGAACTTCTTGCGCACCGCCGGATCGTTCAGAGCATCGACCGCAGCGGCGTTGAGTTTCGAAACGATATCTTTCGGGGTGCCCTTGGGCACCCAGAGGCCGGACCAAAGCGTCATGTGGAAACCCGGCAGCCCGGCCTCGTCGGTGGTCGGAATGTCCGACGCCGACTCGACACGCTTGTCATCGGTGATGGCATAAGCGCGGATGGTACCGGCGCGCACCTGCGCGATCGAATTGGAGAGCTGATCGACAATGACATCGATCTGGCCGGCGACCAGATCGGTCAACGCCGGCGCCGTGCCGCGATAAGGCACGTATTGCAGCTTGATGCCGGTAACGTTTTCAAAATTGAGCCCGGCGATATGGCTTGCCGAACCGGCGCCGGCGGTGCCCGCGGTCGGGGGTGTCGGCCTCGACTTCAACCAGGCCAGCAGGTCCTTCAGCGATTTGGCGGGAACCGCGTTCTTGCTGACGATGATCATCGGATTGCTCGGCAGCAAGACCACCGGCTCGAGATCGGTCACGAGGTCGTAGCCGAGCTTGTAGATCGCGCCATTGGCAACGTGGGTGCCGAGATGGCCGATAGAGACGGTGTAGCCGTCCGGCGCCGCTCGGACCACGCGGCCGACCCCGAGCGAGCCACCCGCACCGGTCACGTTCTCGATCACAAGGTTCTGGCCGAGCGTCGTCCGCATGTGCTCGGCCAGGATGCGCGCCATCGCATCCGTGGGCCCGCCTGCGGAAAACGGTACCACCAGGGTAATGGGATGCGACGGAAAATTGTCCGCCCGCGCGCCGCCGAACGCCAGCAAGGTCACCAGCGCGACGAGAACCGATCTTCGCATCTCACCCTCCCGAACGCCGCACTCCAATGGGCCTGCTCAAAGCTTCGCATAATCGATCGGCGTATGGCGATCGAGCGTGCGCGTCACCGGCGGCAGCGGGTATTTCAGCCCGGTCGCGCAATTGAACAGCATCACGCGGTCGCTTTTCGTCACCCGGCCGTCGGCAAGGCTCTGCTGATAGGCCGCATAAGTGGCGGCGCCTTCCGGGCAGAGCAACAGGCCCTCCTCGCGTGCGACTTCGTTCAGTGCTGCGGAAATTCTTTCATCCGTGACCGCAATGGCAAAACCCTTGCTTTCCCTTACCGCACGCAGAATGAGAAAATCCCCGACCGCCTGCGGCACCCGGATGCCGGAGGCGATGGTATGGGCATCTTCCCAGCGCGGCGCGTGCTCGGTGCCATTCTCGAACGCCCGCACCATCGGCGCGCAGCCCGAGGCCTGCACCGCCACCATCCGCGGCCGCTTCGAGCCGATGAAGCCGATGGCCTCGAGTTCGGCGAACGCCTTCCACATCCCGATCAGGCCGGTGCCGCCGCCGGTCGGGTAGAAGATCACGTCGGGCACGTCCCAGCCAAGCTGTTCGGCGAGCTCCAGGCCCATCGTCTTCTTGCCTTCGATCCGGTACGGCTCCTTCAGCGTCGAGGTATCGAACCAGCCGGCCTTGGCCTTGCCTTCGCCGACGATCTTGCCGCAATCGTCGATCAGCCCGTTAACGCGATAGACGGTCGCGCCCTGCAATTCGATCTCGCTGACATTCACCTCCGGCGTATCGGCGGGGCAAAAGATCGTGGTCTTGATGCCACAGCTCGTGGCGTAGGCCGCCAGTGCTGCGCCGGCATTGCCGTTGGTGGGCATCGCCATGTGCTTGATGCCGAGTGCCTTGCCCATCGACACCGCCATCACCAGGCCGCGCGCCTTGAACGAGCCGGTGGGCAACCGCCCCTCGTCTTTCACGATGATCTCGCCGCCGCCGAGTTTCTTTGCCAGTTTCGGCAGCCGGATCAGCGGCGTCGTCACTTCGCCGAGGCTGACGATGTCGGTGACCTTGCGCACCGGGAGCATCTCGCGATAGCGCCACAGATCGGCCGGCCGCGCTTTCAGCGCGTCCTTTGTCAGCGCCTTCTTCACGCCGGCAAGGTCGTAGCGCACCAGAAGCGGTTTGTTCGCTTTCGAGAGATTGTGGATCTGGTCGGCGGGATAGTGATCGCCTTCCATCGCGCATTCGAGATGGGTCACGAACGTGGGGCGTTCGATGGTCAGATTGTCATTGTCTTTCACGGATGAGTGTCTCTCTCGCTCGTTATTGGGGCATGACGGGATCCTGCCCTCTGTTCTTATATATTGAGAACGCGGCCATAGGCGTCCAGCACCGCTTCCTTCATCATCTCCGACAGCGTCGGGTGCGGGAAAACGGTGTGCATCAGTTCTTCTTCCGTGGTTTCGAGGTTCATGGCAACCACGTAACCCTGAATCAGCTCGGTCACTTCCGCGCCGATCATGTGCGCGCCGAGCAGCTGCCCGGTCTTCTTGTCGAACACCACTTTTATGAGTCCCTGATCCTCACCGAGCGCGATCGCCTTGCCGTTGCCGACGAAGGGGAAGCGGCCGACACGGATTTCNCGCCCGCCCTCTTTCGCATTTGCCTCGGTGAGGCCGACCGAGGCGATTTGCGGGTTGCAATAGGTGCAGCCGGGGATGAGATTCTTGTCCATCGGGTGCGGATGCAGGCCCTTTATGGCTTCGACGCAGACCACGCCTTCATGCTCGGCCTTGTGCGCCAGCATCGGCGGCCCCGCGACGTCGCCGATGGCGTAGATGCCGGGGACGCTGGTCTTGCCGTAGCCGTCGATCACCACGCAGCCACGCTCGGTCTTGACGCCGAGTTTTTCAAGACCGAGGTTTTCGATATTACCGACCACGCCGACGGCTGAAATCACCCGCTCGAATTCCACCGTTTGCGGCGCCTTGCCGTCGTCGATGGTGGCGACCACGCTGTCGCTCTTCTTCTCGAGTTTCGTCACCTTTGTATTGGTGAGGATCTTGATGCCCATCTTTTCGAAGCGTTTGCGCGCCAGCCCGGCGATCTCGCCGTCCTCGACCGGCAGGATCTGCGGCAGTACCTCGACCACGGTGACGTCGGCGCCCATGGTGTGGAAGAACGAGGCGAACTCGATGCCGATCGCGCCCGAACCCACCACCAGCAGCGACTTCGGCATCTTCTCCGGCACCATGGCCTCGAAATAGGTCCAGACCAGCTTCTTGTCGGGCTCCAGCCCCGGCAGCACCCGCGGCCGCGCGCCGGTGGCCAGGATGATGTGTTTGGCCTGATAGGCGCCCTCGCCCGACGCGCCTTTCGGCGCCTCGACCGCGGATTTCTTCACCGTGATCTTGCCGGGCGCCTCGATCACCGCCTCGCCCCAGATCACCGTGACCTTGTTCTTCTTCATCAGGAAGCCGACGCCGTCGTTGAGCCGCTTCGAGACGCCGCGCGAGCGCTGCACCACGGCCTTGGCGTCATAGGAAACCTTCTCCGCCGAGAGCCCGTAATCCTTGGCGTGCTGCATATAGTGAAAAATTTCCGCCGAACGCAGCAGCGCCTTGGTCGGGATGCAGCCCCAGTTGAGGCAAATGCCGCCGAGGTAGGATTTTTCGACGATCGCGGTCTTGAACCCGAGCTGCGCCGCCCGGATCGCGGTGACATAGCCGCCGGGACCGGAGCCGATGATGATGACGTCGAAGGAGGTGTCGGCCATTTTCAATCTCTTTCTAACCTTCGATGTAACCGCTTCGCCGTAGCGTCTGCGCATACAAAGCAGCACCCCAACCAAGTCCGATCAGCAAGCATTCGATTTCAAATCCCGGCTCGCCCCAACCTCGCCCATGAACAATGGCGTTCACTCCAAGTGAGGTCACCAACACCCCCGGCACCAGATTCAGCATGATGAAAACGAGCTTCGCATGCCCTGTCCATCGCACAACTATCAGGCTTAGCAATGTCGATACCAGAAACGCTACGCCGATGATGGGTGGCACGAGAACGACGCCCATCGCCACGCCGATATCGTCGGCATCCATTCCGTGATCCCTCAATTGCCGCCAGTACGGCATCCACAACAAGGCAGCCAATACCCAATATGCGATAAACGATGTCGCACAGCCGACAAGACCGCCGCCCAGACAAAAATACAACGGTAGTCGATTTGAATCCCTCACAGCAATGTGTCGGCCATGGGTTACTCGCTTGTTCTCGCGTGCTTCGTCATTGCGAGGAGCACTCTTGTCCGCCGAAGCCCGCCTTCGGGCGAAGGCGGATGCGACGAAGCAATCCATCTCGCCTGCGTTGCGTTGGATTGCTTCGCCGGAGTTTATCATCGGGCGCGCATTCGCGCGACCCGTTGGCTCGCAATGACGGTAACACTCAAACCACCATCAGGACCGGATTTTCGATCAGCCGCTTGAACGCGCCGATCAGTTCGGCGCCGAGCGCGCCGTCGACCGCGCGGTGATCGCAGGTCATGGTCACGCTCATGATTTCCGCGATCTCGATCTTGCCGTTCTTGACGACCGGGCGCTGCTCGCCGGCGCCGACCGCCAGAATAGTGGCATGCGGCGGGTTGATCACCGCCGTAAAGTCCTTGATGCCATACATGCCGAGATTGGAAACCGCCGTGGTGCCGCCCTGGTACTCCTCGGGCTTCAGCTTGCGGCCGCGGGCGCGGGCGGCGAAATCCTTCATCTCGGCCGAGATGACCGAGACCGGTTTGGTTTCGGCCTTGCGGATGATCGGGGTGATCAGGCCGCCCGGCATCGCCACCGCGACGCCGACGTCGGAATGCCTGTGCTTGAGCATGCCGCCTTCGGTCCAACTGACATTGGCGTTGGGAATGCGCTGCAGCGCCAGCGCCAGCGCCTTGATGACAAAGTCGTTGACTGAGAGCTTGTAGGCGGGCTTGCCGTCCTTGTCCTTCGGCGCCGCGGCATTGATCTGCTCGCGGGCCTCGACCAAAAGGCCGATGTCGCAGTCCATGGTCAGGTAGAATTGCGGGATGGTCTGGGTCGAGGCGGTCAGCCGCTGCGCGATGGTGCGGCGCATGCCGTCATGCGGGATCACCTCGTAGCTGCCGTCCTCGTACAGCGCGCGGATCTGCTTGTCCGACATCGACGGCGCGATGCTCGGCGCCGACGGCGCTGCAGCCGGGGCCTTCAGCCCCTTGCCGGATTTGGCCTGCTCGACATCGCGCGCGACGACGCGGCCGTGCGGACCGGAGCCGGCGATGCGCGCAAGCTCGATGCCCGCTTCCCTGGCGAGCCGCCGGGCGAGCGGTGACGAGAAGATCCGGCCATGGCCGTTGGTCTGGGGCGCAGGCGCGGAAACTTGCGGCGCGGGAGCCGCAGCGGCAGGTGCCGGAGCCTTCGCCGGGGCTGGAGCGGACGCCGGCGCCGGCTTGGCGGCCGCAGGCGGTTCGGCCGAAGCGGTGGGCTTTGCCGGTGCGCTTGCAGCCCCGGCCCCCGCCGCCTTGACGTCCTCTCCGTCGCCGGCGAGCACCGCGATCACGTCGTTGACGGCGACATCCTGCGTGCCTTCCGGCACCAGGATCTTTGCGATCGTGCCCTCGTCGACCGCCTCGACCTCCATGGTCGCCTTGTCGGTCTCGATTTCCGCGATCACGTCGCCGGATTTGACCTTGTCGCCCTCTTTCTTGAGCCACTTGGCAAGGTTGCCCTTTTCCA
>JGI12635J15846_10001454_pt1 | contig 20789 bp, 17 predicted proteins | sample BlaSpr_A8_OM2_M2_FD_15846 | JGI IMG/M metagenome (IMG submission 15846) | reverse complement strand
AATTGGCCGATTATTGCCGAAGCGAAGGCAGTATGCGAGACTCCGTCGACACAGAGCAGAGGGCTAAGTCCTTTGAACGCAAGATTTTGCCCGCAAGTGATTGTTGCCCTAGGATTATTGCGAGATTTCCCACTAACGTGATGATTCCAACAGACCGGGAGGGGGTAGGGTATCTTCATTCATGAAGTCAAAAACTTCCTGCGGCACCGGATTCTGCCACACCGGCGCGAACGACTGACGATGCAGCGGAGTCGGACCGTAGGCGCGCAACGCCGCCAGATGCTTGGGCGCGGAATATCCTTTATGTGAGGCGAGGCCGTATTCCGGAAAGACCGCATCCCAGTCGCGCATCATGCGATCCCGCTCCACCTTCGCCAGAATCGAAGCCGCTGCGATCGAGGCGGAGAGCGCATCGCCGTGAATAATCGGCTGCTGCGGCAGGTCGCAGTCAAGGCGCAGAGCATCGACGAGAAGATAGTCTGCCGCGGGAGCAAGTTGCATCACCGCATTGCGCATGGCCAGTTTCGATGCGTGATAGATGTTGATCTGATCGATGCAGGCTGCATCCACGGCAGCGACCGCCCATGCCACAACGTGCTCAAGAATTCTTTTCTCGAGCACCTCGCGGCGCTCGGGCAAGAGCAGCTTCGAATCGCGCAGTCCGCGAATACGATACGCCGGATCAAGAATCACCGCAGCGGCGACTACCGGACCAAACAGCGAACCGCGGCCGACTTCATCCACGCCGGCAACCAGGGTTGCCCCCGATTCCCACGCACGTTTTTCATAGCGCAGCGTGCAGCGCAGTTTTTTCAGCAGGCGCAATTTAGCCGCCGAAGCGGAAATCGAACGCGCAGCCGAAGACTTAATTGCGGAAGGCAAGAGTTTGTGAATGAACTTGCTCACATCTTCGTCAAAAAACTCTCCTGGCGCAAGTGCGAAAGGAAAATTTCTCGGCCACGGCCTCAACCTCGCAAAGATTTGCAATCGCACTTTCGTGGCATGGTCAGCCGGAAGGTAACGGCATAAAGTAACCTTAGTGCGGTTACGAGTGTACGGTTGTAGCCTCCCCACAGCGCTGCTAATGTTGGCCCAGACCGATTGAAAGCAATACCGATCGAAAGAAAAACGATTCGAAGCATGAGGCGCCTGTGAAAACCAAAACCCAAACGCAAGCAACTCCGGACACCGGACTGCTGATCGGCAAGCTGGTACACGTGGCCATTCCGGTTCGCTGGAGCATGGTCGCGCAGCAGGGCAAAGGGCCCGTCGAGACGGCTTGCACCTACGACATTCATCCCCGCGGCGCGCGCCTTTTGGGATCGCGCGAGGTCAAGGTGGGCGACTTGTTGCTGGTCGAGCGCGGACGAAATAAATCCGTGTGTCGCGTGGTTTGGGCGGGCGATCCGAACTCGATTTTGCGTGGCCAATTCACCGTGCAGTGCGTTGATGAAGGCAAAACCCCGTGGGATGATGAGTTGCGGCAGGCCGACGAAACGTATCATCCGGTGATGGAGAAAGGCGCGTTGAGCAATCGTTCCGCTAACCAACTGCGCCGCGGAGACGAGAACCGCCGGCGCCGCCCACGCTACACGGTAGATGGAAAGGCCGACCTAACGGATGGACGCCGGCAGTTAGAAGCGGAAGTGCTGCAAATTTCCGAGTGCGGCGCGCGCATCGCCACTAAAGATCTGTTGCTGCCGGGAGCGGATTTTCGGTTGCTGCTGAATGTGTTCGATGTCAGCGTTTCGCTGAAGGCACAGGTGAAACACCTGCACCAGAACCGGATCATGGGAGTGGAGTTCCAGGAAATCCGCCGCGGCGACCGCGCGCTGTTCAACTACATGCTGAGCCGGCTGGTCGAGAACATTGCCGACGGGGAAGAGTTCGTCAAAGTCGACGTGGTCACCGAAGCCGACGCCGCAGCCGCGGTTTAGCACGGCTGCGGGTCAGCGAGAAATCCAAACGGTATTACTCCGCCGAATGCAGGCGCGCGGCCTTGCCTCTTAATCCACGCAAATAATAAAGCTTCGCGCGGCGCACCTTTGACGAGCGCAGCAGATCGATCTTGTCGATCACCTTCGATTGAAGCGGGAAAATACGCTCGACGCCCTGGCCGAAGCTGATCTTCCGCACGGTGAAGCTGGCCTGCGGGCCCTTATCGCGCTTGATGACCACACCCTCGAAAGCCTGCAAGCGTTCCTTGTCGCCTTCTTTGATCTTTACATGGACGCGCACTGTGTCGCCGGGGCCAAACTCGGGAAGGTCGGTGCGCTTACTCTTGGCCAGCAATCTTTCGATGATGAGGTTCGACATGATTTATTCCTTTTCGTTAAATCTCTAAACTTGTTAAGTCTTGAACTGATTCTCGGATTTTGAACTGACTCCGATTCGCTCCACAAATTTTCGATCTTGCTCGCTGAGTACGGCGCCACTCAGCAAGTCCGGACGGTTGCGGACCGTTTTTTCCAGCGCTTTTTTCCGACGCCAACGGCGGATTTCTTCGTGGTTGCCGGAGATCAAAACTTCCGGCACCGTCATGCCGCCAAAATCCGCGGGCCGCGTGTAGTGCGGGTAATCCAGCAAGCCACCCGAACTGCAAGTCGAATTCGCGCCGAAGCTTTCGGCATCGGCTCCGGCGGTAAACGACTCCTGCTGCGCCGAAGCCGCATTCCCTAAAGCGCCCGGAAGAAGCCGTGTAACCGCTTCGACGATTACTGCGGCGGCGATTTCTCCGCCGCTCAGAACGTAATCGCCGATCGATATCTCGCGGTCGGCTAAAAAATCCGCCACTCGCTCGTCCACGCCTTCATACCGGCCGCAGATCAGCACGATTCGCTCCAGCGCCGCGATTTCTGTTGCGACCGCCTGGTTGAAGCGCTGACCCTGCGCCGAAAGCAAGATCACCGACTGCTTCCCGCGCCGTGCAAGGCGATCTTCGCGCGACACGATATCGAGCGACTGAAAACATTCAAAGAGCGGTTCCGGCTTGAGCACCATGCCCTCGCCGCCGCCGAAAGGGCGGTCATCCACGGTGCGGTGCTTGTCGTGCGCGAACTCCCGCAAATCGTGGACTTTGATTTCCGCCAAGCCGGCTTCGCAGGCCCGGCGAGTGATGCCATGTTCCAACGGTCCGCGAAAAAAGCCGGGAAAAATCGTGAGAATGTCGGCTCTCATCATCGGCTACGCATCACGAACCTAAAATATTTCAACGCCGAGAACGCTGAGGGCGCCGAGAAATCCTAGTCGACGATTCCTTCCGCTCGCGTTTGGTCAAGCTTGAATCTGCTTGCGGCCGCGCTTGTTCCGCTTTTTCTTCAGCTGTCAGCGGCGCGTTGACTTCCAGCAAACCCTCCGGCAGTTTCATGCGCACCAGTCGGTTGATTGTATCCACGCTCTCCAGATACGCATCGGCAAAAGGCACGTCAAACTTCTTGCCTGCCTTGTCGGCCACAATTAACAGCGGTGCTTCTCCCGCTCCGAACTGGACATCTTCTATGTGCCCGATCTCGTTGCCGGAATCGTGGACCGCACAACCAATCAAGTCGTGAACGTAATTCCATCCCGGTTCAAGTTGCCCGCGTTCGCTGCGCGGAAGCTGCAATTCAGATCCGACCAGCGCTTCGGCGTCGGAGATCGAATCTACTCCGGCAAACTTCAGCACCAGAAATTCTTTATGCGGCCACAGCGATTCGATCTTCAGTTCGCGGCGAACTTCGTTTGCCGCTGCGTCCGAACTTTTGTCCGGATTTGCCAGCAGTGCCAATAACCGCAAGCCCTCTACAAAGCGCTCCGGAACGTCGCTGTGAACTTCAGCCGCGACTTCGCCCCAGCGGCCTTGCGTTTTCATTACGCGGGCCAGAGTAATGAATTTGCCGTTTGCACCTGTATCGGTGATAAATGTTCCCGACGCGCAGTGGCCAGTGATCAGTGGCCACTGAGTCCACGCTATTCGATGATCTCCAGCGTGTAGCGGCGTTGCGATCTCACGCCTGCGGCATTCAACAAGTTGCGCAGCGCCCGCACGGTTCGCCCCTGGCGGCCGATCACTTTGCCGACTTCGTTCTCGGCCACTTCGAGTTCGATTACGTCGCCGTCCAGTTGCTCGACGAAAACTTCGTCGGGCGCTTCGACCAGCGCCTTGGCAATCTTCTCGATCATCAAGCGCACGTCTCCGGTTGGCTCAACCATAATTGAGAGATTCCCGATGTGTAAATTTCGNCTTCGACGAAACGTGTCCGCGCGAGATTTTCGCCGGACGAANTGATCGATCCGGGACTAAGCAGCCGACCCGGCGGTCACCGGCACGGGCCTGGAGAACAGTTTGTGCACCCGCTCCGACATCTGNGCGCCCTTGGAAACCCAATATTCGACGCGCTCCCGCTTCATTTCAATGCTGGCCGGATTGGTGCGCGGATTGTATGTTCCCACCACTTCCACGGGACGGCCATTGCGGGCACGTTCCTTCTCAATGACCACAATGCGATACTGCGGTTGCTTGCGCGCACCTACGCGCGACAGACGAATCATTAGCACGAGACGTATATCCTTTGTTCCGGAAGAGTCCGGCAAGATCAAGGCAAACTCTTATTATGCCGGAGGTTAAGAGGAATGGCAAGCGTGAATCGTCCCACGTTTGCAGGCCCATTACTTCGGAACCGGTTCCTAGTATATACTGCCTGCCCATAATGCGTCGGCGTGCGATAGGCATCATCCTGGTAGCGCTCCCAGCGCTTGGCGGCATTCGCTGCGAGGCGCAAACCACCCGCCCTTGCAATGTTTTGAAAAAACCCGAGGCGGAATCCATTTTGGGCATAGCGGTTGCGCTCAAAGCTGACGATTCGAACCGGTGCTGGTTCGTTCAACAGGCTCCCGCCGCCGGAGCCGCAACGAAGAGCTTGAGTCTTCGCATCTGGTATTCCGATAAGCCAGCGCCCGACGACTTGATGAACCGACGTGCGCAAATCGCAAAGTGGCCTCCGCCCTCGGCCGCGAAGGACCTGACGAACTTCGCCGACGGCGCCATCTGGGTATGGACTCCTGGATTAGGCGGCACCCTTTACGCCTTCAAAGGCGGCACAATCGAAGTCGAGGTCATCATCAACGGGATCGCGGAAAATGCTGCGCTGCAAAACGCAAAAACGCTGGCTTCAAAGCCGCTCGGAGGCTTGGGAGGCACGGGCTACGCATACCTCAAAACTCCGCGCAATGGTCAAGGGGCTGCGGGTGGAGCGACATCGACCGCAACAACTCAGGCCGCCGTCTTGCCGCCGGAAACCTCGAAAAATGGAATCATCTACAAACCGCAAGAGTATTGGAACGGTTATCACAGCGAGATCATACGGCAGGTTTTCGATGGCACTTATTCCCGCGACGTAGACTCTACGTGGGGATTCCGCCTACTCTTCGAAGGCTATGTCGAGTCGTTCTCGAGCGATTGCCGCGCGTTCCTGCCGGCTCGCCACGAGGGCGTGACCTCGACTCAGGTCCATGAGACCGTCGACCGCTACGGCAACGTCATTACGCGGCAGGAAGGTGAATCAGAAACGATACAGGTGGATTCGCGATTCGCTCCGAAGTATCGTGAATATTTTAGCCGGTCCGTTCGCGCCCCAAGCGAAGGTTTGGGCGGCGCTATTGGCGTATTATCCGGCAGGGTTACCGCGGACGACGTTCTTGGTCCCGGGCTTGACGCAATCAAATTCTTCAAAATGGAGTCCTGCCAAGGTCCTGCAATGCGTCAGATGGGCGAGAATCTCTTGCGTGCCTCCACAGGAAGCCCTTCACTGCAACAATCGGAAGGCGAAAGGTCCCTGTCGCCTGGCCGCTTCACCCGCTTCGTCGACGGATGTGCGGCATTTTTTCGCGCGCACCCCGGCAAGGTCCGCGAGTACGGTGAGTATTGCGGATGCCTGAGTGAGAAATACGGACGCCTGATGACCGTCGCCGAAGAGGCGAAGTACGCCAACGATTTCGAGCATCTCTTTTGGAATGGAATCGCACAGCCGTGGGCGCGCAGCGACCCCGCCTGGCCTCGCCTGCATCCCGTGGTCGAACAATGCGCTCGATAGGCATGAACCGCGGATGTCGCTCCTTCTGGAGTTCAGCTAAAAAATTCGCGCCGTGCGCCGCGGCGGATGTGCAGGACCTCGACCGCTTTGGCGAGCGCGTTGACACTGGCCTGGCGCCCGTGACCAAAGTTAGTTGCGGGCACGACAACTCGATTCTGCGCCGGGTTAGCTCTGCTATCCTCAAACCATTCAGCAGTCGATTCAATCGAAAACGAGGACGTTTGTGGGAGTTCATGCCTCCAGGGCACTAGAACCTGTTAGTACAGATCCGGTTTCCGCCTGGAACCGTAAGCTGCGCGCGGTTGCTTCCTCGCAGTTGTTGATGTGGCTGGGATTGACCTGCGTTTTTGTGGCCCTGCCCTTGCTTTATATCGAGAACGCGAGATTGGCCGATCCCGATATCTGGTGGCACATGCGCGCCGGGGAGTGGATTTTTCAACATCATCAGATTCCCCATACCGATCCGTTCTCCTCCAGCACGCTGGGCAGGCCCTGGGTCGATTACAGCTGGGTTTTCGATGTGGGATCGTACTGGATCGTTTCGCACTTTGACCTGGCGAGCATTATCTGGTTCGAGACGCTGATGCGAGTCGCCGTGGCCGTGGCTCTTTTCGGCTTGTTGCGCAGCCTGACGCGGCGGTTTTGGCAACCGCTGGCGCTGACGGGGCTGGCCATGCTGGCTATGGCCTGGGTGTTGCCGCCACGTCCGGGCGCATTTTCAGTTTTGTTTTTTGTGCTCGAGCTTTACGTTATTGTGTTGGCCCGCCGTAAATCGGATTCCCGATGGTTGTGGATTCTTCCCGGAATATTTGTTTTATGGGCCAATATCCATATTGAGTTTGTGACCGGATTGTTCCTGCTCGGAGTTTTATGTTGTGAGCCTTTACTGGACAGCCTGATAGGAATATTCAGCGGAGCACGAACGGGGTTCGCCGTTTTCAATCGCCAACTGTTGCCAGTATTTGCCGCCTCGTGCGCGGCCGTAGTCGTGAATCCTTACGGGCCGAATTTGTTTCTCAACGTTCTTCACTACGCACGGGACACTAAGATTTATGACATCATTGTCGAATTTCATGCGATGCACTTTCGCACGTTCAACGACTGGGCGGTTTTGGCGCTGCTGATGATGGGATGTTTTGCGCTGGGAAGGAGCCGGCCGTTTCGCCCGGTTTGGGGTTTGTTGCTGGCATGGTCGGCGTGGATGAGTTTCCGGTCTCTGCGGGAAGTGTGGCTGGTGGCGATTTTGTCGGCGGTGATGGTCGTCGATTCGCGCAGTGAAAGTGAAGAAGGCGCAGCCCGAGAGAGCAACTTTAGCCTGGGCATGGCGATGCGGCTGGCGGTCGCTGCGACAGTGGTGCTGGTTTTGCTCACCGCAGCCAGCATCTGGCCTTTTTCTTCGCAACGATTGTTGCGACAGGTGGCCGACGATTATCCGGTGGGCGCTGCCCAATACATGCGACAGAATCATCTACAAGGTCCGCTGCTGAATGAACTTTCCTGGGGAGGGTTCCTGATCTATGCGGTGCCGGATGTTCTTCCTTCCATGGATGGACGCACAAATATCCACACGCAAGACGAAATCCTGCACGCCATTCCTTTGTGGAACGGGGAATCTGGCTGGGAGAACCGGCCGGAACTTCTGCAAGCCAACCTGGTGATCAGCAATCATGAGTGGCCCCTGGCATTTCTGCTGCGCAGCGATCCGCGTTTTCGCATCGCTTACGAAGACAGAACGGCCGTGCTGTTTCAGGCGGTTCATGCGGAAAATCAGGACAGTCCACTGAAGTCGCAGAAGCCGTGAGGGCGGATCAGGTTCCAAACTTGCCGGTTGAGTGTGATTCCGCACCCGTTCCTAAAACTATTCCATCTTTTTTTCGCGGATCTTCGTCCGGTTCCCTGTTCATGCTTGCGATTGTTATGGGGTTGGCGGCGATTGTGCGAATCATTGCGACGCACAACGATCTTTGGCTGGATGAGTTGATTTCGCTGCGGATTGCGAACGCCGTAAAAACACCGTGGCAGATATTTAGCGGCGTACACAACGACAACAATCATTATTTGAATACGCTGTTTCTTTATTGGGTAAGAAGGCAGAACTATGCGCCCTTGTACCGATATCTGTCGGTCGTGTGGGGAGTTGCGCTGGTGCCCGCGGGCTATTGGCTGCTGGCGCGGCGGTCCCGCGTGGAAGCGGTGATTTTAGCGGGGCTGCTGGCGTGCTCGTATCCGCTGATTCATTTTTCATCGGAGGCGCGCGGATATTCTGGGGCGTTGCTTGGGTGCATGCTGGCGTGCGCAGCGTTGGCGAATTGGATGGCCCAGGGGGAAGGAAAGGCACCGTCGTTTTTTCTGGGATTGACCTATGGGTTGGCGCTGGCGCTGGCGCTTCTGTCACATTTGACGGCTTGCCTGATCTGGTTTCCTTTGGCCGCGGGGTCGCTCATCATACTTGCATGCCGATCCGGGCGGGTCAAATGGATCTGCTGGTGGGCCGGACTTAATTTTCTTCCAGCAGCTGTTTTGGCGGCATTGTATTTTCTGGATCTTCGATTTCTGACCGAGCTTGGCGGAGCGCCGATGTCCGTGTTGCATGGACTGGGGCGCTTGCTGGCCTTGGGCGTTGGATGGCCTGTAAAAGACGCGGCGACAGGTTGGATTGTGATTGCACTGCTGGCGGGCCTGGCGGTGTGGCAATTGGTTGCGGAACAGAAAGCGGGTGAACCACTGGCGCTCTTGCTGGGCCTGATTTATCTGATGCCTTTCCTGTGCGCGGTGCTGATCCAGCCCGAGTTTTTTTCTCCACGATACTTTTTAGTAATCCTGCCCTTCGCCTACGTGGCGCCGGCGATGTTGCTGGCTCGGCTGGTTGGAACGCGGCAACGGCGCATGGTATTAGGAGCAGTGCTAGCGTTGTTTCTGGCTGGACAAGCGCATCTTTACTTCAACTTCCTGCGTGTAGGCCGGGGACACTTCGCTGAGGCCCTGGAATACATGATGAAGCACTCGCCATCGCCGCGAGTCACCGTGGGGTCCAATCAGGATTTTCGATCGAGCGTGGAGCTGGCTTATTACGCGCCGCGAGTGCTGAGAAATCGGCAACTGGTGTACGTTCCCCAGGAGAATCATGCGTCTTTCCAGCCCGACTGGTACATCCTGCATGAGGAAGGGTACGAAGCGCCGGGGCCGGCGGTGCTAAACGCGGCGGGCGACCCGGCCTGGTATCGCGTGGCGTATTTCGGGGCGGCAGAGCTTTCGGGGCAGGCATGGACGATTTATAGTCGTCACCCCATCGAATGAAATCCCAGTAGTGGCGATGCGCGCGAGATCCTTCGCTTCGCCTGAAAACGGCTGCGCTCAGGATGACTCAGTGTGCAGAAACGTTTCTCCGGGTCCGCTGTGCCACATCCGCTGTCCTGATAAACTCAAGTGTTCGGAGGTGTGAGTTTGCAGGCTGTCTATATTCTTTCCGCCGTGCGCACGCCGATTGGCAAGTTCGGCGGATCGCTGGCGTCGCTGACTGCGGCGGATATGGGAGTTGTGGCGGCAAAGGCCGCGATTGAGCGTGCCGGAGTTCAGCCGGAGCAGATTGACGAAGCCATTTTTGGCAATGCGCGGCAGGCTGGAGGCGGTCCCAATCCGGCGCGGCAAATTTCTATTCGCAGCGGCGTGCCGCAGGAAGTTCCGGCATTCACCGTCAACAAGGCGTGCGCTTCGGGGATGAAGTCAATCGCTTTGGCTTATCAATCTATTTTGCTCGGCGACGCGAACTGCGTTCTGACGGGCGGCACGGAGTCGATGTCGCGGCTCCCTTATTATCTCGAAGGCGCGCGGTGGGGATACCGGCTGGGCAATCAGGAGTTGGTCGACGGGATGTATCGGGATGGTTTTTTTTGCCCCATGGCTGAGATGCTGATGGGGGAAACCGCCGAAGTGCTGGCCGAGCAATACAAAATTTCGCGCGAGGAGCAGGATGAGTTTGCGCTGCTTTCGCAAACACGTGCGGCGCGGGCGATTGCGGCGGGACGGTTCGACGATGAGATTGTTCCTGTCACCATCGAAGGCAAGAAAGGATCGACTGTCTTCAGCCGCGATGAACATCCTTTCCCCGATCCTACAATAGAGAAGCTGAGCAAGCTGGCTCCCGTATTTTCGAAAACCGGGACGGTGAGCGCGGGAAATTCTTCAGGCATCACAGACGGAGCAGCGGCGATGGTGGTGGCGGGCGAAACGTTCGTCAAGCGTAACAACCTGAAGCCGCTGGCGCGCATTGCCGCCGTCACTTCGGCCGGAGTCGATCCGCGCACCATGGGGATTGGGCCGGTTCCGGCGCTGCGCAAACTGGAAGACAAACACAATCTCAAGCTGCATGAATTTGGCCTGATGGAGTTGAATGAAGCTTTTGCGGCGCAGGTGCTGGCCTGCGACAGCGAGTTGAATTTCAATCGCGACCGGCTCAACGTCAATGGCGGCGCCATTGCGATCGGACATCCCATCGGCTGTACTGGCACGCGCATCACCGTAACGCTGCTGCACGAAATGTTGAAGCGCAATACGAAACGTGGTGTGGCCACGCTGTGCGTAAGCGGCGGAATGGGCATGGCGTTGGCGCTGGAGAACGTTTCTTAGGAATGTCACGAGGAAAGATCACTCGCTTTTCGTTGGCATAACGCCGAACGGCGCTCAGCGCGCGATTACCGCTAAGGTTCGAGTTCTCCGGCGGCCCTTTCCGGCCAACCATGCGATTCTGCTATTCTTTCGTGGCTGCGCGTGAAGTGTGCAGCGGTTAAGCGCACCCTAATCTACATCAAGGAGACTCAATTGTCTCGAATCGTCGGTCGCTGTTTCCTGTTATGTGCAGTCTTCTTCGTTTCGGCTGCTGTATTCGCGCAAACTGAGTTTTCGGCCGATATTGTTCACGACGGCGACCACGCGCCGAAGACCGCTACCAAGGTTTACTTCGGCAAAGATAAAGTGCGTTTCGACACGCAGGGCGAATCCAAAAGCGCCGGCGCGGTCATCCTGAGCCTGACGGATCAGAAATATGTTGTCGTGATGCCGCAGCAGCACATGTATATGGAAATGCCGGCGCAGTCGATGGAACAGCGCGGGATGTATACATTCTTTCGCATTGGCGACGTGGAAAATGCCTGCTCGGACTGGCTGAAAATGGCACGCAACAACGGCGGGACGTGCCACAAAGTCGGCAATGAAACGGTGAACGGGCGGGACACGGTCAAATATGAAGGCACCAACAGCAGCGGGGAAACGAGCGCGATTTGGCTGGATCCCAAGCTGCGGTTTCCGGTGAAGTGGCAGAGCGCAAAGAGCAGCGGGGGACTGAATAACATTCAGGAAGGGCCGCAGCCCGCCAGCCTGTTCGAAGTGCCCGCGGGCTACACCAAGATGGATATGGGCGCGATGATGCAGGGGCACATGCAGAAATAGCTGTCACACTGGATCTCGTCCGGCCTCGACCTTTGCATCTGGATTTTTCGCATGAGATTTACTTTTGTTTTCCTTCTGGCAATTTCGGGCATGGCGACGGCACAGGCGGATTTCTCCGCCGATATTGTGAATGCCAAGGCGCCCAGTCCTTTTCCAACCAAAATCTTCGCCACAAAAGGCAAGCTGCGATTTCAGCAGCAGGATCGAAAGGGTAATCCGAGCAGTATCATGCTGGTGGATTTGAACGCGCTCAATTCGGTGGTGCTGATTCCGCAGCAGCATTTGTATGTGAAGGCGTCGAGGCCGCAGATTCCGGGACAGGGCGTGGCGTTTTTTCAGCCTGCGGATGTTGCGAACGCGTGCCTTGACTGGCAGAAGATCGCGGAATTAAAGGGAGAGTGCCGCAAGGTGGGGAGCGAGACCGTAAACGGCCGCGATACGGTGAAGTATGAAAACGTGGCTGCGGATAAGAGCGTGAGCTATATATGGATCGATCCGAAGCTGCACTTTCCGGTCCAGTGGGGAGGTCCGGTGGGCACCAGAGAACTGCGAAACATTCAGGAAGCTCCGCAGGCCGCGGAGTTGTTTGAGATTCCGGCGGGCTACAAGAAACGGAACCTGGGAGGGGATTCCGCCCAGCCTCAGAAGCCCGCCGCAACCCACCCGAGTCAGGACTGACCCGCCGCCGCCGGTGCGTTTGACGCTGGAAAATAGCGGCCACTATACTGAATGTTGCGAGATTCTACGCTTGCGAGACGGCAGTCTGGAGACGCAATGTCTTTATCGGCGGTGGTTGTAGATGACGAACAGCTGGCCCGCGACGAACTTGCCTACCTGCTGAAGAGTGCCGGCGATGTGGATGTGGTGGCCCAGGGCAAGAACGGGCTGGAAGCAGTCAGTCTGGTCAAAGAGCACAACCCCGATTTGCTGTTTCTTGACGTGCAGATGCCCGGCCTTGACGGCTTCGGAGTGATCAAGAAACTTCTGGATAAGAAGGTCGCCCTACCCAAAATTGTTTTTGCGACCGCCTTCGATCAGTATGCGGTCAAGGCTTTTGAGGTCAATGCCGTCGACTATCTGCTCAAGCCCTTCGATCGCAAGCGAGTGGCGCAGTCGCTTCAAAAGGCGCGAGCCCAGCAGGAAACCGATGGGCTGCCGGCCGATAAGATCGAGAATCTGGTGCGCATGCTGGAGTCGCAAAAGCCCCAGACTTCGAAGATATTGCTGAAGTCCCTGGGGCGGATGCTGCTGGTCGACCAGAAGGATATTTGCTATGCCTCGATCGAAGACGGAGTGATTTCTGTTTTTACCGCGGGGCAGACGGGGATGGAAGGGCAATCGAACTGCCGGACTTTGGAGGAACTTCTCGAAAGCCTGGACGCGGGATTATTCTGGCGCGCTCACCGCTCCTACCTGGTGAATATCAACCGCATCCGCGAAGTGGTCCCCTGGTTCAAGAGTTCCTATCAACTGCGCATGGACGACAAAAAGCAGACCGAAATCCCGGTCAGCCGCGCTCAGACCAAGCGGCTTCGTCAATTGTTCGGACTCTAGTGGCGCCGCTCGGACGTATGGTGCTGCGGCTCGCAGTCTGGAGCGCTAGGTGTGTCCGCGGCATCGTTCCCGTTTCCTTCGGCGGTGGTGCGCGTAGCTTCTATTTCTGCACGTTTCACGGCAACAAACAGCGATTCGATCAGTTTGCCTGAATCCAACTATTCCTCCTTTCGCTCACTCACATCTCTGTTCGATCTGTTTTTCTTCTTAATTTCGGCAATAGAGTCCGGAGGGCGGGCGAGAACCCCAGGCCGCCCTCCGTTCTGCCGGGGGAAGAACCTAAACCACCAACGCTTCCAGCGCTGGACGGTCGCGGATGACCAGCGTGCTGCCATCGAGACGAATCAGACGGCGCCTTTTCAAGTCGCTCAGGAGGCGGGTCACAGTCTCCCGCGACGCTCCAATGCGCTGCGCCATCTCTTCATGCGTCATTCCGGAGCGAACTCGAACTTCCGCCGGATCGGAAGCCGGCAGGGGGCCGCAGGACAGCAACAGCAGTCTGGCCAATTTCCCCGTCGAAGATCGAGCCAGCACCAGATCGTGCATGTCGCGATAGGCAAACTGGAATTCCCGGCTCAGGGCCTGGGCGGCGTGCATTCCGACCTCGCTGTGGTCTTCAATGAGGCTCATCAGGTTTTTTCGATCGACATAGTTGAGTTGGCAGGGAGTCGCGGTCTCCGCAGTCATTTCGTAATTCATCCCGGAAATCGCCGCGCTGAGGCCCAACGCCTCGCCGGCTTCGGCGAACTTGAGGATGAGCACTTTGCCCTCGCGTGAAGCGGTGGAAAGTTTGACGCGGCCCGAACAGAGGACAAAGATTCCGCGAGGTATTTGTCCTTCGACAAACAGGATTGCCCCGGCAGGCAAGGTCGTGTGGTGGCTGGTCCGCTCCAAGCGCTTCACCGCCGGAGCGGAAAGACTGCAAAAAAATCCTGGCTGTGAGCATTTGCACTCGGGGCAGTTGTCGATGATTTCCAGTCCATAGGGAGTTTTCACATTGGCCTCCACGGAAGCATATTTTCTGCGCCTTACTGGGTTGGGGAGATCCTGCCGGGGAGGAGGAGTGTCGATTTTCACCTGATGCGCAGAAGCGAGCAGCGCTCTGGCATGAGCCCGCGTGTCCTCGTGAGAACTCTGGGCGGCGGAGACGATTTCCCAGGCAGCGCTGGGCTCACCCCGCAGCCCCCATTCCACGTGGCAGGCAAACAGGTAGAGAGAGTCGATCTCCCCCTGAGATGGCGGAAGCAGTGGGCGGACAATTTGCCCATAGGGTCGCCTGTTCTGTTTTTGGAAGGGGAGAGATTCTGCCGCACCCGGTGGCTCCCAGGCTGGCTGGGGAGCAGCTTGGGCTTTGGGTTCGCGAGAAAAAAAAGGTTTGGCCAGAGCTAATGCGTTCGAGCTTCGAGTAGTCGCCCCGGGACTGCTGGAATACGCCGTTATTGGTAATGGCACTTGGTCCGCTCCGTATGTATCGTGGCGCCGAAGACATGTCCTTCAACCGGAAAACGTGTTGCTAATTCTCGACCGCGCGTAAGCCTGGGAGAGCTGCAGCGGAGATGTATGTCGCATTGCATTTTTGATTCCAGAACAAAAACGAAACTTGAAGGGCCGAACTTCCGTGTTCATGGCCATTTCCGTGACGGGACCGATTTTCATCAGATCGGGAAATGCCGAAGAGTCGTCACGTTGCCGATTAGTCGGCAGCCCCTCGGGCAGCGTTCTAGTAATCCTTGCGGGTGATACCCAGACGCTGCATTTTCGATTGCAGGGTAGTTCGTTTGAGTCCCAGTTTGTGCGCCGCTCCATTGGGTCCGGAGATAACTCCACGAGTTTCGCGCAGGACGCGAATGATGTGCTCCCGTTCCGCATTTTCCAAGGTATCGGCTGCTCTTCCTGCGTGAGTTTCCACCGCCAGTTCCGCCAGCGGTACGCGCAAAGTCGGCCCCTTGCTCAGAATTACCGACCGCTCAATCAGATTTTCCAGTTCGCGAACGTTGCCCGGCCACGGGTAGTCGATGAGGGCCTGCATGGTTTCGGTGGGAACGGATTCGATCTTGCGGTTCATCTGTCCGGCGAACTTGTGCACGAAGTGCCGCACCAGTGCAGGGATGTCGTGGCGCCGCTCCCGCAGCGGTGGCATGCGAATGGGGAATACATTCAGGCGGTAGAAAAGATCGCTGCGGAAATCTCCGTTAGCCACGCTGTTGCTCAGGATCCGGTTGGTGGCCGCCAGGATTCGCAAGTCTACCTTGATGGTACGGACGCCACCCAAGCGCTCAAACTCATGATCCTGCAAGACCCGCAGCAGTTTGGGCTGGAGTTCCAGCGGAATCTCACCCACCTCGTCGAGAAAAAGAGTTCCATGGTCGGCGAGTTCCATTCGTCCAATTTTTTGGTGGATGGCCCCGGTGAAGGCTCCTTTTTCGTGGCCGAACAATTCGCTTTCCAGCAAGCCGCTAGGGATGGCGGCACAATTCAGCTTGATGAACGGGCGCTCGCGCCGCCCGCTCATCTGGTGGATGGCGCGGGCGACAAGTTCTTTTCCCGTCCCGGTCTCGCCCAGGATCAGAGTGGTAGCCTCGGTGCCAGCCACGGTTGCCACCTGCTCCAATACCTGACGCAGTCCCGGAGTGTCGCCAATAATTCCCTCAAATATTCCTCCGCTGCTGGGATCCCCTTGCAGGTAACGTTTTTCTTCCGTCATACGGCGATTCAATTCGTCAACCTCGCGGGAAATCCCGGCATTTTCCAGAGCAGTCGCCAGTTGCGCTGCCACCTGGTTAAGAAGATCTGTGTCGGCGACGGCGAACGCCTCCGCCCTGGTGCTGGCCAGCGTCAGCGTTCCTAACGGCCCTTTAGGGCGAAGCAGAGGAACGCAGCACATGGATTTCAGGCCTTCCGCCAGAAATCCGTTGGCCCACTCGGCCAGAGGAGCTTCCGAACGAAAAGCTTCCACGTCGTCTCGAGAGAAAATGACGGGGCGCTGTTCGGCGATGGCCAGCCAATGCGGGCCGCCGCGGAAGACCGGGGTCGCCGCCGCCAGCAGTCCCTTGCCTAAAGGGAAGTCCTGCGCCTGGCGAACGAAGACATTGTTCTCCTGCTCGTAAAGGCTGAAAAATGCGCATTCATGGCGCAGAACACGGCGCAAGTAAGAGGAAATGGTGGCGAATGTTTCCTGCACGTTCCAGTTGGAAGTCAGCACAGAGCTCACGTTGAGCAACACTTGAAGGCGTTTTTTTTCTTCTTGCAGAGCACGATGGGCGTCCGTGTTTTGAACAGCCTGAGCCAGAGCGGCCGCCACCTGTTCGAGGAACTCAATATCCTGCTCCCCGAATGCATTGTCTTTCACGCTAGCCAGCACCAGAACGCCCGATGCTCCTTTGGCCGTGATCAGGGGAATGAAACAAATGGACCGGACTCCCTGGTCAATCGCGCGTTTGGCTACCGCATAAGGAACGCCGGCTAGTTCTTCATGATTGAGAATTCGAGCCTTGCGTTCCATAAAAACTTCACCGGCGACAGACTCGTCGAGGGGCAAGACCCCGGCAGGAATGATTTTTCCCTGCGCCTCGGTATGCGCGCCCTGATCGCGCAGCACGCGTGTCTTCTCGTCGTAGAGGTGAATGCCGATGTGAGTGTGAGGGACGGCCCGGCGCAGGGACTCGGAAACCTTGGGAAACAAGGTTTCCAGATCGGCGTTGGCAACCAGGATCGCGTCGATTTCCCGCAGAGCCCCCAACCGCTCCTTCTCGCGCTCCAAGGCCTCGTGCGCGATGGCGCTTTCCAGGGACAAGGCAATTTCGGACGCCAGGCGTTTCAGGAAGTCGAGATCCTGTTCCAGGAAGCGGCTTTCATCTCTGCGCCCTAAAAGTACAGCTCCGAGGATTCCGCGAGGAGTAACCAGCGGAACGGTGCACAGCGATTGCATGCCCTCGTCCAGCGCCTGGCGTAATCTGGGCAGTGCCCCGGCGTGTACTTCCAATTCGTCCCGCGTGAAGATCCGGACACTGTGGTCTGACAACAAACGGCCCAGGATGCTCTGATGGAGCGGGACGGTCACGTTATCGCTGAAGACTCCGCGCGTGAGAGTGTTGTCGAGGGCGTAGCCGCGGACAGTGCCGGCGCCGCGGTTGAATACCCCCACGGCTGCCATGTCGTAACGCACGATCCGGTGAATGCAAGCGGAAACCATGGGGAATATTTGCTGAAAATCCGCCTTGGAACGGCTCAGAGAGCTGCTGATCTCCGACAGCGCCTGGAGGCGGTCTTTTTCGCGCTGCAACGCCTGGCGCGCCAGCGCGATTTCCACCGCCAGCGCGATGGAACCGGCCGCGTCGCGCAACAGTGAAATGTCTTCGCGGGAGAAAGCACGATCATCGCGGCAACTCAGACCCAGCGCCCCTAACGGTCCTTTTGGAGTAATGAGAGGCACGCTGCATACCGATTTGAGACCATGCTCCCAAAGCCGTTTGGCGCTGGGGAAACGCAGAATCTTGAGTTGCTCCGCATTGAGGGAACCGAGTTGGCCCTCCAGCATCGACTGGCCCAACATGCACTCGTCGAGCGGGACGGATTCGCCTTCTCGAAATATCTCGCCGACTTGCGAATCGATGGCCGCCGTGCGCATCGTTTGGGACTCGGGATCGTAGAGCCAGATTCCGGCGAGATCAAATGGGATTGCTTTTTCCAGACAATTTGCCGTGGCGGCAAATAGTTCTTTCAAGTCGAAATGGCGGGTCAGTGCGGCGCCAATTTCGCGCAGCACCTGGAGCCGGGTTTGTTCTTGCTGCAATCGCTCAGTCAGGTGCCGGACTGAGTCATCGACTCTTCCATGTTCGGTAATCTCCATGACCGCGACTCCGATTTGCTTCACGTCTCCAAGTGGGTCCCGGATAGGGAAATAGGTTTCCAGCCAACGGCCGGGGACGGACGCCTTAGGCAGGGTTCCGGTGAGTTCAAAGTTCAAAACCGGTTTCCCGGTGGTCAAGACTGTCTTTAATGCCGGTTCGATCTTTGCGGCAACGTCTCCCATAACCTCGAATATGCTTTTTCCCAAATGGTCCTGGGGGGGCAGTCCGTTCATCCTGGCAAGCGTGTTGTTGATGGCCAGATAGCGAAGGTCACTGCTGAGAATGCATATACCCACGGTCGAGGAACTGAAATAATCGGTGAGCAATTGCTCCAGGTCGTTACTGCCTTCGGCGGAAATAAAAGGAATCAATTTCGCCGGCTCCCTATGGCTGGCGGCCGCCGGTTTGATTTCCGTGCGGCTCAGACTGAGGCCATTGCTGACTTTCAAGCAAGGTTCGGATTGATCGATTTCTTCCACGGCTCCGGAAGAAAGATCGGGAATATAGACCGCGGCAACTGCCGCTACCTGCGTAAGCAGTTCAACGTCTCGCGCGGAAAAAGCGTGATCGATTGGACTCGCAACTTTCAATACACCCAGCGTTTCCTGTTCCCCCGGCACCGGAACCATGCAGAGCGATCTAACTCCCAGCTCCAGTCCCCGCTTGACAGAAGGGAAGGACAACCGGCTGAGATCGGCGTAGTTGAGGATTTCGGGTTTCCGGGTGAGAAAAGCGCGTCCGGCCACTGTGCCTTCCAGGGGGCCGTTGATTCCCGCGACTAACCGCGGACCGGGTTGCGGGTCGGGGGTGTAAAGACGCAGAGATCGCTTGTCCCGGTCGTGAAGGTAGAGGCCTACGTAACTCTGACCGGCCCATTTCTGGAGTGGCGCGAGAAAACGAGAAATCCGTTCGCTCAGACCAAGCGGTTGCTCAGCCGCCGGCCGTGCCCGCAGGCTAGTTACGTCGCGTAAGACTCTTATGCGTTCTTTTTCATCACGCAACGCGCTCTCTGACTGCGTGTCATCAAGGGACAATGCGACCATCTGGGCGACTCGACACAGAAATTGCTCATCGGCGACACTGTAGGCGTTTATCCGCTTGCTGCCGATTCCAAGTGCTCCAAGCCTGCGCTGCGAGGTAGTCAATGGAAGCACGCAGTAGGAACGCATTCCGCGTTCACGCAGCCGGCGCAGGGCTGGCTTGAATCTCTGCTCTCCGTCCACGTCGTCCACAGAAAGCACCTGCTGACTTCTCCACACCCATCCCACTGCGGATTGCTCGAGCGGGAGTTCTTCGGCAGAGTCTGGCCAAGGGTCGGCGCCGGTCCACAGATAAATCTGCATGGTATTTCGCGAAGGATCGTGAAGGGAAAAACTGAGGAAGTCGCAAGAGAGCGTGGACCGAAGCCGGGGAAGCAGATCGCGGAAAAGTTCCCGAGGAGGCTGGCGTGAACACACGACGTCAGCCACATCGAGCAAAATATTGTAGCGCTGCAATGCAACGCCCAAGTACGGGGCACCTATGGGAAACACAGCTTACTCCAGCGGTCGCCCCCCCTCAAAGACGAAACGCATTTCCAAAATGTCTTAACTGTCAACCTAACTTTTTCGTGTCCAGTTGCGGAGATGAAACGCTCAAACCCGCAACTGGCGCGGATTATAATCGCACCATGCCGTTGGTCAACAAGTTTCGCCGGAAATTACGTTTTTTGTAACAACCCATTCCAAAATGGGCAACCGGGGAAAGACCGTAGTTTCCTCCTGTTCTCGCTGCGCATGCAGCTTTTGAAATCCGGGTATAGTTTGCTGGAAGATTCAAATCGCGAAGCTAACACCCGAAGGCTGCTGATCCTATTTATCTTTGGTAAAGATTTTCTTAACCTTCGCAACAGACGGTGGGAACCGGGCAAGATTAGGCGCGGCGGAGGGCAGGGATACCGATTCTTTCTGCAATACGCACCAGCTCAGGCAGGGAATCTGCGCCGAGTTTGCGCATAAGTTGGCTGCGATGGACCTTAACCGCCGCTTCAGTAGTTCCGATTCCAGCCGCGATTTGCTTGTTGAGTTTGCCGGATACGACCAGAGGCAAGACTTCACGCTCGCGAGGCGTCAAGGATTCAAAGCGGAGAAGCAGAGAGGCGATTTCCGATTCGTGCTGGATCCTGTCGCGGTCTCGCTCCAGCGCCACCTGAATCGAATCCAGCAGATCCTGATCGCGGAAGGGCTTGGTCAGGAATTCGATGGCTCCCGCCTTCATGGCCCGCACCGACATGGCTATATCGCCATGACCGGTAATGAAGATGATCGGGATATGGATCTTCGCTTCCGCCAGTTCACGCTGGAAATCGAGTCCGCTTCTTCCCGGAAACCTCACATCGAGAACCAGGCAGCTCGGCACAGGGGGCCTTTTCTGCTGGAGAAATTCGAGTGGCGAACGGAAGAGTTCGACCCTGAGGCCGACCGAGCGAATCAGGCTTCTAAGCGCGTCGCGGACGGCTTCATCGTCATCGATGACGAACACGATGGATTGTTCTTCTGTCATGAAATTCAATCTGCCTGTGGTACGGTGAACTGAAAAAGAGCGCCATTGCGATCCCCCGAAGCAACCCACAAGCGGCCGCCATGAGCTTCAACAATGGAACGGCTCAGTGAGAGTCCGACTCCGATACCTTGGGGCTTCGTCGTAAACAGGGAATCGAAGATACGGTCAATGTGCAGCGGATCAACTCCCGGGCCGGAGTCTTGTACCTGGACCAGCGCTCCGTCGGGGCGAGCCGCCGACTTGATGAATACCTCGCGCGGCCTGTCAGTGATCGCACTCATCGCGTCGATTGCGTTGAGGATTAGATTCAACATGACCTGCCGCAACT
>JGI12635J15846_10001452_pt1 | contig 20798 bp, 14 predicted proteins | sample BlaSpr_A8_OM2_M2_FD_15846 | JGI IMG/M metagenome (IMG submission 15846) | reverse complement strand
AAAGTTGGTCCGTCGTCGGACGACGTTTTGAGATTTGCCGAGAAGGTCGTGGCACGGCTTGCGGCGGAACATCCCAAGGAATTGACGGTGGAACATGCGATCGCGGATCGAGGTGACCGCGTTTATCTCGATCCGTTTCGAAACGGCGCGGTGCAGACCGTGGTTACGCCGTATTCGGTCCGGCGCAGGGCGCATGCGTCGTTCTCGATGCCGTTGTCGTGGTCTGAAGTCAAACCTTCATTGGATCCGACGACTTTCAACCTTGGGAATTTTTGCGAGCACCTGAAGGGAAAAGATCCGTGGGCGAATTTCTTTAAGAGCCGCCAGAACTTCGCGGCTGCATCCAAACGTTTGAAAACGTTGTGAGGAAAAGCGATGACGCTAGCCAAATATAAGGAAAAAAGAAATTTTAAGGTGACGCCGGAGCCGTCGGGAGACGCGTCGGCGAAGAAGGCGCCAGACAAGCAGCTTTTGTATGTCATTCAGAAGCATCGCGCGACACAACTACACTATGACTTTCGGCTGGAGTTCGAAGGAGTGTTGCTTTCGTGGGCTGTGCCGAAAGGGCCGTCGCTCGACCCGAGCGTGAAGCGGCTCGCGATGCAGGTTGAAGATCATCCGGTGGATTACGGCGGGTTTGAAGGGGTGATTCCGGAAGGTGAATACGGCGGCGGGACTGTGATGGTGTGGGACACGGGGACGTGGACGCCGGAGAGCCCGGACATCGCGGAAGCGCTGAAGAAAGGTGATTTGAAATTTACTCTACACGGGAAGAAGTTGCGTGGGTCGTGGGTGCTCGTTCGCACGCACGGTTACGGAAGTTCTTCGGGTAAGTCGTGGTTGCTGATCAAGCATCGCGATGAGTTTGCTTCGACGGAAGATGTTGTTGCGACGGAGCCGAAGTCGGCGGTGAGCAAGCGATTGCTTGCGGACATCGCTCGCGATGGCGGCGGGGATGTCGAGAAGGCTGCGACGGGCGACCCCAAAGCGGGAGCTAAAATGGAAGAGCGAAAATCGGTGGCCAAGAAGCCTGCTGCAAAGACGTCAGCTGCTATCGGCAAGACAAAACAGCGAAAGCAACGCTAACTCGGGCACATCTTACGGTTCGGCGGTCAGAACACTTTGTGGTAGTGAACGTCAATGCCGTAACCGCCGTTTTCGTCGCGCAATACTGAGACTCCGACCTTTTTGTTGATCTGGTATTGAATCTGGATGCTTTCGTTTTGCGCGTTGGTGATGTCGGTACTGAACGTCAAGAGAAGGTTTCCGGTCACGCGCTGCTGGATCGCGACCTGTGAGCCTGGATTCGCGTTGTTGCCGGCCAGCGGATTCAATGTCAGCTGCGAGATGCCTGTTAATTTTTGTACTTGCGAAGCGACCTGACTTCCGGCCTGACCGGCAACGGCGGATTCCGCGGTGGCGGTACTTGAGGTACTTCCGTTTGAGGCGGATTCCGCGGTTGTCTGGCCGAATGCCAACAAATTGATGATGTCGGCGGTCGGCAAGGCGGGATCGGAAGTGTAATTCGTTTTCAGTTGGTCTACCGGACCCAGGATGCTCGCCGTGATGTTGTAGTTTTCGACCGTCGTCTTCACTTGAAGGTTCACGACTGGATCGGTGCGAACCGGATTCGAAAACGAGATCGTGCCGCTTTCGATTTCGAAACGCTTTCCGAGAAAGAAAACTTCTCCGTTTGTGAGCAAGACTCTACCGATGAGGACTGGGTTGGCGGCGGTTCCCTGCGCGGTGAGGTTGGCAGAACCGGCGATGCTCAACTGACTGCTGGCGAGATTGAGGCTCTGCGCCGACTGCACCGCCACATTGAGCTTGATGTTGTTGGCGATGGCCGAAGGATCGGAGACGGTCTCGTCGCCTGAAAAATTATTGAGAATCTGGTCGAGGTCGGAGCCTTGACTGAACGCGAGTTTGTCGACAACGACGCGGCCGGACAGTAACGAGCTATCGGTGGAACCGTTCCACGCGAGATCGGCGTTCATCACGGAGCGAACGCCACTCTGGCGAATGCGCACAGAATTGGCTTGCATAGCGATATTGAAGCTCGGCGTTGAGCCATAACTGGCGGTGCCTGTGACGTTGATCGTGCCGCCACCGGCGGTCGCCGAGAGTTTGTTTATGTTGACGCGGTTGCCGGAAATTGAGACGTCGCCGTTCATCGCTTCGATGCCGACGGGCAAGCTGTCGGAAGAGATGATTGCGTTCTCGATTCGAACGCGGCCGTCAATCACGGGCTGAGCGATTGGGCCCTGCGCTTTCATTTGAACGTTGATCATGCCTGAGGAATGGCCGCCGTCGGTCCACGGTTGCAAGATGCTGAGATTCACGCTGCCGTCGGCGACGACGTTCATCGCGCCGCCGCCTTGGACGGGAACGGTGCCGCTGAGACGGATGTCGGTGTCCTGGCCCTTCAGTTCGGCGCTCTCGAGTTTTATTGTTCCGGCTTGGTAGCTCAATCGAATTGGCGAGACGTTGGCGAGCTTGAACGATTGCGCCTGGAGCTGCAAAACGGGTATCTCGGCATGCGCTTGTAGCTGGGTAGGAGTTTGCAGCGNNCCTTGGAGATTGCCGTGGATTTCGAGTTCGCCGTCGGCGCCGTGCTGTGAAGTCGGAACGAAGCGCGCGAGGAGTGGGCCGATCGGGACTTTGCCCGTGTCGAGCGTGATGTTTGCGGGGTAGCCGGGAGTGAGTTCGACGGTGCCTTTTGCCTGGATTGAGGTCTGCTCGACGTTCGAAGTCAGATGAAACTCGGTGTGCTTTCCTTTCGCGTCGAGCTGCGCATCGATTTGATGGAATGCTTCGCCGCGCATTTCGAGATCGGGGATTTGCAGGTGGGCGGTGAGATTCGGATTGTCGATCGTTCCTTCGCCGGAGATGTTGGCGGTCAGATTTCCGTTTACGGGTCCTGCTGCGCGTTGCAAAGCCTGCACTTTTTCCAACGTGAGACCGGAGGTGTTGACTGCGATTTGATAGTGCCTCGCAGTCGGCTGGTACGCGAGTTTGGCGGTCATGGAGCCTGCGGCGGCTTTGACTTCACCGTCGATGTGAATCGTTTGCTGGTCGGCATTGATGTTCATCGAGCAGAGGGATAGGGGCTCGTTGTATACGACCGCTTTGGCGAGCTCGATGTGGCCTTTTGCTTGCGGCTGCTTTTGGGTTCCGCTGGCGGATACTTCGCCGCTGATCAGGCCCTCGATCGGATAGTTTGCTTGAGCGAGTTTCTCAAGATCGGCGGCGGAGACTTGTTCTATTCGTGTGTGTGCAGTGAACTGGGCGTTTGGATCCGGAGACCAGTTGATCAGCTTCGTTTTTGCGTCGAACGTCATGCGCCCCTGAGTCGCGTTGACAAGCGATCCATCGCTGATCGCGATAGAACGGGAATCGACCGCGACGTGAGCGCGCACGGTTTTCCATTGCGTTTGCGAAAACTGTAGGTTCGTCAGCGAGAGCTGTCCGTCGAAGTGCGGATCAGTAATCGCGCCGGAAACTTTTCCCGACAGGTCCGCGCCGCCGTGAACATCGCAGGACGCGATCTGGCGCGACGTGTCGGATGGGGCGGCGACGGAGGCGAGTTCGCCGAGCTCGTGCAAGTCTTTCGTTGTAAGCCGGACTTGCAATGCCGAATCTTTGCTGACGACGCCACTCAAGCTCAGTTCGGTGTTGCCGGTGCGAAGTGAGGATTGTTGAAAAGATGTGCGGTTGCGCGCGGCATCGTAATCGACGACGACGTTGCCGTCGATTGGAATCGCGTTGTCCGGCGGGTTGGGCATGGAGTGCAACGCTACTTTTGCGTGCGCAATCGCGTTGTTCGCTGAGCCTTTCCACCCGGCGTCGACGTCGAGGTCGGCATTCGAGGCAATGCGCGGTGTCTGAGACTTGTTCGGCCCTGCTACGCGAATCGTGTCGTCAACGGACGCACCGCGAAGCGTGAAGCGAACCTTTCCGGAGTTGTTGACGAGGTCGATGATGTTCGGGCCGGAGACGAAGCGACCGCCAAAGACTTCTCCGCGCGTGTCGTCGATGCGGAGTTGCCCGTCTCTGAGCTGATAAGTACCGTGCAAACCGCGAATCACGATTTTGGTCTGACCAGAGGGAACAGTGAGTGATGTGCTTTCGATTGTGCCGTCTGCAAAGGTGCGCTGCGACCAATCGCTTCCGGCAGACGTTCGGTAAGTCGCTTTGCCTTGTAGCGCGAAATCGCCGGTAGGCAGCGTGGCATCTTTGAGAATCCACGCGATGTCCTGTCCCGAAACTTGCCCCTGGTATTGGCCGGCAAACTCGGGATTGGCGTAATTCGCGAGTTCGCCGCGGACAACGAGTTTCGAATGCATCATCGCGACGTCGAGGCTCTCGATCGTGCATTTTTTCGCGTCGGCGATGAAGTGCAGCTCGGCTCGGTGCTCGAACATCCGCGTTTGTTCCGTCTGGATGCGGCCTGCATCGTATGCGACGACGCCTTTGTAGGCGTTGTTCAGATGATCGAAGTCAACCTGCGTTCGAAAGCCAACTAGCTGCGCCGAGAGTGGAGTCTGTCGGTCATCGTATTGGAGCAACCCATTGTTGATTGTCAGATGCTCGATCTGAACTGCCATCGTAGAGCTCGACGACTGCTGCGTTTGTGGCGGAATGGGAAGGTTTGTGTGGCCGTCGGATCCGGTCTTCACGAAAATGACGGGATGATCGATGGTGAGGCTGTCGATTTGCACTTGATGATGAAGCAGCGGCCAAATCTGAAGGCTCACCTGGAGGCGATCTGTCGTGAGAAGAGGCGTTTTATTTGCAGCTGCGGGATTGATCGCGGAGATTCCGTAAAGTTCGATCGCCAGCGGGTGCCAGTTGACGTTCAAACTCTGCACGCGAACTTGGGCGCCGGTGCTTTCGTCCACGCTTTGAATGAGTTTTCCCAGAGCGTAGTTCTGAAACGACCTTGAATGCAAGACGGCTGCGGCCGTCACAAAAAGAACGACTGCGACGACTGGGATCGCAATCGCTACCCACCATAAAATTCGATGTCTGCTGCCTTGAGTCACAGTCGTTCCTCGTAAGTCTTCAAGTTAGATGCCTAAAAGGACTGCCCGAGCGTCACGAAGTACTGCGTCGCCTTCACACCGGGGACAGGATTCAGGTTTCGACCGATGTCGACACGAATCGGCCCGACCTTCGTGAAGTATCGAAATCCAAAACCAATGTTGTTTGTGTAGTTGCCGGTGAATTGACTCACGCTGACGGCGCTATAGACGTTGCCGCCATCGTAGAAAACCACGCCGCCAAGGTGGTCGATGAGCTTGATCGGGAAGCGGGCTTCAGAATTGACGACTGCGAGCATGCGGCCGCCGTCAGGAACGCTGATCAGCGTGCAGGTCGATGGATCGTTCGGATTGGCGCAGACGGGGACGGGCCGTTGCGGACCGGCGCCATTGATCGGGAACCCTCGCAAGGAATCGGGACCGCCGGTAAAGAAACGCTCGCTCAACGGCACGTAGCCGTTGTCGCCAAATCCTGCCGCGATTCCGAGCCGAAACTGATTCGCCCATGTCAGCCACGGCTTCACAGGACGATAAAATGATGTTTGACCGAGAAAGTGCACAAAGCTGCTGCTCGAGCCGAGGGTTGTCGGCGTCACGCCAAAGTTGAATGTCTGATACCACCCGCGATGCGCATCGAGTGGATTGTCGCGCGTGTCACGAATATATTGGGCGTAAACCGTCGACAGTTTGACGCGCTGGTCTTGCGGCAGAACAAGTTCGGGGATGAGGATTTTGCTGAGGTCAGTGCGCGAGTAGCTGTAGCCGGCAACGACTTTCTGCGTGTGCTTTTTGTCGAGCTGCCGCTCGATCTGGAACAATGCCGACTGTAAGAGAGCCGTATAGATCGGATTCTCAGTGGTGCGCTCGGCCGAGATGGAAAAGAGCGACGACCATGCCGAACCGTGGAGATATTGATCAGCATAATTCAGCGATATGCGCTGATCGAGGCGCGATGCGACGAGTCCGATCGTTGCCGTTTCGGCCTTGCCGCGAAGGTTGTGGCGCGAAAATTGAAATGTACCGCGGGGGCCGATGAAGCTTTTTTGGCTGACCGTGAATTTATTTCCGAGGCTGACGGGGGGAATCCCCGGGACGACGACAGCGCCAACTGGAATGTTACCGTTTCGCGGAATGATCTCGAGGCCGCCGCCGATATCCACCGTGTTGCGGTGGGACTCGTGAACTCGAATGACGACAATCTGCTGGCCTTCCTCGTCCGTCGTTTCGCTGACCGGCGCGACGCTGGCCCAGTCAAAGACGCCGACGGCGTAGAGATCGCTTTCGGACTTCAACANCTTCTCCTGGCTGAGCACGTCGCCCTGCTCGACGTTTTTGTCCGTGATCGAGCGGATAAATTTTGGCTTGGTGTGATCGGCTCCGAGCAAGAGAACGTCGCCTACTTTTTCGCGGTGCCCTTCGTCAACCTTGTAGACGACATCCACTAGATTTGNATCGCCATCTACAGCGGTCACTTTCGAATCGAACTGCACGTTTGGGTAGCCGTGATTCAGGTACCACGCCGTGATTTGGTTGCGATCGCCTTGGAGCAAATACGGTGAGAAGGGCTTGCCTGCAGCTAGCTGGAGGGCAGCGTTATTACCTTTCAATTCCATCGCCTCGTTGGAAGGATCGACGATCGCGAGGTTATGAACCTTCGCCTGGGGACCTTCTTCGATCTGAAACGCGATGTCGATGTCGGGCTCGTGATCGGTCACGACGGGAGTCACCGTCGCCTTCGCAAAGCCTGCGTTGCGGTACATCGTCGTAATCGAAGCCGCACTCCTCTTCAGCAAATCCTGACTGTATTTCCCGCGACTGAGGATCAGCTTCGCGTGACGGACGACAATGTGAGATTGCAGCTGCTCGGTCGTGAAGTATCTGTTCCCCGTGAAGCTGATGCCTGTGACTTTGTGTTTCGAGCCTTTGTCGACGTGATAGACGATGTTGACATGGTCGGTCTCTTTCGTTACCTCGGCCTTCACATCCACATCGAAAAAGCTCTTGGCTTGAAAATAGGAGACGAGATTCCTTTGCCCCTCATCGATCAAGTCTTGATCGACTGAATTTTCTTCGTAAACAGGAATCAACTTCTCGAGCGTGCGTCGCCAGATTTTAGCTCCATCAAGTTTCACCGATACTGTTGGTCCCGGATCGATTGTCAGCGCCAGGTTCACTCGATTCGTTTCCGAGTCGTACGTTGGACTCATGCTAACGTTCGGCGCCAGGCGCCCAAGTTTCCGGAAATGGGCGCGCAACCGGTCGAGCGACTTGTCGATCCGAGTCCGCGAATACGGGACGCCCGGTTTCAGCGAGGTAAAACTGATCTTTGATGAGAGCGAGGTCAGCGTGTGCTGAATGTCGGCTGCTTCCTGCGGCGTCACACCCTCGATATTTACCTCGCCGACCTTCGCGCGTGAATGCATGTCGCATTCGAACGCGATATTTACGAGGTGGTGCGCGTCATCGACTTTGATCGAGGTCGAGACGGCGGCCGCAAAATACCCCTGCGTTGCAAAATACTTCTGGAGCGCGTCTGCCTTGTCGGCGAGCTGGTCTTTCACGAACGGCGCATCGAGCGGGATATTCACCGCCTGTAGCATCTGCGTGTACGAGAGGGCCTTCGCGGCGTCCGGAAAGGTAATGAGGCCAACCTTATATATAGGGGGTAAGAGAAATAGAACCTGCAAGCCATCCGGCGTGAATTGAATGCTGACCTGGACTTTCTTGAATTTTCCGGTCTCGCGCAACGCGGCGGCGCTCGCCTTTATCGCGTCTATCGAAAACGGTTTGCCTTGCTCCTGCTGAATCAGGCCGCGCAGTTTCTCGAGATCTTCGGAAGGCCGCGCGGCGATCTCAACCTTATTGACCGTCCGCCCTTCGAAAGCCGAGTTCGGGTCAACTTCCACCGTCTTCTGGTCTTGCGCCGGCGCGATTCTTGCGGCCAAGGTTTGCAGCGCCAGCAGGAAAACCAACCCTATGAGGCGCCATTTCCATCCATTCATGCGCTCGTTCCCGATGCCTTTAACTCTCGCCACACTGTGTCCGTCTCCGCTCCGATCAGCAAGACAAGATTTGCGAGGTAGATCCACAGCATGAGCACGATGAAGCCTGCCAGCGCTCCATATAAGGTAGGCATGTTCGAACCGTGCGCCAGGTAAATCTCAAACCCAACCGTCGCTCCGATGAACGACAACGCGACCACGAGCGTTCCCGGCGTAAACCAATGCCAAGGACGCTTCACATCGGGCAAAAAATGATTGATGAGGTTAATTCCTATGCTCATCAGTATCAATGTCACGACCCATCTAATGATCCGCCACTGCATCTGAAAGAGGACAAAGAAGCTGAGATCATGGGACACAGTCACCGCCATCACGTGGCCCAAATTCCACAAGCCAAAGCAGACGATGAGAAACAAAGCCGCAACGACCGTTGCCAGAATCGCGACAATTCTCCTCTTCACGTAGCTGCGATGATCTCGCGTGCCAGATGCGATCGAAAGGGCTTCCATCAAACTCATGAATCCTGACGAGGCGCTCCAGATCGTCACAAGCAGCCCGAACGAAAAAAACCCAGCATAGCCGTGCGAAAGCTGAATCATGATCGTCAATACGATATTTCGCGCCTGCCAAGGAAAATACGCCGTCACCCAGTTCGCAAACGAGTCCCAGCGGCTCGTCGTCGGAATCCATCCCAAAAATGAGGCAAGCACGAGAAAGAACGGGAACAGCGACAAAATAAAGTAGAACGAAACTTGCGCAGCCAGATTCGTGCAGTCATCTGAATTGAGACGGTTCCATACTTTTTGGATAAGGTTCAAGCCGGGCCCCCAGACGCGCTTCACCCGCCGGTGAAGTGAGTCCTGAAATCGCATATGGAACGCTAACTGCAGGCCCCTCGCGGACCTATCCCCTGAACCATGTACCGATTTCGAGGAATGACGGTATGGAATCCAAGATGCCTGAGCAGCGGGTCGAAGTTCGCGAAAAACCGCAACTTAAGTCGTGATAACCCTTCATGGACTGCAGTCGTTCAAAGGGATTCTGTTAATCGTGGGTTTAGAATTTTGTGCGTAGCCTCGAATCCACCGAAAGGATTCGATGCGACAAGTAAGGCTTCACCTTTGGGCTGTTCGCAACGCGGCCGTTTTTGTGCTGTGTCTTGCGAGTTGTGCTCCCGCGAATTCCCAGAACGTCTCCGCGGAGCTTCCTGACGCGCCGATCCCGACAGCAGAAGCACAACGCACATCAACTGCTTCGATCGACGACATCGACATTTCTTGGAAAAAACTCCCCCGTCGAATTCTCACCGATCAAAAGGACATCTGGCTCTTCCCCACACAACTCGCGCGCGGCCACTATTGGATACCGACGCTCGCGATCGTCGGCGGTACGGCTGGACTCATCGTCACGGACCCGAAGACCGCGCCATACTTTCGAAAGCACTCCGGAAATCTCGACGACCTGAACGATGTTTTCGACGGCACGATCACGTCGGCGGAAACGGCTCTGGTGCCTCTCTCGCTGCTTGCTGCGGGATACATCCGTCAAGACTCATACCAGGTCAATACGAGCCTACTCGCCGGCGAAGCCTACGTTGACAGCGCCATGGTCGATCTCGCGATGAAAGTCATTACGCAGCGCAAGCGTCCCTATAACATTCCCCCGAGTGGGCCCTTCAGCGACACATTCTTCAACAACGGCAAGTCACACTTCTCCGAAGGCAGCTTCCCTTCGGGCCACGCGATCGGAGCTTTTTCGATTGCGACTGTCGTCGCGAATCGATACCGCCATCATCGATGGGTGCCGATCGCGGTCTACGGTCTCGCGACCGCCGTTAGCCTTTCCCGCGTCACGACCAGCGCCCACTTCCCTTCCGACGTATTCCTCGGAGCATCTCTCGGCTACGTGATCGCGAAGTTTCAGGTCTTGCGTCAGTAAACTGACGGACCAGCCCAGCTATGATTACGAAGCCTCCCCGACTCTGTTCTCAACCCAACTGACGTTGCGACTTACTCGAATCATGGTCTCGTAGAATTCCCCGGCGGCCTGAATACCTCCGGCGGTAACACGCACCATGCGTTTGGCGCGTCCCCCGCGTTCGGGCGTGGATGCGCCCATCCAGGTTTCGAGTAGCCCCTTCTTTTCGAGGCGGTCGATGGTCGTATACAGCGCGCCGATGGAACAACTCCGGCGCGTCGTCGAGGCGATCTCTTCACGAATGGCGACGCCGTAGGCATGATCGCCGAGGGAGGCGGTAGCCGAGATAAGAATGTACTCGAACTCGCCCAAGGTTATAGAATACATTGTAGTAGTAATCTCAACGCGACGTCCTTTGAGAGAGTCATTCGGCCACGAGTTGCGTCGTATCGCCGGGAATTACATCGACAAGAGAAATTGAATCGACGGTGTGCTTCCAATGAACGGTCAGAAAAGCCGCAGACTGGTCGTTGAGAAACAAATCCTGGCGCAGCAACGCCCATAGAGAGACAGGTTTGGCGGAGGCAGCTTGTGCGGGATCGCTGGGGTCGTAGCCAAACGCTTGAATGTCACTGGCCATTTCCCTTTCGACGGCCAGTGCACGTTCGAATGGGCGCCGAGGCGTCATCCGGCTGTCTTGATCGATCGTATGGACGCGTTCGCGCATGCGAAGTGGCGGCGCCGCAGGGGGGCGGGAGCGGAAGTGATAGTGAGCAATGGCAAACGATCCGTTGAACCGCTGGAGGCAAGACTGATTTTCAGTTCCGTCCGAAGAAAGGCAGAAAGCCCGATTCGTGAGGGAGTCGCGGAATCGGAAACTCCCGGCGGAAGGACCGGAGAAGTATTCGACACTCATGCGAATTTCGCATTCCGGCGTCAGAAACCGAAAGATGGGTTCGGCGTTCTTTTCGGACTTTCGTGACTTCGGGGCCAGACCGAAACCGAGAAAAGAGAACAGGAACGAACGACGGCCGGGGGTATGAGAGAGCGATCGAGTTGTGGCAAGTGCTGCCATCACTTCCTCCATCTAGTCCGATAACTACTACATTGTAGTTATAATNAGAGCTCCTGTCAAGTGCTCATCGAATTGCGGTGACTAGTCCACCGGAAGTCGCTCCCCGGCCCTCGCCTAAACTCCGCGCCTCATCCCCCAGCGAAAAATTCCTTGCATCAAGCGGTGGCGACAACGCATCCACATTCATAGACGAAAGTGAAGCGCACCGGTTGGTAACGAAGAAAGGAAATGCACATGGCAATTCCAAGTCTCAGGCAGTCTTTCCAGGCGTTTGGCGAGCGGCACAGGGCGCTCGGTCACTTCAATTTTTCGGATCTGGTTGTACTCAAAGCGATTGCTGATACCGCACGCCGGCTGAACGTCCCGGTCGTGGCAGGCGTCTCGGAAGGCGAGCGCGAATTTGTCGGCGTCGGCCAAGCCGCCGCACTCGTGAAGAGTTATCGTGAAGACTATGGCCAGCCGATCTACCTCAATGCTGACCATACCCACTCACTGGAAAAGGCTTTGGTAGCTGCGCGTGCTGGATTCGATTCGATCGTCTTCGATCTGTCGAAACTTCCCTTTGAGGAAAACGCCAGGCAGACCAAACAAGCTGTCGAAGCCTTGAAGTCGATCAACCCCGACATTCTCGTCGAGGCCGAAGTCGGATATATCGGTTCGTCGTCGACGATCCACGACGCGAAGCCGCAGAATCTCGACCCGCTGACCACACCCGAACAGGCGAAGCAATTTGTCGACGAGACAAAGATCGACGCTTTCGCTCCCTCTGTCGGCACGACGCACGGAATGCTGAAGTCCATGCTGACCGGGAACGAGCATAAGCATCTCGACCTGAACCGGATCAGGGAGATTAAAGCTGCGACGGGAGTGTTTCTCACTCTCCATGGCGGCTCGGGAACAGACAGGAAGGAGCTGGAAGGTGGGGTCGAAGCCGGACTCAATCTCATCCACATCAACACGGAACTGCGAGTCGCGTGGCGGCGCGGCATCGAAAGCGCCCTGAAGTCGCAGCCCGACGAGGTCACGCCCTACAGGTTGTTGCCGGTGGCGTACGACAACGTCGCCGCCGTTATAAGGTCGCTGCTGGAGCTGGTCTCCCTCGAAACTCCAGCGAGATCATCCAGCGCAGCCGTGTGATCCTCGCTTCAAACCTCAATTGACGAGAGTAACGTTTTGCGCAAACGGCTCTTTCAGTCTTCGCGCTGTATTCGCTGGAGTGTCCTAGAGTTTTGCGCAGGAGATCCCATGCCACTCCAAGACTCTCTCAGCTCGACCACGCTGCCTAAGACGAAAACGTTCGAACTGGACGGCCGCGCGTGGATGACCGACGAGAGCACCTTCCGTGTCCTCGAACAACACGCCCCCCTCGGACCCGAAAACTCCGGCGGTTGGTATTTCGCCCTCTGCCTCGGTGCCGGCAAAATCGTCCCCGCACCGCTCCTCGAAACCGAAAACTAACTGAGGCGCGGTCGGCCTCGAGGTATTCCAATCACCACAACAGCTTCAAGCCGAGTTGCACTTGGCGGGAGCTGGTCGCGGTCGACGTGACTACGCCCGCAGTTGGCGATGGGCCGCCGGTCGCCGCCGCATAGACGACTGGATTGGGCGTGTTGAAGTTTGTGTGGTTGAACAAGTTAAAGATTTCACCTCGAAATTGCAGACCGACGCNTTCGGACAAAATGAATTTTTTTGCGGCGGAGATATCGGTTTCGACGATGGAAGGTCCGGGCAGCGTGTTGCGGCCGACGTTGCCGTAGGTTCCTGGAAGAGGCTGAATGAATGCGGCCGGGTTGAAATACTGGTTTGGGTTGCCGCTGATCAGATTGCCCGTGAAATCGGGATTGATTGATGGGCGAACCGGATTGCGAGAATCACCGTCGTTCGACGGGTTGTAAGAGAGCTGCGGCGTGAACGGCAGNCCGGACTGTAGCGTTTCGATGCCGCTAATCTGCCAATCACCGAAAGCGCGGCGGACCCAGGCATTCGTGTCGGACCCACGTGCAAAAGGCAAATCGTAAGTTGCATTGATCACCGCGGCGTGACGAATGTCAAACGACGCGCGACCGTAGTCCGCCGAAGGATTGAGCGGGTTGGCGATGAATGCGGGCGAGTTGGTAGCCACGCTGGTGTTGAGATTGTCGCCGTCGTCGAGAGCTTTGGAGAAAGTGTAAACGCCACGGAATTGGAGGCCGTGCGACAGGCGTTGAGTGAAATCAGCTTCGAGACCGTTGTAGGAGCTGACGCCTTCCGAGAACCAATGGGTCGTGTTGGCGACGGAATTGTTCGCCAGCGGCGCGCCGGTCGGATAGTAGAGCAGGCCGGCCGGATAATTCGCCGGGCACGGCGCTGCCGGGCAGATCGTGGCGATTGGCAGATTGGCGTCGACGGACAGCAACTCGTGATAGCCGTGAGAGCCAACGTAGCCGACGCTGACCGTCGTGTTCGACGCGATTTGCTGCTCGACCTTCAGAGACCAGGACTCCACCGTTGGCGTTTGCAAATCAGGCTGAATGCCGCTGGGAATTACCTTTGCGCTTTTGTAGGTCGCGCCGGGAGCGATCGTCGAAAATGCGATACCCTTGGCCGCCGAGACGGTGTTGAACGGACCGTTTTGATCGAGACGGTAGCTTAGATTGTCGAGCAACGCGTAGTACGTGCCCAAACCTCCACGTACAACCGTTTTCTTCGAGCCAAAGGGCGACCACGCCAGTCCCAACCGTGGAGCGGGCAGGAATTTCGCGTTGTTGACGGCAAGCGCGGATGAACCGACGACAGGACTCGTGATGATCGTTCCATTGGCGTCGAACGCGTAGTTCGAGGCGCGGCCATTCACTTCGTTCCAACCGTTTGTCGACTCCCCGCGGAATCCGATTCGAATTTCCAACGAGGGCTTCAAGTGGATTGTGTCTTCGGCGTAAAAAGCTCCTTGCAGCGAACGCCAGCCGAGCGGCGTGTAGTTTGGCGCGAAGGTGTACGTACTGACCGTTCCTTGCAGAAATGCCTGCAGGTTAGTAAAGGAGGCTTGGCCGTATTGATCCTGAATCAGCGTATCGTTGGCCTGTACGCGTTGAATCCACGCGCCAAACGAAAAGAGATGGCGGCCGTGCGTGACAGTGACTTGGTCATTGCCGGTAAACAGGTTCCGCACTGCAGTCAGGTTGCTCCCCGCGTTCGTGCCGCCGTTAGTGATTTGCGACGCGCCATTGAGCGTGGTTCCGCCGCCAACGACCAACGCGCCGACAGGCTGATCGGCGTGAATCCAACCGGGCAGATCGACAGTAGTTCCGCTATCGAAGAAAAACGCTCCTCGTGAGAAGCCGAACGTCGCCCGGTTGACGACACTCGGCGAAAAAATGTGCGTTTCACTCAGACTGACAACTTGCTCGCGCAAGCGGGCCGTGACGAAGCTGATGGGATTCGAGGTCGGTGAGTGCGCGTCGCTGTCGTCCGCCGTGTAAACCGCGGACAGCGTGTCGTTCGTCGAGAAGTTCTGATCGATGCGAGCGGTCCCGAAATCCTCGCGGATGTGCTGGATCGGATTGCTGAACGCTTCGGCGATACCGCTGGAAGTACCGTTGGAGTTGAGCAACTCAGAACCATTGGCGACGGGCCATAGAGCGAGCAACGGTTGAATGCTCGGCACAGCCTTAGCACGAGAGGCGTTGTCTGGGACAAGGGTGAGATCGCTAAGGCCCAGTGTCTGGCGGAATCGTTCATAATTCGCGAAGAAGAATGTCTTGTCTTTTACGATCGGCCCGCCAACCGACGCCCCAAAGACGTTGCGTTCGAAGTGCGGAATATCTCCATGATCGAAGAAATTGCGTGCATCGAGCGCGCTGTTACGCAGGAATTCATAGGCCGATCCGTGAAATTGGTTCGTGCCGTTCGCGGTGACGACATTGACTTGCGCGCCCGGTCGCTTGCCGTATTCGGCTCCGTAAGTGTCTTTGACGACGGCGAATTCGCGCACCGCATCGACGCCAAGGAGCTGACCGCTGAGTCCTCCAGGTGTGTTGTTCACCTCGGACGCGCTGGTGAATTCGACTCCGTTGAGCAAGAACAGATTTTCCTGGGGGCGGCGGCCCGAGACAGCAAACATATTGCCGACGACGGAGTTCGACGTGCCGATTCCGCCAGCTCGCTGCGATGTGTAGTTTACGATCCCAGGATTCAGTGTCAGCAGCTGGTCGTAGCTTCGACCATTGAGCGGCAAATCTTTGACCTGCCTCTCGCCGACCAGTCCGGATATGTCCTCGGTCGTGATTTGTAGCGCGCCAGTGTTCGCGGGAACTTCGACCGTTTGGTGAACGTCGCCGACTTGAAGGGTCAGGTCGACTTCTTCGCGCTGTCCGACGACGAGGGCGATACCAGTGCGACGGTCGGACTGAAATCCAGCCTTCGATGCACCGACTTCATAGTGGCCGACGGTCAGTGCAGTCGCATTGAACCGCCCCGCTTCGTCCGTGACGAGCGCGCGGCTACTCCCAGTTTCAAGGTTAATCACCGTGACCGCGGCGCCCGCGACGGCCGCTCCAGATGAATCGGTGACCGATCCCCATAGAGAAACCTCACCCTGTGCGAGTAGCGTGTTTGGCACGGCGGCGATGAATAAGGCCGCGAGGACAAAAGAGAAGATCAGTTTTTTCGAAGATGAAGCGATTCGCTGAGAAAAATGCATCTTTACACTCCTGAAGTATTCGAATGCGCGTCGCTAGGGACGCGGAGAGTTGATCGAGAACTACACCAGCAACTTATTGAGAGCGTTCGACTATCGGTGAGCGTAATTGGTCAACAACAACAACAGGTATGTACGGAGGTACACGAGCAGAGACGTGGAGGGTCGATTTGAAAAAAGAAGTTCACGGTCGCGTTGATCCTGGTGCGACCGTGTTGAGCCTTGCGGCCGAAGCGGAATGCGTTGTAACGGATGCGCGAACACCGGACCATATCAACTGCAGGCCGGCAGCCAGCGCGACCGCAGCGACTACCAATTTCAATTTTTGCGCTGGAACTCGCTTTGCCAGCAGGCACCCCATGACGACACCCGGAACACCACCGGCGAGCAGTTGTAGCAGAACGGGAGCGCTGATCGAACCGAGCGTCCAGTGTACGGTGCTCCCGATGACGGCGAGCACGAGCCCAAAGATGATGTCCGTGCCCACAACTTGCGCAGGCGTCATTTCGGAATAGTTCAAAAGCAGGACTGTCCCGAGAGCTCCGGCGCCGGCCGAAGAAAAACCGGATTCGATTCCTATTGGAAAAGCCAGCCACGGGAGCCAGCGTGAATTCTTAACGACGAAGTTAGGATTTTGCGCCTTCGGCACGAAGCTCAAGCCCGCAGTAACGGTGAGCAACAAACCGAGAACGAGAACAACAACCGGACTGTTGCCGGAACGGGCCAAGCCGCGAAGCGCAATGATGCCCAGGATGAGACCTGGCACGGCGCCTGTCAGCATCAGTCGGAAATAACGTGAGTTAACGTTTCGTCGAAAGAGATAGAACGGTGCGGCGATCAGACGAAGGACGCCGGCGAAGACGAAGGCCGTCCCGACGGCTTCGCCCGCAGGCAAGCCAACAATCAGCAACAACGCTGGGACAGTGAAGCTGCCGCCCCCGATTCCGGTAAGGCCGACCGCGAGCGCGATGAGAAAACCAAGAAGGAGGTGCATCAGTCCGTTTTCTCCGAAAAAGTGTGAATGCCGCACTCGAGTTTCTTACCGCCCCAGCGGCCAGAGCGAAGGTTTGCAGGATCATCGGGGATCGCTGTGCAAGGCTCGCATCCGATGCTGGAGTACCCGCGGTCGTACTGCGGCAGATAGTTCAGCTGGTGCTTCCCCGTGTATTCCCACACTTGCGCCCAGGTCCAATCCGCAAGTGGACTCACCTTGAGCACACTCTTGCCGCTCGGCAAGCGATGGTGTTCGATCTTCTTGAGGTTTTTTCTCGTTGGTGATTGTTCGCGGCGAAGCCCCGTGAACCAAATCTCGAATGGCTCGAGAGAAGCCATCAGCGGCTCGACCTTGCGCAGTTGGCAACACTTTGCGGGGTCGCTCGTGTAGAGAACGCCTAGCTCTGACTCCTGTTCCTTCACTGTTTGGCGAGGCAAGGCATTTACGAGATTCAGGCGCCACTCTTGCGTGATTCTGTCGCGAAATTGATAGGTGTCGGCGAAGTGGTAGCCAGTCTCCAGGAAAATGACGGGCACTTGCGGAAGATGCGCTCTCAGAAGGTCGAGAACAACCATGTCTTCAGCCTGGAAGCTGCACGTGAGGCAAACCGAATTCGCAGCGGCTTCGCGAACGAGATCGTTAACGATGGACTCGGCGTCGTTGCTTTCGATCCTTTCGATGTATTCGGCAGTGGGCATGCTACTCGCCTTTCTCCGCATGGGTTCCAAGTCGCAACGAGCGCGCGTTGATCAAAACCCGCGATATGAGTTCATTGCTGGAGACTTCGTCCGCACCGCTTGAGACATCAAAGACCGTTCGCTCGGCGCGTTCCTGCTGAAGCTCGCGCCTGACCTCGGCGTCGAGAGCTTCCGCACCGGCGAGAATCACAAAACCAGCCGAATACAACAGGTCAAACACGTAAAAGAAGTGCCCTTGCCTCAGCGAATCCCCGCGCAGCACGATCGTCTCGAAACCCTCTGCAAACAAAGCGCGCTCCGCAGCCTCGATCGCAGCACCCGGAAGCAAAAACATCGCCGGCCCGTGACCATGGCGTTCAAACTTTTCAACTGCAGTCACTGGCCTGCTGGAATCTGCCCCTCGAGAATCCAAGTGACGCGCAGGCGATGTCGACTCCGAGTCGTCTTCCAGAATCATCGCCGCCGCGACTGTGGCATTCGAAATCGGATCGATCAGGATGAAGCTCCCGGTCGAGCGGCTTTGTTCATACAGGTCAAAGAGAAGCGGATGACTCGTCTCGACGTCGACCACGGCGATCGAGTTCATGTCCAAGGTGCCTGCGGATTCATGAGCAAGCGTATTCACGTTTACCCGGTGCCGAACGCCAGTCACGCGCGCTTTCACGGAGCGAGTCGTGTGCTTGGCAAGATAGCTTTGGCCGACCACCAACGGCTTTTCGCTCATCCACACGAGTGTCGCGACGAAAACAGCGGAAGTCGTGGGCTGTCTCAACGGCGAAACGAGCATGTCGCCACGACTGATGTCGATTTCGTCGTCGAGCTCAAGCGTGACCGACTCACCTTGGCCGGCGGAGTCGAGGTTGCCGTCAAACGTCACAATACTGCGCACACTCGTCGATTTGCCCGACGGCAGCGCAACAATCGGATCGCCGACGCGAACGCGCCCCTCAACGATTTGTCCCGCAAATCCGCGGAACGTCGAGTCGGGGCGAATCACCAGCTGAACTGGAAATCGAAGCGACTCAATCGTGGCGGCTTCGCGGACCGGGACCGTTTCGAGATATTCCAGGAGCGTCGGCCCTTCGTACCACGGCGTCTTCGTGCTCGCATCTACGATGTTGTCGCCTTCGGTCGCACTGACAGGAATGCAGATCGCGGATGCAATGCCTAATTGCGCAGCCAGTTCCTGAAAATCGTCACTAAGTCGCGAAAAAACATCCTCGCAATAATCAACAAGGTCCATCTTGTTGATCGCCGCGACCACATTCGGAATACCGAGCAACGATGCGATGTACGAGTGGCGCCGGGTTTGCGGCAACAGCCCCTTGGTCGCATCAACGAGAATGATCGCGAGATTCGCAGTGGACGCGCCGGTCGCCATGTTTCGCGTGTACTGCTCGTGTCCCGGCGTGTCGGCAATGATGAAGCGGCGTCTCGCCGTTGCGAAATAACGATAAGCAACGTCGATCGTGATTCCCTGCTCCCGCTCCGCGCGCAATCCGTCGGTCAGCAAAGAAAAATCGATCAGTCCATTGGAACGATTGACCTTGCTCTTCTTCACCGAAGCGAGCTGATCTTCGTAGACGCCCTTGGCATCGTGCAAAAGCCTGCCAATCAGCGTCGATTTCCCGTCATCGACGCTGCCCGCGGTGGTAAAGCGCAGCAGATCTTTCGTCAGTTCCTGCTGCAAGAACGAATTAAACGCATCCACAGTCGCCAACGCGGTGGACATCAGAAATAGCCCTCCCGCTTCTTCATCTCCATCGAACCCTCTTCGTCATGATCGATGGCGCGGTTCTCGCGTTCAGACCGGCGGAACGAGATCATCTCCTCAATGATTTTCGGCAGCGTGTCCGCCTCGGAACGAATCGCACCGGTGCACGGAACGCATCCAAGCGACCTCATGCGGCACTTCACCAGCCGCGGCTCTTCGCCAAATTGCAATTCGCTGCGATCGTGGATCACCACCAGTGATCCATTGCGCAGCACCACTTCACGCTCTTTGGCGTAGTACAGCGGCACGATCGGAATATTTTCCGCAAGGATGTACAACCAGACGTCGAGTTCCGTCCAATTCGACAGCGGAAACACGCGGATGCTTTCCGACTTATCGATCCGCGAATTAAACAGATTCCACAGCTCTGGCCGCTGATTCTTCGGATCCCACTGCCCATGCGCGTCGCGAAACGAATAAATTCGCTCTTTGGCGCGCGACTTTTCTTCATCGCGTCGTGCGCCGCCGAGAGCGGCGTTGAATCCGCCATCCGCCAGCGCATCGAGAAGGCTCTTTGTCTTGAGTAATCCGCAGCACTTTTGCGTTCCCAGCGCGAACGGGTTGGCTCCGGCCTGAAGCGCCTCTTCGTTGCGATGAACGATGAGCTGAGCGCCAACCTCTTTCGCGTACGCGTCCCGAAACGCAATCATTTCAGGGAACTTGTAGCTCGTATCGATGTGAAGAAGCGGGAACGGAATTTTGCCGGGATGAAAAGCCTTCTGCGCCAGCCGCAACATCACAGACGAATCTTTGCCGATCGAATACATCATCACCGGATGCGAAAATTCCGCCACCGCTTCGCGCACAATGTAAATGCTCTCCGCCTCAAGCTTGCGAAGGTGACTCAAGCGACCTGCGTAAACGGCGGACGCGAGCAAACCCGCATCGGCGCCATCCCTGTTTTCGACTTCTGCCGTCGTGATGTGACTCATTTTCAATCGATTCCCGTTTGCGATGGCCCAAAAACAAAAAACCCACCTGCCAGCATCTCTGGCGGTGGGTTCGCTTACAGTCTGACTAGAAAATATCTCTAGACGGGTAGCCCCTTGGCGCCAGAACACACGTATGCGCGACACGGACAACATGTACAACACGCACAAATGAGCGACCGACGCATTGGGGTCCGACTAATCACGAGTCCATACTATCCTGAAAACACAATCCTCGGCAACAAACTACTACCAACGACAGCAAGCCCAATCGCAACCAGATGCACTACCGGTCACGATCGCCTTCTGCCGATGGGAAATCGCCATTCGGAAATCTTGGTGAGCCGGGGAGGACTCGAACCTCCAGCCCGTTGATAAGAGACCGTTCAAGGACGATTAAGACTGAGTGAGATCTATTTGCGATCTCGTTGAAAATTCGCCCGCGTACCGACTTCCCCACTCATGGTCCACTGCCACCGACTGCTATNGTTTGTGACGTAGAGGGGGCACAAAATGGGGCACAAAAAACATCGTTGAACGACAGGCCTTCTAGCATTCGAAACAAACCAGACAAGCACCCAAGGCCGGATTGGCTCGAAACTCCACATGATTGCATAACAGTGTCGGCTCCCTCGACCTGAGTACACTTTGGTTGACGACCAGAGACTCGGGAGGAAGGAGCCGAACATGTT
>JGI12635J15846_10001451_pt1 | contig 20804 bp, 18 predicted proteins | sample BlaSpr_A8_OM2_M2_FD_15846 | JGI IMG/M metagenome (IMG submission 15846) | reverse complement strand
GCGAACAAATCGCCCTTCTCGCGGATTGGGGAAAAGAGTCGTTGAACTGGGCGAGCCTATGCCGCCCCCACCGGTGGCCACAACGATATCAACCGCCCGGTCGTTGTTATAGTCTGTGCCGACAGCACCGTAACCGCCGTCGACTCCGGCGGCCAATCCCGTCTCCTGCGTAACTTTCGTAAATGTCCCATCTCCGTTGTTACGCCACATCTCATTAGCCGCACCGAAATCACAGAAAGCTGGCGAGCATGTCGTGAAGAGATCCAGGTCGCCATCGTGGTCATAGTCGATGAAAGTTAAGGCACTCGCTCCCTTTGTGGTCGGAAGACCCGCGATCTCGCCGATACCAATAGCCGAAAGCCGGGCGGTCTCGGTGACATCCTTAAACGTACCGTTCTTTTCATTATGGAAAAGTCTCGCGTGTTCTCTGACCGTGACTGCGATGTCCGTAAACCCATCATTGTCGTAGTCTCCGGCTGTGCATCCTCCTCCCCGCATCGCGGGATCGAACCCGGCCTGCTTGGTCACATCTTCAAACTTGCCGCCTCCGAGATTGCGATAAAGGGAGACGCCCCCCTGTGCTCCGTTGTCGGACAGGAAGACATCGATCTTACCGTCGTTGTCATAGTCGAGGAAGCAGGCGCCAGCCTCTGCAGCGTTCGCCGGATCACTAATAGATTTCGAGATCAATCCCGCCTCTCTCGTTACATCTACAAACCGCACCTTGATCTGCGCGGGTGCTTTCAACACCGCCTGCGGCGACTCGACTGCCCGCGAGTATTGGCCTTGCTCGCCATAGGCAAGGCTCATGGGCGCGCCAATTTTCTTCTGCGTGATGTATTGGAATTTCTTCAAGTGCTCGCGGGCGTGGTCGGTGTCGGCCGATTGCTGGTAAGCGCGGGACAATCCGAACTCAGCCGAGGCGTGCAGAGGATTGAGTTGCAGAGCGTGCTGGAACGCCTCAATGGCCTGGGGAAACTGCTTGGCTTGCACGTAGGCGGTGCCCAGGAAATACCAGGTGTCGGCATCATTCGCATCGATCTCAACTACGTGGTGAAGGGCATCGATCGCGGCCTGGGCATCGCCCGTATTTTTGGCCAGCAGACCGAGGTTGTACCATGCGTTCGGGCTCTTGGGGTCGCGCTTGAGCGCATCTTCGAGCGCGGCCTTGGCTTCGTCAATCTTCTGCAGGTTCAGGTAGGCGACGCCCTCATTCAGCCTCGCCATCGTCAGCTTGGGATCAAGTTCAGCCGCCTGCTGGAACGCCTTGAGTCCTTTCTCGAAAAGTTGCTGGTTCATGTAAGCGGCGCCGAGATTGTTCAGGCGCGCGGCCTCGGCGGGATTTGCATTCGGTTCCTTCTGAGGTGCCATTGCGAACACGCCGAATGCGGCCAGGAGTACCCCGGCAAATGCGACTGAAATTCTGGAAGTCATCTGATTAAGGATTTAACCACAGAGGGCACAGGGGGGCACAGCGGATTCCAACTCGCCTAAGCGATGGGCGGGATACTCCACGCGCCACATTGCTTCTCCAGCGCGGCAGCAACGGTTAACACTTGTTCTTCTTCCCACGGCCGCCCGACGATCTGTACCCCGATGGGCATGCCTTCAGACGAGCGGCTGACGGGAACCATCGCAGCGGGATTGCCCAGCAGGTTGAAGAATTCCGCATAGCTCCAGGCATCGAAATAGTGGACGGTTTTGCCTTCAACCTGCCAACTGCGCTCTCCGTGGCGAAACGCCGGGATGGCCGCAGCCGGGCATAACAGGATGGGATACCGCTCCATCTGCGCCAGAAATTTCGCCCGGACAATGTCTCGCTGAATCCAGGCGTCGAGCAGCGTCTCTCCGGTGAGAGATGGTTCAGCTGCCGACCATTGCAGAAATTGCCGGAGGATGGGGCTGAGATCAGACTCGCGGCCATTGAACAGGGGCTGAAGGAGCATGCCGCCAGCGACCACGAAATATTTCCACCACAGTTGACGCGCTTCCTCCAATCCTTCTGGACGAAAATGTTCTACTTGAAAACCAGCACTGTGCAAGACTTCTGCCGCGGTCCGAACAGCCGCGCGGATTTCGGGAGCAACCCGCGTACGACCATCGTCTTCGAAATAACCAACTCGCAGTTTCTTGGCTTCGTCACCAGTTGGCCAGCGCAGCAGCACTGGCGCAAAATTCGTATCTCCGACATCCGGCCCCTGCATCACTTCGAAAAGAATTTTCAGATCCTCAACCGTGCGCGCCATCGGTCCTACGACGCCAATCGACGCAAACGGGCCTGCGGATACGGGGAAATGGCCGGTCGAAGGAATGCGACCCGGAGTCGGCTTCAGTCCACAGATTCCGCTGAAATGAGCGGGAACCCGAATCGAGCCGCCACCGTCGCTGCCTACTCCGCCAGCCGACATGCCCGCTGCAATCGCCGCCGCTTCACCGCCGCTTGACCCGCCGGGCGTGCGCTCCAGATCCCATGGGCTGTTGGTGCGGCCATAAAGCAGATTGTCGGTTTCCCATGCCATTAAGAATTCTGGGGTATTGGTTGTGCCCAGCACAATCGCGCCGGCATCTTTTAGTCGTACGACGAGCGGCGCATCCTGCCGCGCGACAATTCCCTGCCGCAGGCGTGTTCCCGCCTCCCAACGCAGCCCCTCCACGCTAAATGAACTCTTTATGCTAATAGGAACTCCGTGCAGTGGGCCGAGCTGCGATTCCGCCATCACTAGGCTTTCTGCATCCTTTGCCGCTCGCCGCGCACGCTCTGCGTCGACTTGCACATATGCTTTTAGTTTTGGATTCAGTTTTTCAATCTGCCCCAGATGTGCGTCCACAAGTTCGACTGGGGAGATTTTCTTATTTCGAATCTGCTTGGCCATCGATAAGGCGGAAAGAAAGATGAGGTCGTTCATGAATGTTGCTTTCGCATCGCGCAGTCAAGCATTTTCTTCTCTTCCAGCGTGAGGGTGCGGTGATCGCCTTTCGCGAGATTGCCTAGCTGCAACGGCCCAATGGCCACGCGCAGCAATCGGAGCACCTCAATGTCCACGGCTTCGATCATGCGCCGGATCTGGCGATTCTTCCCCTCATCCAGAATGATTTCAAGCCAGCAGTTTTTCTCGCCGGCTCGCAAGCGACGAGCCTGCTTCGCCCGCAGCACTTCCCCGTCCTTTGCTTTCACGCCCCGAGCCAGAGCCTGAACAAGTTCCCCGTCCGCAACCGCTCCTACCTGCACATGGTACGTCTTATCCAGATGACTTTCCGGCGCTGTGATGCGCGCAGCCCACTCAGAATCGTTGGTCAGCAACAACAGGCCTTCGCTCGCCTTATCCAAGCGGCCGACCGGGGCAAGCCAGGGCAGGTTTTTTATCTGTAGATCTGGGACTCGCAGATCTGTTCCGCGCGCAGAAGGTGGAGTCAGTAACGTGTACACCGTCGCACGGCCCTTTTCGTCCGAGGCAGTCGTCACAACTCCGCGCGGCTTGTTCAGCATGAAATAGATTTTCTTCTCCGGCTCAATCAGTTTTCCATCCACCGTGATCTGAGCTTGCTTTGCTAAGACCGGCGACTGTGGATCTCGACAGATTTTTCCGCCGAGCCTCACGCGACCGTTGCGAATCAGCTCTAGGGCGCACGACCGGGAACAATAGCCGAGCTTGGACAGTGTGCGTGCCAGGCCAATCTTTGAGACGCTTTTTTTCTCGCTCACGAATCTCATGCTAACCGAAGCTGGCGGCGATTCGCGGCAACAAAAATGCAGGGACTCAACCGGCGGCCTACGAATGAATTGGGCAAAACATGGAGTCAAAATCGTACATTCGGATGAACTTGATTTGAATACACCACAGACATCGGGCATGACGCGCGCTGCCGCGATAACGGAGGGCTTGCCCCAACCGCGCAGAGCACCTGCGTGCGGGTTTCCAAGGGCCAGTTGACCGTGACCGATGGGCCTTTCACCGAGGCCAAAGAAGTCGTCGGCGGCTTTGCGCAGTTCGAGCTGAAATCGAAGCAGGAGGCGATGAACGGTGCCGTACGCTTCATGGAACTACATCGAAAGCACTGGCCCGACTTCACCGGCGAGACCGAAATCCGGCAGATATTCGGGCCGGAGGACTTCGCTCAATGCATGGAGTAGCGGGAGGCGGCGACCGTTAAATACCATGATTCGCAGCCCGCGCTTGCGCTGGCCAGTGAACCATGATGTGATCGGTAGCAGTGGCAACCGATACACATCGTGCAATTGACGCGGTTTGGAGAATCGAATCGCCGAGGCTTATCGCCGGCCTCGCGCGGATTGTGCGCGATGTCGGCGTTGCCGAGGATCTCGCGCAGGATGCTCTCGTCGCCGCGCTCGAACAGTGGCCGAAGTCAGGCGTCCCAGAAAATCCGGGGGCCTGGCTTATGGCGGCGGCCAAGCACCGTGCGATCGACTACTTCCGGCGAAGCACACTGCTCGGTCGCAAGCACGAGGAACTTGCCCGCGAGTTGGCAACCAGAGAGATGGTCGTGCCGGATTTTAATGCGGCCCTCGATGACCAAGTTGGTGACGACCTCCTCCGGCTCGTCTTCGTTTCCTGTCATTCGGTGCTCTCGACCGAGGCGCGAGTTGCGCTCACGCTCCGCCTGCTCGGAGGCTTGACGACGGGAGAGATCGCGCGTGCGTTCCTCGTTCCGGAACCGACTATCGCGCAACGTATCGTTCGCGCCAAGCGCACGCTTGCCGAAAAGCGCATCCCCTTCGAGGTTCCGCGAGGTCCCGAGCTCGCGGTTCGTTTGTCCTCGGTGATCGAGGTTCTCTATTTAATTTTCAATGAGGGCTACTCGGCGACTGCCGGGGATGACTGGATGCGGCCTGCGCTCTGCGAAGATGCGCTACGTTTGGGACGTATCCTGGCGGAACTCGCGCCGCAGGAGCCGGAGGTGCACGGTCTGGTCGCGCTCATGGAGATCCAGGCATCGCGCTCTGCGGCCCGCGTGGGTCCATCGGGAGAACCTATCCTGCTCTTTGAGCAAGATCGCGCGCGCTGGGATCAACTTCTGATTCGTCGTGGGCTCGCAGCGTTGGATCGTGTGGAAAAACTCGGGGGCCTACAGGGCCCGTATGCGCTGCAAGCTGCGATCGCTGCATGTCACGCGCGAGCGCGTACACCAGAAGAAACAGATTGGGAACAAATCGTGGTGCACTATGGGGATCTGGCTCGGCTGACTCCATCCCCGGTGGTGGAACTGAACCGCGCGGTGGCGCTTGCCATGGCCTACGGTCCGGCCACAGGCCTTGAAATAGTCGACGCCCTCATTTACGAACCTTCGCTTGAGAGCTACCATCTGTTGCCGAGCGTGCGTGGCGACCTCCTCCAGAAGCTCGGACGCATGCATGAGGCGCGCGCAGAGTTTGAGCGCGCGGCGAACCTGACACACAACAGCCGCGAGCGCGACCTGCTGCTGGAGCGTGCAAGAGCGTGCGGCGTCGGACCAACACTCTCGGGTCGCAATGACCAGAGCGAGTCGAGTCCGCCTTTCGAGGGAGCAAACGACGGATCTTGAAAGTTGAGAAGCCACATGGCAGGCACAGCCCCCTTGCGAGGCTGGCACTCAAAAGCATAACGTGAATGGTGATCTTTACTCGATCTAGCGGCATTCTTCTCCATGTGACCTCTCTGCCCGGTGGGCATGGGATCGGCGATCTGGGGCCTTCGGCTCATGAGTTCGTGGAATTTCTCGCTGAAGCCGGACAAAACATTTGGCAAGTGTTGCCTCTCGGCCCTACCGGATACGGCGATTCCCCTTATCAGCTTTTCTCGGCGTTCGCGGGCAATCCGCTGCTTGTCGATTTGAAATCTCTTCAAGAACGGGGACTGTTGTCGTCGCAGGAGATAGCTTCTGCTTCTGGTCTTCCCCAGGATCATGTTGAATATGGCCGAGTGATCGAGATTAAGCAGGCTCTTCTAGCCAAGGCAGCTTATGCGTTCCTTAGCAATTCTGCCCGGACGGATCACGATTCCTTCGACGCATTTTGTAAAGACAATTCTGATTGGCTCGACGACTACGCTCTATTCATGGCCTGCAAGAACGTCTACAAGAATGCGGTCTGGGCAGATTGGGATGTGGAAATACGAACGAGAAATTTGTCGGCATTAAAGGAATGGGGAGAAAGACTGGGTCCGCAGATCGGGATTCATAAGTTCGCCCAATTCGAATTTTTTCGACAGTGGGAAAAGATCAGAACCCATTGTGCGAAATACGGGATAAAGATCATGGGCGATGTGCCCATCTACGTTGCTCATGACAGTGCGGATGTATGGAGCCATCCGGAGTTGTTCAGTTTAGATGAACACTCCAGACCGAGCGCCGTTGCAGGCGTTCCGCCGGACTATTTCAGCGCTACGGGCCAACTGTGGGGAAACCCGCTCTATCGTTGGGACGTGTCGGCCGCGTCGGGCCACCGTTGGTGGATCGATCGTTTCCGAGCATCGCTAAAAATGTTCGATCTGGTGCGACTGGATCACTTCCGGGGCTTCGAGGCGTACTGGGAAATTCCGGCCGTGGCTTCGACGGCACAGGGCGGCAAGTGGATAAAAGGCCCTGGAGCAGAGTTCTTTCGAACGGTGAAGGCGGAATTGAAGACACTGCCATTCGTGGCTGAAAACTTGGGCGTAATTACTCCTGAGGTGGAAGCGATGCGCAAAGAGTTTGGCCTTCCAGGAATGAGCTTGTTGCAGTTTGCCTTTGGGAACGATCCGCAGGGGCCAAGCTTTCGGCCCCATAACTACTCTCGCGAACTCGTCGCCTACACCGGGGGACACGACAACGACACGACGGTTGGCTGGTGGACAAGTTCCGGCGTGGGGGAGAGCACGCGCACAGCAGACGACATCCGCAAAGAACGCGAATTCACCCGATCGTACTTAGGATTTGAAAATGAGCCGGTGAATTGGGTATTCATTCGAGCGGTCCTGGCGTCCGTGGCAGAGACAGCGATTGTTCCTCTCCAAGACCTATTGGGTTTAGGCACCGAGGCGCGAATGAATTTACCGGGCACTACGACAGGAAACTGGAAGTGGCGGTTCAGCCCGGGCGCATTGACAAAGAGTTTGAGTGAACGCCTGCGGCGACTGACGCTGCTCTTTGATCGATAACCACTTGATCGATAACCACGGTTTAGAGCGGAGAAAATTCGTCTTCGTTCTCATCCTTCTTCGGGTGAACGAACCTTCTCTCCAGAAAACGCCGGGCCAGGTCTCTGCCTCCGATGCCAAAGGCAATGGCCAGGCCGAGCATCAAGGCTCCGAAACCGATGCCGAAGGCAACCAGCATCGTCTCTTCAGCTATCCCCAATTCTTCAAAGACGATCGACAACACGAAAACAATAATGATGCTGCGTACACCGAGACTCAAAACTCGGGGTGAAGGCACATTTGCATTTACCGCGGCCAATAAAGCGGCTCGGGAAAAGAAGCTGGCTGCCAGTAATCCGAAAAACAGGATGAGCAGGGCGATGAACAGCCGCGGCAGGAAAAAGAAGAATTTTCCAATCTGCTCCTGCAGGCCCAGGATGCCCAGCACGCTCACTCCTATCAGAATGAAGCCAAACCATACCACCCAGAACACGAACCGGCTCACTACTTCGGTAGCCGAAGGCAGCGCGGCTTTGGTGAGTAATTGAGAGGCACCGGCGTTCTCTGAGAGCCTGTCGAACTTGATAAGCCGCAGGATGCTGCGCAGAATTGCCTTCACGACATATGCCACGACCCATCCCGCGAACGCGAGGATCAGCATCACGATGAGACGAGGAAGATAGTGGGCGAATCCTTTGGCCAGTTCCTGTACGGCCTGACTCAGTTCACTGACGATCATTTCCCGCATAGTTGTCTCACTCTCTCGATTTCCACATCTGTAGCAGATATGGCTTCAATCGCTCGAACTCAAGGCATAAACTTTCGATAGCGTTTTCCACGTCCTCCGCAGAACCGTTGCGATGCTCGATCAGGAATGCCAACACTCGCCCCCGGAAAAGCGGCGCTAAAGCTTGGATGATGTGGTCGCGGTTGATCACGGACTTGTGGTAGGACGTGGCGAACTCGTAAACCGTTTTGACCCACAATTCCGCTGAGTACTCAAAATCGTCCTCTCCCGATTGGGCGACTTTCTGCAGCCCCGCCAGGGTCGGAGGAGAAAGAATCGATTGAAAGACGGTGGTCAGTTCGGCCACACCGGCGGAGAACATTGCGCGCAGGCGTTTTCGATTAACTCGCACCGGATCCAGGAGCACTTCATGATCGGGACCGATGGTGGGCAAGGGTTGGGACCCGGCAACCGCGCTCCAAACCTGAAAGTCCGGTTCCAGCGCCGAGAACAACGGCCCAACGGTTTCTCTCAGGGCTGGCACCAGATCGGAGCCACGCTGTTCTACATGATCTTTTTGACCCAGGAAAGACTGGCAGATAGGGTGCCCTGCTCTGATGGCGGCCAGCGTAAACCGCAGTTCGATTCCGCTTCCACCGGCTCCATCGTCCCAGGAATTCTGGGAAAGAAATTCACTAGCCAGGCGGCCAGAGAATCCGAACTCATGAGCGTACGGCTCCCGGATTCGTAATCCGTAAAGCGCGCGGATCATGGGGTAGAGCAGATTCGTAATGAGCAATCCTTCGAACTTATGCCGGCGATAGGTGGGGGTTACCAGGTCGAAACCATCGTTCCGAATGGGTTGGAGAAGTCTCGAAATCCATTCGCCTTCAACGCTGCACGATTCGGGCGACATCACGATACAAGCCTTGGCCTGAAGCAGTTCCGCCGCGGAAAGAATAGTTCGCAACGCCGCCTGGCTCGCCGGGCTGGGTGCATACTTCGTGCTGATGGAATGCAGAGTCCGCAGAGCGTGGAGATCGGAGCCGCGGCGAACGTCATCGATCGAGATACCGGTCACTAATTCTGGAGTGCCATCTCGCGAGCCGCCGTCGGCATTAATGATGACCGCCCGCTCTCTGGGAAACCAGCGCAAGATGCCGCTTTGAATCGTCTTGACGATCGAACCAATCGTCTTAGCGTTATTGTGAGTCGGCAGGCCCACAAGGATGTCCACCTCGCCAACGTTACTGAGTTGACGTACAAAGTCATCCGTTAGAAAGGTCTCTTCCGCCAATCTCATCTCCGCGTGAATTGATACCGGCTACGAGGCGTTATGTAGCGCCGTTTTTACAGTCTAAGTTCGATCAGATACGCCGTAGCCGAAACCAGTAAAACTGATAAGGTCCCAGGGTCAGCAGATAAGGAAGGTCGCCCACCCGGGGAAATATATTCTTGCCGAACATCTCGATCGGAACATTTCCCTTATAGCGGCGAAGGTCCAGTTCGACAGCTTGCGCCGCGCCCGAAAGATTATTGACCACCAGAACAAACTCGTTGCCCAGCCTGCGAATGTAAGCCAGTATTCTGTGATTGGCGGGATGAAGAAACTCAATCGAACCCCTGCCGAACACAGCTGTCGACCTGCGCACTTCAATTATCCGGCGCATCCAGTGCAGCAGCGAATGTCCGCTTCCGACCTGCGCTAGAACGTTCACCGCCGGATAACCGTAGACCGGATTCTGGATCAGCGGGGCGTACAGCCTGTCAGGTTCCGCGTTAGAAAATCCTCCGTTCCACCCTCCGCTCCACTGCATGGGTGTTCTTACCCCGTTGCGGTCCCCGAGATTGATGTTATCGCCCATTCCGATTTCATCGCCGTAATAAATGATGGGAGTGCCCGGCAATGACATCAGCATTCCGTTCATCAATTCGATGCGCCTGCGGTCATTATCCAGCAATGGAGCGAGGCGGCGGCGAATTCCCAGGTTCAGCCGCATCGTCTTATCTTCGGCGTACGAGTCGTACATGTAGTCGCGTTCCATGTCGGTGACCATTTCCAGCGTCAATTCGTCATGGTTACGCAGAAACAGAGACCACTGGCAGGAGGGAGGAATTTCCGGCGTTTGCTGCAGGATCTCAGTGATCGGTTTGCGATCCTCCAACTTAAGCCCCATGAACATGCGCGGCATCAAGGGAAAATGAAACGCCATGTGGAATTCATCCCCGTCGCCAAAATAAGGACGAAGATCCGCAGGCCACTGGTTGGCTTCCGCCAACAACATCCGGCCGGGAAACTGTTCATCGAGTCTGCGGCGAAGATCCTTAAGGATCAGGTGCGTCTCCGGCAAGTTCTCGCAATTTGTGCCCTCCCGTTCCACCAAGTACGGAACTGCGTCGAGACGGAATGCGTCAACGCCCATCTCCAGCCAGAAGCTCATCACCTTCCACATTTGTTCGCGAACGGCGGGATCGTCATAGTTGAGATCGGGCTGGTGACTGAAGAAACGATGCCAATAGTAGGACTTCGAAATCGGATCCCACGCCCAGTTAGATTTTTCGGTGTCCAGAAAAATAATGCGCGTTCCCTTATAACGGTTGTCGGTGTCGCTCCAGACATACCAGTCACGGCGGGGATTATCCCTGGAACTTCGTGATTCCTGAAACCACGGGTGCTGATCGGAGGTGTGGTTCAGCACCATTTCGATGATGATTCGGATTCCGCGGCTGTGGGCGGAATCCAGCAGCTTACGGAAGTCGTCCAAGGTGCCGTAGCTGGAATGCACGGCGGTGTAATCCGCTATATCGTAACCATCGTCGCGCAGAGGCGAAGGGAAAAACGGCATCAGCCAGATCGCATTGATCCCCAATTGCTGAAGATATCCCAGCTTATTTTCAAGCCCTTGAAAATCACCGATGCCATCGCCATTGCTGTCGTAGAAGGTGCGGACGTGGACTTGGTAGATAATTGCGTCCTTGTACCAAAGCACATCCTGATTAATGGGCAACGGGGATTCCTCCTGGACGATGGTCCAGATCATTTTCTAACCGAGCAAAAATCCAGTTTATATAAAGTAAACGAGGGAGTCTCCAAGGGCGAAGGGTTTAACCTGTCGATGTAGACGCTTCTCCGATGGGCAAGCCTCTCCAGAAGCGATTCCAGTTATCGATTGAAGTGAAGGTGCGGGTGAGCATGCGGTCGATGTAGAGCGTCCCGCGCAGATGGTCGATCTCGTGTTGCAGAATCCGCGCGTACCATCCAGATGCTTCAACCGAGCGTTGCTCTCCCTTGTCATCCCAATAATCCACACGGATGAGCCGGGCGCGCGGGACGACGGCGGAGAATCCGGTCACACTGAGGCAGCCTTCGTAGAAAACTACGTTGCTGTCCTCCATGAAAGTAATCTGTGGATTGATGATCGCGTGGAAGGGAGCCGGCCGGCGATCCTTCTCTACCAGTTCTTGAGGCGGCAGATCTTTCAGCAAGTCTTCGCGATCCTCAATCACGGCAAGTTGCAGAGAAAGCCCGATCTGGGGTGCAGCCAGCCCGACGCCGGGAGCGTCATACATGGTTTCCTTCATATCGCGAATCAGTCTCTGGACCTCATCGCCCAATATTTCTTCGCGCGTCAAACGACGCGCGGCTTGCCGCAAAACCGGTTCTCCCGCCTGCACTATTTTTAACCGCAAACCGCTTCCCTCCATAGGTCTCGACAAACTCGACACGGAAATAACTCAGCCAGACTGCTCTGAGAGCCAAGTAGCTGGATTTCCCCAACTACCGGCAAAAACGAAGTCGCGCATTGGTTTTCGCTGACGTGGGGCCAGTTCTCGCTCCCGTAACTTGTCGGAAAGGCTGGCAGGGTCTCCCGGATAGCCGGCTGCAATCACTGCGACCGGATCGAAGCCCTCGGGAATCGCGAATTCATTGCGGGCCTTTTCCACGTCGAATCCGGCCATGGGATGAGCCATCAATCCCAGAGCGGTTGCCTGCAATGCGAGATTAGCTGATGCCTGCCCCACATCATGGAAGGCGTGACGATTTGGTTTTCCAGTCGAGACAAAGTTGTGCCGCACTACCGAAAGAATGAGCACTGGCGCATGCTGAGCCCATTGAACATTGAATTCCACCAGGCATCCGAGCAGGCGGTCGTAGCCGGATGGCGTCTCTTTCTGGGTGACAATGAAACTCCACGGCTGCTCGTTCGAACAGGATGCAGCCCAGCGAGCAGCCTCCAGCAATCGTCCGATCGTAGCCGCGTTCACCGGCTGCGAGCTGAAAGCCCGCCCGCTTTGCCGTTTGGCGATCAATTCGTGAACAGGATATTCAAAGATGGATGAGACAGTGGCTGGACCGCCGGACATAGCTCCTCTTTTTTCTTGCCCTTTTTTCAGGGCCTTTTGTACATGGACGGTGGGGCAGGACTAGCGTGGGCCTGTCGATGCTTGGCGTTCGCGAGCGTGATCCGGCCGGTCAGCCAAGGCCGGTCTCGGATGGTTGCGAATAATCAATTCGGAGAATCGCTCCATCTCTTCGAGTTGCGGACTAAATTGCAACAAAAGAAGATCGACGCCAGCGCGTTCGAATGCGGCAATTTGAGCTTTGATCTGATCCGGTGTGCCGACCAGTCCCGATCGCACACCACGATTGGAAACCGAGTAGTCCTCCAGTGAAACCCTTTGTTCCAGTTGAGTGCCGGAGAGCCACTGCTGATAATTCTGGAACCCGGCCGCATTCTGCTTCACATCCGTAATCCGCCGCAGTTCCTCAGCCGCTGCTTCTGCTGTGTCGCGCACAATCGCATAAGCAGCGACGCCAAACCTAAGCGGCGGCAGAGCCAGCTTTTTCCGGCGCTCCGCCATGTCAGCAATCTTCGGTCGGATGTTCGCGGGAGGGTCCCCGTGCATGACATAGGCGTCGCATCTGCGGGCGATCAGGTTCTTCGCGGCTTCCGACTCGCCTCCCGCGTAGAGCAGTGGTCGGGGCTTCGACAGCGGCTTTGGCGCCAACGCAGTGTTCTCCACGCGATAGTACTTTCCAGAAAATGAAAAGCGATCCTGAGTCCAGACTCCATTTACGACTTCCAGCCACTCGGCAGTACGCCCATAGCGGTCATCGTGCTGCTCGAAGTGGACTCCGTACTGCTTGGCTTCGTCCGCCCACCAGGAGGACACCACGTTCAGCGACAGCCTTCCGCCGCTGATGTGGTCAATGTTAGCGGCCTGTTTGGCCAATAATGCAGGGAAATGAAATGTGGGCCGTACGGCCACCATGAGCTCCAGCGAGCTGGTGACGGCCGCGAGCGCGGCCGCCGTGGACCATGCATCCAGAGAAGGAGCCTCTGGTCCCTTGATGTCATTGAGGTTCAACTCGGCAATGAGGGTAAGGTCGAAGCCGATCTGTTCACTGCGGCGCGCGAGCCGGCTGACATAATCCCAACTAGCCTGCATTTTTTCGTCTTCCACATTTCGCAGCCATCCGCCGAATACCGGCATCCAGTAGCCGTATCGCATCACGCCGCCTCCTGTTGCAGGTAATCGACCAGCCGGGCGAATGGATCGAAGCCGATTAATGTTGGGCCGTCGGAAACAAAATTTGAAAGAGCGTTGATGTCGTAGTAATAGAGCTTGCCGTCCCGGTCGTCGACAACGTACTCCACACCGCCAACCTCGATCTTGGTGGCCGCGAAGATGCGCTCCACATCGGCGATCACGCTGGCCGGAGGATTGTAACTTTCCACACGCAGCCCGCTCTTCGGTCCCTCAATCACGCAGGAAGTGTTGAGTTCGGTGCCGTCCGATGTCCGGCAAATATCCGCCGGGCACAAATCGAAAGTCTCCCCGGAAGTGAAGACCTTGATGGCATAGAGGTACTTGTAGGCAAGAGTTTCCACCCGGACGATATGACCGCCCTTCGCAGGAATGAATTCCTGCACCAGTGCCGTGCTGTCCAGCCCCAGGTGAATACCCTTCGCTGCCGCATTCTCAAGCTGTGGCGCCGAGTCAAAGCGAACGATGCCCGCGCCGCTCCCGCCGATATTGGGCTTCACGACCACAGGAAAACGAAATCCCGATGCTGCAGCGGGCGCTTCGTTGGCCTGGTGAATCACACGTGAACGCGGGTAGGGCAATCCCAGACTTTGCAGCAAAGAGAGCTGCAACGCCTTCGAAACCTCAAAGCGGAAAGCTTCGCTGCCATTCACCACGCGAGCGCCCTGTTGTTCCAGGTGAGATAGATAATTCAGGGTGTAAAAAATGTTGTCGGCCCGGCCGCGGTTCCATGCCGAGGGACTCATGCGGTTGAAAACCAAAGCAAACTTTTCGTTGCCATTGGCCGAAGGGTCGTAATGATGATGAGCGGCGTTTATTTTCGCGTATGGAATTTTCCGGCGGTCCAACTCCGCAAACAAGCGTTCAAACCAGACGGGATGCTCGTAGTAAACGGCGATGGGTTCTTGTCTCGACATAAGTCCTCACCCGCGACCGAGCAGGTTTCTTGAAACCGTTCGCTGCTGGTCCGATTCTTAAGTATGTGGTTTTTGCTGTGCGCGTCTTAGCTCTGGATCGATTATACGTTAGTACTTAGATAGAGATACTTGTGGGAACGCGGAGCGGAAGGCCTCAACGCGTCGAGGCGCTGTCGCCATTGTTAGGCGGCCTTGCATGCGTGAATGTGTAATCTTTATATTCGATGGAGAGGACCGCCACTCCTCCGAGCCGTATCACGCTCTCCGTGTGGTTCTGGGATGGGAGCCAGAAACCATTTACATTCACATAGGTATGCTCGATGTTCGTTTTCTTGATCCAGAAGGATGGATTCCGTTCCGGTTCTCCCTGGATGCGCACCACCGCGAAGTCTTTCGCGTCAACCCAAATTTTTCCACGATAGAGGAACTTGTTCCTGGTTTTGGGGAGCAGGTTTAAAACGTATCGTCCGCCATCGGGTGACGCTTCATACCCAGCCGAAGCAAAGTCGTAGTTTTCCGTGCTCAATGCAGTGCGCTGGCGGTTCTCTTCGTTGGTCGCTTCCTGCTCGCCTTCCAGGAGTTTCCTGAAAACATGATCGATGATGAACTTGGAACCGGTCTGGGAGACCACGCTGAACTTTTTGGAATTCGGAGCATGGTAGTCCACGTCGACCACCATTTCAGCATCGCGGTCACTGGGGAAGCCGCGATACTGCATGTGATAAACTCGCGTCGCTTTGTACTGATCTAACGCGGCGGCTCGTGACTTATTGTTCGCCTGAAGGTTCGCGACTATCTGTCCCACCGACAGGGGCGTGGCTGGAATAGAACTTGAAGGAGATTCTGGAGTCGACTTCCCCGGCTGCGACTGGCCCATGGCCGGGAAAACTGCGCACAGCAGCAGTGCCGCACCCGCCACGCAACTTCGATAGCCCCTGTTTCCCACGTTGACTCCTGAGCGTGCACCACCAGTCTAACCGAGATAAGCCACCGCAATACGCGTAGCGGAAATTTTATTCTAGCCTCGTCCCATAATTGAATCGTTGGTTGCCTGTCTAGTTTCTCGGTGCGATCGCCGCGTGAACCGCCCTGTATAATCAATCTTCTGCCCATGCGAACATTGCTTCCCTTGTGGACGGAGCTGCTTCTGGCTCCGTTGGTGTTTGCGCAAGCCGCCCGTTCCAATCCTCCGGTGTCCCCGCCGCCGATACGAACTCAGCAGAGCGCACCAAATCCGCTCCCGCAGTTTGAGGACGTCGCTCAGAAGGTCGGGCTCACCGTGCCACACATTTCTTCCTCCGACAAGAAATACATCGTCGAATCTATGAGCGGCGGGGTAGGTCTGATCGATTGCGACAATGACGGCAAACTCGACATCATCACCGTGAACGGTTCCACCGTGCCGCGCTACCGCCAGGGCGGTGACTTGATGATCACGCTCTACCATCAGGATAGCGACTCCAAAAGCGACGATCTCAAGAAAAACGATCCCAAGTTCACCGACATTACCAAATCCGCCGGCCTGACGCGCAAGGGCTGGGGCATGGGAGTGGCCGTGGCTGATTACGACAACGACGGCCTGCAAGATATTTATGTGACCGGCTACGGCGGCAACGTGCTTTATCACAATCTGGGAAACTGCAAGTTTGAGGATGTCACCGACAAAGCCGGCGTGGGGGCGGGAGGATTCAGCACCGGCGCCGCCTGGGCCGATTACGATCGCGACGGCAAGGTGGATCTTTTCGTTTCGCGCTATGTTCACGTCGATATGAACGACCTGCCCCAGTTCGGCAACGATCCTCGATTTTGCCGTTTCAAGGGAGTGCTGGTGCAGTGCGGTCCGTGGGGAATGCCTGGCGAATCCGATTTGCTGTTTCATAACAAGGGCGACGGCACCTTTGAAGAGGTTTCAAAAAAAGCCGGCGTCGATGACCCGCATCACTATTATGGGCTGGGCGCGACCTGGGGCGATTACGACAATGATGGCTGGCCCGACCTTTACGTGGCCAACGATGCCGGGCCAAAGTTTCTATATCGAAATAAACATGACGGAACGTTTGAGGATGTCGCCTTGCTCGCCGGAGTTGCCGTGAGTGGAGACGGCCTGGCGCAGGGCTCGATGGGCGTGGACTGGGGCGACTATCTTCACGAAGGCCGCCTGTCGATGATTGTGACCAACTTTGTCGAGCAGGGTTCCACGCTATATCACAATCTCGACAAAGAGAATTTTGCCGACGTCAGCGTGCGCGCGAAGTTGATGAGGCCCACGTATCCCTTTGTGAGTTGGGGGACTTCGTTTTTCGATATGGACAACGATGGCTGGCTGGATTTGTTCATCGCCAATGGCCACGTCTATCCCCAGGTGGATACAATTCCCGGCGGTATTCCCTACCGGCAACCAATGCTGCTTTTTCGCAACCATCGCGACGGGACCTTCGACGATGTTTCTCAGGCGCTGGCAGGCATGCCGCCGCAATCAAGACGGGGCGCGGCATTTGGCGATATCAACAACGACGGCAACATCGACATCGTGGTGCTCAATGTAGGCGAGCCGCCGTCTCTGCTGCTGAATCATAACGATAGCTCAAATCACCGCGTGTTGTTCAAGCTGGTGGGAATGCAAAGCAATAAAGCCGCAATCGGCGCGCGGGTCACGGTGAAGGCCGGCACCCTGGTGCAGATCAGCGAGGTCCGCGGCGGCGCGAGTTATCTTTCGCAGAACGACTTGCGCCTGCACTTTGGTTTGGGAGCCAACGACAAGATGGACGAAGTTAGTATTCGCTGGCCGAATGGCGAAACGCAAGTTCTGCGGGACGTCACAGCGGATTTTATCTACACCGTTGTCGAGAGTGCGGGAATTCAAAACAAAGTTGCGCTTCCGCCTTTGACTCAGCGCTGAGATTCGAATCTGTCTGCGAAATCTATCACAGAGAGGAACGGGGCCACATGAAACCGAACAGCTATTTGCTGAAGAGCACCGTAGTGGCCGCGTTGGGAGGGCTGCTGTTTGGTTTCGATACGGCGGTCATCTCGGGCACCACCAGCAATCTCACGCGGGTCTACCACTTGACCCCTGATCTGCTGGGCATCACGGTCTCGGCTGCTCTGATCGGTACGATCCTCGGCGCTATGTTCGCCGGGATCCCCGGCGACAAATTTGGACGACGCGACAGCCTTCGCGTGATGGCCGTTCTCTACATCATTTCCGCACTCGGTTGCGCCTTCGCCTGGAACTGGCCGGTTCTCGTGTTGTTCCGATTCATCGGGGGCCTTGGCATCGGCGGTTCGTCGGTGCTTGGCCCTATGTACATCGCCGAGATCGCTCCAGCAAATTGGCGCGGAAGGCTGGTCGGAGTTTTTCAGTTCAACGTGGTAGGAGGCATTTTGCTGGCCTATCTTTCGAATTTCCTGATCGGAACTCAGCATTTCTCAGTCGATGCAGAGTGGCGCTGGAAGTTTGGAGTCGCAGCATTTCCTGCCGCGCTGTTCTGCATGCTGTTGTTTACCATCCCGCGCAGCCCGCGCTGGCTGGTAAAGAAGCAGCGCGTCAATGAGGCCCGCGAGGTCCTTCGCCTTATCGGGGATCAGAATTACGAAAGGGAGCTGCAGGAGATTGTGGAATCCATTGACGCCGAACACGGTCACGCTGACGAGCCGCTATTCTCGCGCAAATATCGCCTACCAATCTTTCTCGCCATCACCATCGGAATGTTTAACCAACTTTCCGGGATCAATGCCATCCTCTATTACCTGAACGACATTTTTGCCTTCGCGGGGTTTAGCAAAGTATCGGGCGATCTACAGGCGGTGGTCGTCGGCCTCACGAATCTGATCTTCACCATGATCGCTTTGTCGATCATCGATCGAGTCGGTCGTAAAAAGCTGCTACTAATCGGCGCTGTGGGAACGGCGGCGTGTTTAGCGGGCGTCGCGGCAATCTTCTACGCTGACAAGCATCACGAACTGCTGGTGTGGTTGCTGGTCGGTTTCATCGCAAGCTTTGCTTTCTCGCAAGGATCGGTAATCTGGGTTTACCTTAGCGAAGTGTTCCCAAACCGAGTGCGCGCCAAAGGACAAAGCTTGGGCAGCCTCTCGCACTGGCTAATGAATGCGGCGATTTCGTTCGCCTTCCCCACGCTCGCCGCTTGGTCAAAATCAATCCCGTTTATGTTCTTCTCGGTGATGATGGTGGTGCAGTTCTTCGTCGTGCTGTTTATTTATCCGGAAACCAAGGGAGTCACGCTGGAAGAGATGCAGAAGAAGCTCCACGTGTAAACAAACCTCAGGCCTCGGACCTCGGCCTTCAAGATTCAACTGCGCTTCCCGCGCTGCGGTTTCGCTGAGATCTGAAGGCAGGGGTCTGAAAACCGACGTCCGACGTCACTCGTTCGTCAGCGAGTACCCCTTCTCACGCCAGTCGCGAATCCCGCCGTCCATCGAGATCACGTTTTTGTAGCCCATCTTCTGTAGATTGTCCGTCGCCAGCGCGGAGCGGAATCCGCCGCCGCAATAGAGCACAATTTCCGCATTGAGATCGGGCACGCGCGCCTCGATGTCGCGTTCGATGATGCCTTTGCCCAAATGAATCGCGCCGGGCAGATGATCCTTGGCGTATTCGCTCTCTTCGCGAACATCGACCAGCACAAACTTGTCGCCTTTATCGATCTTTTTTTTCACTTCTTCGACGTTCGTTTCGCGCACCCGCGTTTTGGCGTCATCCACAATTTTAAGAAAGCGCGGAGGATGTTGGTGGGCCATGACTTCTCCTTGTAATGCAGCGGTACTGCAAACTATATCGTAGCAAGCGACTGAACGTTGCGCATTGCGCAGGACAAACGCGAGAGATAGCGCGCGAAATACGACCAACAACTCCAGCCAACATCATTACAGGCCGTCCTCCAGTTTGGTACGGGGCGTTCCGTTAGGGAATGCATTCTCGGTACGATGGCGAAGATTGCTAAAAGGTGCGTTGGTTGAAAACAAGCCCTCAAACATAGAAAACTTCCTCGGAGTTTCCAGACGCTGCGTGCATGATCCATGCACGCAGCTGACGTTCCCCAGCCTTAGATAACTTCCAGCTTCTCCGCAGGGATTCTCATAGCTGTGGCTTTGTCGATGTTCAAATGCGCTTTCAGCATTTCGCTGGGCACTCGCCTGAGCCATTGGTTTAGCGAAACGTCCATGAACTCTTCCGATGCAAAGGTTTCCAGGAAGACCAGGTCGGTGTCGCCCGTATTCTCGATGTAGTGAGGGGCATTTGAGGGCACAAAGCCGATGTCGTTGGCATTGAAGTCCATGGTGCGAGCATTGTTGACAGGAAAGAACACCGTCATGCGACCTTTGCCCGCAATATAGTACTGCCATTCTGAGGCGTTGGGATGCCAGTGGAGTTCACGCATGCCTCCGGGTTTGACCATAACCAACGCGGCTGCAATATGCTTCGAAACCGGAAAGTTGCGCGAGTCAACAACGCGTACCTCGCCTCCCTTGCTTGACTTCGTGGGTGCCATCGACTTCAAGTGGAACGTGTATTGATACTTGGACGCGACCTGTTCTCCACCAATCTCCGCCTTGTCCTGCTCCAAAGAATTGGGGAGGTTGCCGGGGAAAATGTACAGAGCTTCCGTGGGAAATTGGTCAATTGTGTTCTGATCCACACCCATGTTTTTTTTCAGCACGTCGGGAGGTGTATGTGCCAGCCACTCCGAGAGCAGCATGGTGCCATCTTCAGAGAAGTTCCCTTGATTGAAGACCAGAAGAAACTCAGTTCCGTCCGGACCAAGGCCTTGAATGGAATGCGGAAAGCCAGCGGGGAAGATCCACAGGTCGCCCTCACTAACGTCGCCCATGAACATGGTTCCGTCTGGATTCATCACCGTGACACGGGCATTTCCATAGAGCACATAAGCCCATTCGTCTGCAGTGTGCCAGTGCAATTCGCGATAGCTACCTGCGGCGAGGCGCATGTTAACGCCTGCAATATCTTTGGAAGACGGAAGCAAGCGCTGAGTCACCTCATGCGTCCATCCGCCCTCTTCCACCCGCTTCTTCACTAGATCGAACGAATACCAGATGGGCCCGACGTCTCCGTGGTCAGTGGGTGGGGGAGTGTTGGAGTTCGGGTTTTCGGCGAGTAGCGTCTTATTCTCCGGTCCAGGGTCGCTCGCGGAGTGGTCGTGCTCCGCCTTTTGCGTGCTCTTCTTCTCTTGAGCATTGGCAGCAAGGCCAGCCAGGGCAGCCGTTGCCAGAGCCACCGAACTCATTCCCAGGAAACTTCTCCTCGAGGGATGTTCCATCATCGTTCTCTCTTTTGAAGGATCGCTCATTGTTATTTCACCTCGTGCTTAGTTGACAGATCTATCGGCGGCCAATCGATGGTCTTAGTCGGTCTCAATCCTTGGTTATGCAACGCCTATGCCAAAGACCTGAAGCGGGAAAATGCCAAATTTTCTAAGACTCCTAGGCGCCATAGACCGATCGAGCAGCAGCCCCGGCAAA
>JGI12635J15846_10001450_pt1 | contig 20806 bp, 13 predicted proteins | sample BlaSpr_A8_OM2_M2_FD_15846 | JGI IMG/M metagenome (IMG submission 15846) | reverse complement strand
TGGCGGCGGGCTCCGGCAATTGCCTGCGCCTTACGGGTTGCACCGTATGCGCTTCGTTTGGCTTCCACAGGTTTAGATCAATGTCGTATCCGATTATCCCTATCACGCTGGCCGTGGCGGTGACCTTGCTGCTCGCCGCGCCAGTGCTGCGCGCGGCCGACAATCCGGACGCCACCACCATCGCCGCCACGGCCGACTCCGCAACGACGGCGGGCACCGACGGTACACTGCCGATGGTCGTGATCACTGCCCAGCGGCTCAATGAAAAACGCGCCGGCATCGAGACCCAGACCGGCGCCTCGACTTACACGATCGATGATGCCGCGCTCGCCGCGAGCCCCGGCGGGGATAACACGCTGCTGAACCAGGTGATACTGCAGGCGCCGGCTGTGGCCCAGGACTCCTTCGGCCAGTTTCACGTGCGTGGCGATCACAATGATCTGCAATACCGCTTGAACGGCATCATCCTGCCGGAAGGCATCAGCGTCTTCGGGCAATCGCTGAGCCCGCGCCTGATCTCCTCGCTCAAACTGGTTACCGGGGCGCTGCCGGCGGAGTATGGCCTGCGCACGGCCGGTATCATCGATATGACCACCAAGAGCGGTGTGCTCGATCCCGGCGGCTCGATCTCGGTCTATGGCGGCAGCCACGGCACCTTCCAGCCGAGCATCGAATACGGTGGCAACGCCGGCGATCTGAATTACTTCGTCTCCGGCGATATGCTGCGTAACGATCTGGGTATCGAATCGCCCGATGGCAGTAGCAATCCGCTGCACGACCACACGACCCAATATCATGGCTTTGGCTACTTTGAAGACATCCTGGATCCCGACAATCGTCTGTCATTGATCCTCGGCACCTCCAACGACAANTTCCAGATCCCGAACCAGNGCGGCCTGCAGCCGAGCCTCGGTCTGAGCGTCAACGGCCAGACCGCGTTTGCGAGCGAGNNTCTGAACGAGAACCAGCGCGAGCTGACCAGCTATGCGATCCTGAGCTGGCAGCACGCCGAGGATGCGCTCGATTGGCAGACCTCGCTGAGCAGCCGNTATTCCAGTCTGACCTTCGAGCCCGACCCGATCGGCGACCTGCTCTACAACGGCATTTCGCAGTGGGCCTTCAAGCGAGACGTCGCGTTCAGCTGGCAGACCGATGCCGCATACAAGCTCAACGACACGCATACGGTGCGCGGCGGCTGGTACCTGCAGCACGACAGTGCCAGCAACACCACCACGTCGCTGGTGCTACCTACCGACGTCGGCCCGCCAGCTAACGAGGTTGCGCAATCGATTGCCGACAATGGCTCGCAGACGCAATGGATCGAGAGCCTGTACCTGCAGGATGAATGGAAGATCGCCGCGCCGCTCACCCTCAATTACGGCCTGCGCGTCGATCACTACAACGCCTTTTCGAGCGGCAGTCAGCTCAGTCCGCGCGTCAACGCCGTCTGGCAGCCCTGGGCCGGGACCACGCTGCATGCCGGGTTCTCGCGCTACTTCACACCGCCGCCGTTCGAACTGATCGCTAGCCAGACGATCTCCAAGTTCGCCAATACCAGCGCCGCCCCAGCGGTGCTCACCGACACGGCGCCGATGGCCGAGCGGGCCAACTACTTCGATGCCGGCGTGCAGCAGAAACTGCTCGACGGTCTGACCGTGGGCGTCGACAGCTACTACCGGCGCTCGCAGAATCTGATCGACGAGGGACAATTTGGCGCACCGATCATTCTCACGCCCTTCAACTATCTCAAGGGCAAGATCGAGGGCATCGAGTTCACCGGCAACTACGTCAGCAACGCCTTCTCCGCCTATGCCAACCTCGCCTTCCAGACTGCGATCGGGCGCCACTTCGAGTCGGCGCAGTTCAATTTCTCGCCGAACAATCTCGCGTACGTCGCCGGCAACTACATTCACCTCGATCATGAACAGCGGGTGACCGCCTCTGCGGGGGCGTCGTATCTCTGGGAGCACACGCGATTCAGCGCCGATATGCTCTTCGGTAGCGGCCTGCGAGCGAGTCTGACGCTGCCGGATGGCAGTGTCATCCCCAACGGCGATCACTTGCCCACTTACGCGCAGGTCAATCTCGGCGTCAGTCATACCTTCAAATTCACCGGCACCGGAGCGATGACCGTGCGCTTCGACGTCATCAACGTGTTCGACAAGATCTACCAAATCAGAAACGGCACCGGCGTCGGCGTCGGCGCACCGCAATTCGGCCCGCGGCGCGGCTTTTTTGGCGGGGTGTCGAAGGAGCTATAGCAACGCAGTCGGGCACGGTATAGTCGCGCGACATTATTGGTGAGGGTACGCAGTGCCGGATTTGCTTAGCGTGTTCGTGCTGGCGATTGTGCAGGGAGTGTGCGAGTTACTGCCGGTCTCGAGTTCGGCGCACGTGATCATTGCCGAGAAGCTCATGGGACTGGATCCGACGACCCCGGCGATGACATTTCTGCTGGTGATGCTTCACACCGGCACCATGCTGGCCGTCATCGCCTACTTCTGGAATACCTGGCGCAGCCGCTTTTTTTCCTCCGCGCCGGCATTCCGCTCGTTCGCGCGCAATGTCGTCGTGGCCACGGCCTGCACCGGCATTGTCGGTCTCGGACTGACGTTGCTGATCGAACGCGTCGTGCTGCGCGGCGCACCGGGGGCAGCCATCGAACAGCTGTTCGGTAACCTGACGCTGATCGCTGCGGCGCTCGCAACGGTCGGCGTCTTGATCATCTGGTCCGGGCTGCGCAGCCTGGGGGCGAACGAAAAACAACCCATGGCGCTCGCCGATTCGATCTGGATCGGCACGGTGCAGGGTTTGTGTCTGCCGTTCAGGGGCTTCTCGCGCTCGGGCGCCACGATTTCCACCGGATTGTTTCGAGGCCTGCGCAAGGATCTGCTGGAGGATTTCAGTTTTGCGCTGGCGGTGGTGCTGACCCCCGCGGTCATCGTGCGCGAAGGACATCGACTGCTCAAGGCGCAGCAGGTCGCGGCTGTCGCGAGCGACAGCCTGGGGCCGATCTGGCCATGCATGGCGGGCATGCTACTGAGCTTTGCCGCCGGCTGGCTGTCGCTGAAATGGCTATCGCGTTGGCTCGAGCATGGCCGCTGGCATCTGTTTGGTTACTACTGCCTGTTCGCGGCCGTTGCGGTATTCATTGCCGGTAAGCTGTTCCCGGGGACCGTCGGCTGACACCGGCGCCCGGCCCGGCCACCCGCCCCGCCATACCCCCGCTCGCTATCATCCGATCGACGTTCGGATCGTGGCACCGCCGCGGTATCGCCGCAGTGTCGGCGCGCCATCGCCGCCGCATCCTGACGCGGTCGTTCTATAATTCGCGGTCGATATTAAATGTTGTTAACTAATCAATGATTTACGGTTAGCCCGGTTAACTATTGCGCCGGTGAATTGTCATCGCATGCGCAGCACGCCTCACTGGACGAGACGGAACAACACATGATCCCACAGCCTCCGCCGAGCGATGCCGACCATGGCGCCTACGGCGAATCCAGAGCTCGCCGTCGGAAGATGATCTGGTGGATCCTCGGTGGTATTGCACTGCTGGTACTGATCGTCATTGGCGCGCGCCATCGCGCCGCCACTTCGGCGACCGCCGGCCGCGCCGGAATGAACGCACCGTTGACGGTCGGCGTCGCCAGCGTCACCACCGGCGACATACCGATCACGATCAACGCACTGGGCACGGTCACGCCGCTGGCTACCGTCACCATTCATCCGCAGATCAACGGGCCGCTGATCAGGATAGCGTTCACCGAAGGGCAGATGGTCAAGCGCGGCGATCTGCTGGTGCAGATCGATCCCAAGCCCTATCAGGCCGCTGTCGATCAGGCCGACGGTCAGCTCAAGCGCGACCAGGCGTCGCTCGCCAACGCCAAGGTCGACCTCGATCGCTACAAGACGCTGCTGGCGCAAAACTCTATTTCCGACCAGGTCTATTCCACGCAGGTGGCGACGGTCGCGCAACAGGAAGCCACGATAGCGAGCGACCGGGCCACGCTCGAAGTCGCGCAGCTCAACCTCGACTATTGCCGAATTACTTCGCCGGTGTCGGGTCTGGTCGGGCTGCGGCAGGTGGACGTCGGCAACCTGATGCAGGCGAACGCCACCGCAATCGTCGTGGTGACACAACTGCAGCCGATGTCGGTGCTGTTCACCGTACCTGAAGACAGCCTCTCCAATATCCTGCAGCGCCTGCGGGACGGCCAGCAGCTTCCGGTCGACGCTTTCGATCGCAGCGTGACCCACAAGATCGCCAGCGGCGCGCTGTCAAACGCCGACAACCAGATCGACACCACCACCGGCACGCTCAAGCTGCGGGCAATGTTCGACAATTCAAAATTCGATCTGTTTCCCAACCAGTTCGTCAACGTGCGACTGCTGCTCGATACGCTGCACAACGCCACCGTCGTGCCCGGCGCCGCGATGCAGCAGGGCTCCTCGGGCAGCTACGTCTACGTCGTCAATGCCGGCAGCACCGTGAGCATGCGCACGGTCAGCGTCGGTCCCTCGAGCGGCGATCTGGTCTCGATCAGCAAAGGCCTGCAGCCCGGCGAACGCGTCGTGGTCGATGGCGCCGATCAGCTGCGCGACGGCGCGCACGTAGTGGTGCCGGGGACGGCAGCTGCCGCGGGTACCGTGCCGACCGGTAACGGCCAACACCTGCATTCCCGCGGCGCCGACAGCTCGGGCGGCTCAGGCAGCTCAGGCACCGGGGGCGGCGCACCGCGGCCCTGAGGGCTCGTGTTGAACCATGAATCCTTCACGCCCATTCATCGTAAGACCGGTCGCCACCTCGCTGCTGATGGCTGCGATTCTGATCGTCGGCGCCATCGGTTACCTGTTCCTGCCGCTGTCGGCGCTGCCGGAAGTCGACTACCCGACGATTCAGGTGCAGACCTTCCTGCCGGGGGCAAGCCCCGAAGTCATGACCTCGACCGTCAGCGCACCATTGGAACGCCAGTTCGGCCAAATGCCGGGCCTCAAGGAAATGTCCTCGCGCAGCTCCGCCGGCGCCTCGGTGATCACGCTGCAGTTCAACCTGGCGCTCAACATCGATATCGCCGAGCAGGAAGTGCAGGCGGCGATCAATGCCGCGTCCAATCTGCTGCCGCAGAGCCTGCCGGCGCCACCGATCTACGCCAAGGTCAACCCCGCCGACGCGCCGATCATGACGCTGGCCGCGACCTCGGCCTCGATGCCGATCACGCAGATCGAGGACCTCGCCGATACCCGCATCGCGCAGAAGATCTCGCAGATTTCCGGCGTCGGACTGGTCAGCATCAACGGCGCGCAGCGTCCGGCGGTGCGCATCCAGGCCAACCTGCAGGCGCTGGCCGCCTACAACCTGAACATCGACGACCTGCGCACTACGGTCTCGAATGCCAACTCCAACGCACCCAAAGGCAGCTTCGACGGTACTGCCCGCTCATACACGATCGATGCCAACGATCAGATCTCCAGCGCCGAGCAGTACAGCAACATCGTCGTCGCCTATCGCAATGCGAGCGCGGTACGGCTGAAGGATGTCGCCACGGTGACGCAGAGCGCGGAGAACAACAAGCTCGCCAGCTGGATGAACAAGACGCCGGCCATCCTGGTCAACGTGCAGCGCCAGCCGGGCGCCAACGTGATTGCGGTAGTCAATCAGATCCTCAAGGAGCTGCCGGACATCCGCTCCTCGATGCCCGCCAATGTCGATGTCACGGTGCTGTCCGACCGCACCAACACCATCCGCGCTTCGGTCAACGACGTGCAGTTCGAGCTGTCGCTCGCAGTGGCGCTGGTGGTGCTGGTGATCTTCCTGTTCCTGCGCAACGTGCCGGCGACCATCATTCCGAGCCTGTCGGTGCCGCTGTCGCTGATCGGTACCTTCGCGGTGATGTATCTGTGCGGCTTCAGCCTCAACAATCTGTCGCTGATGGCACTGACGATCGGCTCCGGATTCGTGGTCGACGACGCGATCGTCATGATCGANAACNTCTCGCGCTACATCGAACAAGGCGAGAAGCCGCTGGCCGCGGCGCTCAAGGGCTCGGAGGAGATCGGCTTNACCATCGTGTCCCTGACGGTATCGCTGATCGCGGTGCTGATTCCGCTGCTGTTCATGAGCGAGGTGGTCGGACGACTGTTCCGTGAATTCGCGATCACGCTGTCGATAGCGATCCTGATCTCGGCAGTCGTTTCGCTGACGCTGGTGCCGATGCTGTGCGCCAAGATGCTGCGCACTCGCAAACAGACCGAAGCGCGCGGCCAAAGCGCCATCGCGCGCTACGCCGAGCGCGCCTATCAGCGGCTGATCGCCGAATACGATCGGGTGCTGATCTGGGTGCTCGATCATCAGCCGCTGGTGCTGTGGGTCGCTACCGGCACCGTGGTGCTCACGGTTGCCCTGTACGTCTTCATCCCCAAGGGCTTCTTCCCGCTGCAGGATACCGGCATCCTGCAGGGCACGACTGAGGCCGCGCCGTCGGTCTCGTTCGCCGCGATGATCAACCGCCAGCAACAGCTGGCCGATGTGATCCTGCGCGATCCGGACGTCGACAGTCTGTCGTCCTTTGTCGGCATCGACGGCGCCAATACCACGCTCAACAACGGCCGTTACCTTATCAATCTGAAGCCCAAGAACCAGCGCAGCGGCAGCATCGTGCAGACCATGGCGCGCCTGGGCAGCGCGGCACGAGGCGTGAGCGGCATCCAGTTGTATCTGCAGCCGGTGCAGGATCTCACGATCGATTCGACCGTCGGCCGGGCGCAGTATCAATTCATCCTCGGGGCGGCCAGCAGCGCCGCGCTGCGGCCCTGGGTGCCAAAGCTGCTCGATCGCCTTACCCGCGTTCCAGAGCTCGCCAACGTCTCGACCAACTTCGTCGACAGCGGTCTGACGGTGCAGATCGACATCGATCGCGATACCGCGGCGCGCTTTGGTGTCACCGCGGCCACGATCGATAACGTGCTCTACGACGCCTTCGGTCAACGCATCATCTCGACCATCTACACCCAATCGAACGAATACCGGGTGATCATGGAAGGCGACCCGAAGCTGCAGACCTCGATCGATTCGCTGAACGACATCTATGTGCCCTCGGCCACTTCCGGCAATGGCGGCCAGGTTCCACTGGGTTCGATTGCGCGCATCTCGGTACAGGACGCGCCGCTCGAGATCGATCACCTGGGCCAGTTCCCGGCCGCGATGTTCTCCTTCGATGCCGCACCCACGGCCTCGCTGGAAAATGCGGTGGATGCGATCCGCGCCGCCGAGAAGGAAATCGGACTTCCGGTGAGCATCAGCAGCACCTTCGAGGGCGCGGCGCTGGCGTTCCAATCCTCGTTGCGCAACGAGGTGCTGCTGATCCTGGCCGCGATCGTCACTGTCTATATCGTGCTCGGAGTGCTGTACGAGAGTTATATCCACCCGCTGACGATCCTGTCGACGCTGCCATCGGCCGGAATCGGCGCATTGCTGGCCCTGATGATCGCCGGGCTCGATCTCAATATCATTTCGATCATCGGCATCATCCTGCTGATCGGAATCGTCAAGAAGAACGCGATCATGATGATCGACTTCGCGCTCACCGCCGAGCGTGCGGGCGGCAAGTCAGCGCGCGAGGCCATCCACGAAGCCGCGCTGCTGCGCTTCCGGCCGATACTCATGACCACTCTCGCCGCATTGTTTGCCGCCCTGCCGCTGATGCTGGGCGCCGGTACCGGAGCGGAACTGCGCGCGCCTCTGGGCATCGCGATCGTCGGTGGACTGCTGGTGAGCCAGATGCTGACCTTGTTCACCACGCCGGTGATTTACCTGTTCTTCGACCGGCTCGCCGCCGCCGTGCGTCATCGCCGCGCTCTGGCCGCCGCGCCCGGTGAGGGGGCGGTGGGTCCGAAGCAAGGGCCGGCACCGCAGCTGCGCTAAAGCCGCCATGAGCATCTCCGCGCCATTCGTCCGCCGACCGGTCGCCACCACGCTGCTGACAATCGGCTTGGCGCTCGCCGGCGGCGTAGCCTTCTTCCTGCTGCCGGTAGCGCCGTTGCCCAGCGTCGATATGCCCACCATCGTCGTGTCGGCTTCGCTGCCGGGCGCGAGCCCGCAGACGGTGGCGACCAGCGTCACCACGCCGCTGGAGCGACACCTCGGCACCATCGCCGGTGTNACCGAGATGACCTCGCAGAGTGCGGTCGGCAGTTCAAATACCGTGCTGCAGTTCGACCTCAGCCGCAACATCGACGGCGCGGCGCGCGACGTGGAAGCTGCGATTCAGGCGGCGCGTATCGATCTGCCGAGTGCGCTTCGCAGCAATCCGACTTATCGCAAGCTCAACCCGTCCGACGCCCCGATCATGATCCTGGCGTTGACCTCCGATACGCTGACCGCCGGGCAGATCTACGACTCCGCGTCGACCATCCTGCAGCAGAAGCTGCTGCAGGTGCAGGGCGTCGGCGACGTCTCGATCGGCGGCAGTTCGCTACCGGCGGTGCGCGTGGAGCTCAACCCGCGCGCTTTGTTCAAGTATCAACTGGGTCTGGAGGACGTGCGCGCGGCACTGTCGGCTGCCAACGCCAACAGCCCCAAGGGCGCAGTCGACGTCGCCGACCAACGCTATCAGATCTACGTCAATGACACCGCCAAGCGCGCACTGGACTACCAATCGCTGATCATCGCCTATCGCAACAAATCGGCAGTCAGGCTGCAGGACGTCGCCACGGTCACGGACGGCGTGGAGAATATTCGCAATCTCGGACTCGCCGATGGCAAGCCCGCGGTATTGCTGGTTCTGCACCGCCAGCCGGGCGCCAACGTGATCGACGTCGTCGATCGCATTCGGGCACTGATCCCGGAGCTGCAGGCCTCGATACCGGCCAGCATCCGCATTATTCAGACCAACGACCGCACCGAGACCATTCGTGCCTCGCTGCGCGACGTTGAACGTACCCTGCTGATCGCCATCGTGCTGGTGGTGCTGGTCGTGTTCGCGACGCTGCGCAATGTGCGCGCGGCGCTGGTGCCCAGTGTCGCGGTGCCGCTGTCGTTGATCGGTACCTTCGGGGCGATGTACTTGCTGGGCTTCAGCCTCGATAACCTGTCGCTGATGGCGCTCACGGTCGCGACCGGCTTTGTGGTCGATGACGCTATCGTGGTGCTGGAGAACATATCGCGCCATGTCGAGNAAGGCATGCCGCGCGTCCAGGCCGCATTGCAGGGAGTCAGGGAAGTCGGCTTCACCGTGCTGGCAATGAGCCTGTCGCTGATCGCCGTNTTCCTGCCTATTCTGCTGATGGGCGGTATNGTCGGCCGCACCTTTCGGGAATTTGCGCTGACGCTCTCGGTCGCCATTGTTATCTCGCTGGTGGTATCGCTGACGACCACGCCCATGATGTGCGCGCATCTACTGCGCCGCGACACCGGTTCGCAGAATCGGTTCATGCGCGCACTGGAACGCGGTTTCGACGCCATGCGCGACTTCTACGGCCGCACGCTGCGGGTGCTGCTGGACTATCCGCGCACGGTGATGATCGTACTGGCCATCACCGTGGTGCTGAATGTCTATCTTTACACGATCATCCCCAAGGGATTCTTTCCGCAGCAGGACACCGGCACACTGACCGGGAATCTGCGCGCCGATCAAAGCATCTCGTTTCAGGCCATGGCGCAAAAGCTGCGAAGCGTCATGAGCATCGTGCAGGCGGATCCAGCCGTTAAAGATGTGGTCGGCTTTACCGGCGGCGGTGGCGGCGGCGGCGGAGCTACCAATACCGCCAATATTTTCCTCGGCCTGAAGCCGCTGTCGGAACGCAAGGACAATAGCGACCGCGTGATTGCGAGGCTGCGCGGCAAGCTCGCCAACATCACCGGCGTACGCCTGTATCTGCAGGCCGTGCAGGACATCCGTGCCGGCGGCAGGCAGAGCAACTCCCAGTACCAGTACACCATCCTCAGCGACGACCTGGCGGAGCTCAATCTCTGGACACCCAGGATCACCGAGGCGCTAAAAACCGTGCCGCAGCTGCAGGACGTCAATTCCGACCGCCAGGACAACGGCCTCGACATCGCCCTCAACATCGATCGCGATACCGCTGCACGCCTGGGCGTCAACCTGTCTGAAATCGATAACACGCTGTACGACGCCTTCGGCCAGCGGCAGGTGTCCACCATCTATAACGACATGAATCAGTATCACGTCGTCATGGAGGTCGACCCGAGCTTCTGGCAGAGCCCGGAGACCCTCAAAGAAGTATGGGTGAATACCTCCGGCGGCTCGGTCGGCGGCGCGCAGTCGACCGCGGCAGCGCCGAGCGCCTTCGGTCCCGCGGCGACCCGCAGCGTCGTCAGCAATGCGTCCAGCAGCAGCAGTGTGTCGCAGGCCCCGGCATCCGCCGCGCAGAATCTGGCGCTCAATCAGCTCACAAATAGCGGTCGCGGCGGCGCTTCGACCGGCGCCTCGATCGCCACCAGTGTCGAGACCTCGGTGCCGCTGGCAGCGTTTAGCACCTATGGACCAAAAACCACACCGCTCGCGATCAACCACCAGGGACCCTTCGTGGCAACGACCTTCTCGTTCAATCTGCCCGTAGGCGAGTCGCTCGGCACCGGGATCGCTGCCATCCAGCGCACCATGCAGAGTATTCATGTGCCAATCTCGGTGCACGGCTCATTCTCCGGCACGGCGAAAGTGTTCCAGCAGTCGCTGGCGAACGAACCCTGGCTGATTCTCGCGGCGATCGTCGCTGTCTATGTGGTGCTGGGCATTCTGTACGAGAGCTACGTGCACCCGATCACCATTCTCTCGACCCTGCCCTCCGCAGGAGTCGGGGCGGTGATCGCGCTGCTGCTGTTTGGCACCGAATTCAGCCTTATCGCGCTGATCGGCGTCATCCTGCTGATCGGCATCGTCAAGAAAAACGCCATCATGATGATCGATGTGGCGCTCGACACCCAGCGTCAGCGCAACGTCGATGCGCGCACCGCGATCTACGACGCCTGTCTGCTGCGCTTCCGGCCGATCATGATGACCACGCTCGCGGCGCTGCTCGGTGCGGTGCCACTGGCGGTGACCACCGGCAGCGGCGCGGAGCTGCGCCAGCCATTGGGCATCTCGATCGTCGGCGGTCTGATCTTCAGTCAGATGCTGACGCTCTATACCACTCCGGTGGTCTATATCTATCTGGATCGTTTCCGTCTTTGGCTGCGCAGCCTGGCAAGCCGTCGCAAGGGTGTCGGGATCGGCGAGCCTGCCCCGCAATCCCCGTCATGACGCAGTACCGGCCATTGATGAATCCGTTTCATCCGCGGCCCCTCGCCTTCGCCGTCGCGCTGGCGTTGGCGGCCTGTGCGGTCGGGCCCACCTATCATCGCCCGGCGGCCCCGGTCGCAACCGCCTACAAGGAGGACCAGGGATGGAAACCCGCGATGCCGGGGGCGATCCAGAGCGATAAACCCTGGTGGTCGATTTATCACGATCCGCTGCTCGATAGCCTGGAGAAGCAGGTCGAGGTATCCAATCAGACGCTTAAAGCCGACGAAGCCGCGTATCGCTCGGCGGTGGCGGCGATCGGCGTCGACCGCGGCACGCTGTTCCCGTCGGTGTCGCTGACCGCCGGCGCCACCCGCAGCGGCAACGCCAAAGGCGTCAACCAGGCCATCACGACCTCCTCGGGCACGACCGTGACGACCGGCTCGGCCGGCAACAGCCGTCGCACCACCTACAGCGCCGGAGCGCAGGCCAGTTGGTCGATCGACGTCTGGGGACGCATCCGGCGTCTGGTCGAGTCGGATGTCGCCAAGGCGCAGGCGAGCGCAGCCGACCTCGCCGCCGCGCGGCTGTCGGCACAGGTGCTGCTGGCGCAGGATTATTTCCAACTGCGCGCCGCCGATGAGCAGATGCGGCTCTACCAGACGGAGATCGACAACTTCAAAACTGCGCTGACGATCACGCAGAACCAGGTCAAGGCCGGCATCACGACGCTGGCGGATGTGTATGCGGCCCAGACGCAGCTCGAGAGCACGCAGGCCTCGGCGGTCAACGTGCAGCTCACGCGCGCCAAGTTTGAACACGCGATCGCGGTCTTGATCGGCAAGCCGCCGTCGGAGCTCTCGATCGACCAGGGCAGCTTTCCGGCGACGGTGCCGGTGGTACCCGCCGGCGTACCCTCCGCGCTACTCGAACGTCGGCCCGACATCGCCGCCGCCGAGCGCAGCGTGGCGAGCGCCAATGCACTGGTGGGAGTCGCTGAGGCAGCCTGGTTTCCGAGCCTGACCCTGACCGGTTCCTATGGCTTTACCTCCGGCGTCCTGCCCGGACTGCTCAACGCCAGCAATTCGCTGTGGTCGTTCGGGCCGTCGCTGGCCGAGAACGTTTTCAATGGCGGCGTGACGTTGTCGCAGAATCGCGAGGCCCGTGCCAACTACGATGGGGCGGTTGCCAGCTACCGCCAGACGGTGCTGTCGGCGTTTCAATCGGTCGAGGACGCGCTGGTGACTTTGCGTGTGCTGGAGCAGCAGGGAGAACTGCAGCAATCCGCGGTCGAGGACGCGCGGCTGTCCGAACAGTTGACCGTCAATCAGTACAAGTCCGGCATCGTGGCTTATTCGAGCGTGATCACGGTCCAGACCACCCGCCTGGTGGACGAGATAAATCTGCTGAGCATCCAGAGTCAGCAGCGGGTGTCGAGCGTCGATCTGATTTCGCAGCTTGGCGGCGGCTGGGACGCCGCGCAGCTCGATCAGGCCGATCGAGGTGTGCCGTCTCATTGACCGCTTGCCAAGCGGCATCGAAATACTTGAGCATCAGCGTCGCTCCCAGAGCTTTGCATCCGGAGTAAGCATGATCTGGCAGGGATTGGCAGTGGGCATCGGCGCCGCACTCGGCGCTTTGCTGCGCTGGCGCCTGGGCGCCTGGCTGAATCCGGTGTTCCCCACCATACCGTTCGGCACCCTGGCCTCCAACCTGATCGGCGGCTTCATCATGGGGCTGTGCATGGAGTATTTCTCCCGCACCGCCGCCATACCGCCCGAGCTGCGGCTGGCGGCGACCACCGGCTTTCTCGGCGGACTGACGACCTTCTCCACGTTCTCGGCCGAGACCACGGTGCTGCTGTTGCGCCGGGACTATCCGTGGTCGGCCGCCATCATCGGCGCGCATCTGATCGGCTCGGTGCTGCTGACGATAGCCGGCGTATATTGTGTGCGGCTGCTGTACGGCCTTAAGGGTGTCGCATGAAGGCAACGGTGCTTCGGCTGTACGTGCACGAGAGCCGGCGTTTTCGCGGCATGCTGCTGTACGAGTGGCTGCTCGAGCACGCCCGCAAGCTCGGCGTGCATGGCGGTTCGGCGTTTCGCGCCGTCGCCGGCTATGGCCGTCATGGCGTGATGCACGAACAGAGCTACTTCGAGCTGGCCGGCGAGTTGCCCGTGGTCACGGAGTTCATCGTCAGCGAGGCCGATGCGGAGCGCATCCTGGCGCTGGTTCGCAAAGAGAATATCGACCTGGTGTATGTGTGCTGGCCGGCGGAGTATTCGGCGACCAGCACGCCGGGAACGCCGGGCGCGCCAGGCGCGCCTGCCATTCCGAGCGCCTCCCCGGGCGACACGTCGTAATCTAAGGCGGCGCCTGCGCGGGCTGGAGCGCGCGGGCTCAGGCCCAGTCGGGTTGCTGACCGGGTTTCCATTTGATGCTGCAGCCGACGCTCGCAATCTGCTGTTTGATCGCCCGGCCCGCGAGCACGGCATCGGCCGCGGCGCGCAGATCCGCTCCGGTCACCGGCTGCATGTTGCTCGGCCGGCTGGCGTCGAACTGCCCGCGATACACCAGTCGCCGCGCCTGATCGAACAGAAACAGGTCAGGCGTGCAGACCGCCTGATAGGCTTTCGCCACCGCCTGCGATTCATCGTAGAGATAGGGGAAATCAAAGCCATTCTGCGCCGCGAGCTTCGCCATGTTTGCCGGGCTGTCTTCCGTATAACGGCTGGCGTCGTTGGAGTTGATCGCCACGATTGCAACATGGCGCGATTGGAAGTCATGGGCAAACTGCGCCAGACCGCCGACGATATGCTTCACATAGGGACAGTGATTGCAGATAAAAGCCACCACCAGCGCCTTCGAGTCGGCAAATTCCCTGAGATTGTGGACCTTCCCGACCGGGTCTGGCAGCGAAAAGTCCGGCGCGGTCGTACCCAGCGCCAGCATGCGCGACTGCGTCATTACCATTTAACAGGTCCTCGATTGACGGCCGACAGGGCTGGCCGCACATTACCCGCCCGTTTTACGCACGACAAGGCTCCCATCGATGGTCAAAGGCTGCCGGATCCGTCAGGCCGCGCGCTGCTGCTGTTCATCACCAGGGAAACCTTCGATGACGGCAAGCCGGGCGTGACGCATGCCTTTGGCACCGGCGCGGCCCGGGAGAATTTGGCGTTGCAGGTCTCGGAGCGCAATCTGCTAGTGCACGGCATGCAGGGATTTGACTACGATCGGGCGTGCGAGCAGCCCAATGATCGGCGGCCGGTCAGTAACAGCGTGTGCGAGGGACCGTTCGGCTTCCGACGGCTGCGAGTGCGACTGCAACCGGGTGAGCTTCAGGCAGCACTTACGCAGGTACCACGCGTAGAGCGACGCCCCCGCTCCGCGAGAATCAGTCATGGTCAGCTATGAACCAGCGCATCATCCGGCGCGAGCCCCGTTCGCGAAAGTCNTGATCGCCTGCCTGTCGCTGGCGGGGACCGCCGGCGCGCAGACCACATTGTCGGAATCGGCGAATAGTTCGATTCCGGGNCAGGTGCTGGAGCAGATTACCGTGCGCGCGGAAAAGCGCGAGGTGGACCTGCAGCAAGCACCGGTGGCGATCACCGCGATCAGCAGCACCGCGCTCGATCAATCCAATGTCACGCAGCTGGCCGACCTCAACGGTTTGGTGCCCGGCCTGACGATTGCGACCAGCAGCGGCTTCGAACGCATGGTCGCGATTCGAGGCATCGGCTCGGAGACGCCGGAAAACGCCTTCACGACTCAGCCAGGAGTGTCGTTACACGTCGATGGGGTTTATATCGCCAATTCAATTTCGCTGGACCAGACGCTGTTCGATGTCGACCAGATCGAGATCTCGCGCGGGCCGCAGGCGACGGTGTTCGGTCAGGCCTCGACCGGCGGCTCGATCAACCTGATCAGCAAGCAGCCGCGACCCGGCAGCTACGACGCCTATATCGATGTCAGCGGCGGCAGCTACGGCCTGTATCGGGCTCGAGGAATTCTGAATGTACCGATCGGAGAAACCTTCGCCATTCGCGGTTCGGCTCAAATCTATAGCCACGAGGGCTTCGCGACCGATACCGACCTTCCGGGATTCAAGCTCAGTGATGCCGATGATCGCTCCGGCAAGCTGGCGATGCTGTGGCGGCCGTCGGAGGATTTCGCGGCAACGTTGACGGCGCAGCTCTACCACGCGAACCACCACGGCGAGGAACAGAAGAACATCCTCGACCCCAATTCCGATCCCTATGTCGTCTCGCAGGACTACCCGAGCCTGTTCCGGCTCGATACCCAGCTTTATTACCTGAACCTGAAATGGGATTTGCCCTGGGCGCAGGCCAAGTCGACCAGCAGCTGGCAGGTGCTGAACAACCACATCCAGGAAGACGGCACACGCCTCGATGTCGCGCGGATCGGCTACTACGACCACGTGCAGGCCTGGAACACGTACATGCACGACCTGACGCAGGAACTCAGCCTGGCGTCGCAGCCGGGCGGCATCATCGACTGGACGCTCGGCGGGCTCTACCTGGCGCAGATCAATCATCAATTCGTCGACGAGCGCAGCAATGTCGGCGGCAATCCAGCGCCGTTCCTGTTGTACGACAACGATGGCCATATCGATCGCCACTCGTTCTCCTCCTATGCGCAGGTCACGGATCATTTGGGTCGCAACTGGCGCCTGACGCTCGGCGGCCGCTACAACCATGATCGCTACAGTGGCCCCAGCACCTCGTTCGGCGTCACCACCGACGATACCTATTCAAAGGGCGTCGGCACCGGCAAGGCCGAAGTCCAATATGACCTCGCGAGCGACAGCATGGAATACGCGAGCTTCACCCGAGGCTACAAGCCGGGCGGCGTCAACGACAACCCCGGGGCAGTGCTGGTACCGCAACTGTTCCAGCCGGAAACCATCAATGCGTTCGAAGTCGGTTCGAAGAACCGCCTGCTTGGCAATACGCTGCTGATCAATGCCGCGGCCTATTACTACGACTACCAGAACATGCAATACATCGCCAACGATCCGGTGCCGTTCAAGTACGGTATCGACAACATCCCGGCGGCTCATATCCTTGGCCTCGAACTCGAGAGCTCGTACCTGGCCCTGGACAATCACCTGCGTATCAACGCCAACCTGTCGTTGGCGCACGGAACACTGGTTGGCAATTTCAAAACGCTGGATGCAAAGGCGGCGGCACAGCTGACCGCGGCGAGTCCCGCCTGCGCCTTTGGTGGCGCTTTCTTCAATCCGGCGTGCTGGGCCCAGATCGTTGCCGGTACGCCCAACACGAACGGCAATGAAGTGCCGAAACTGCCGCATCTGCAGGGCGGACTCAATGCCGGCTATACCTCGGATATGGGTGCCTGGCAGCTGCTGTCACGGCTCGAATATCTGTATCGCGGCCCGTTCGAGTATCGGATCTTCAATGACGGCATACTCGACCGTGTCGGTGGCTACAGCCAGTGGAATTTATACTTTCAACTGACTCCGCCCGGCGGGCACTTCTCCTGTTCGCTGGTGGCCAGCAATCTGTTCAACCTCGCGGGCATCAACTCCCGCTACACTGACCCATTCGGTACCGGCCAGACCAGCAACGAGTACATTGCGCCGCGGCAGGTGATAGCCACGCTCGCCTATCAATTCTGAGCCGCACGCCGCGGTGACGGCGCGTGCATGTTGACTACCGCCAGCGCCAACACGATCAGCAATGCCGCAAACGCAGCAAAGATCGGACTGAAGGTCCCGAAGCGATCAGCGATCATTCCCGCCAGCAGCGGTCCGGCAGCGGCCGCGGTGCTCACCAGCCAGACCACGGACAGCACGCGGGATCCAACCTCGCGGCCGAAGTACTCCAGCGGCAGAACGCAGCCGGCCAGGTAGCTCAACCCCCATCCGACGCCGAACGCGCAGGCGAACCCATAGGCAGCGAACGGCGAGCCGCCGTAACTCAAGGCGATATCGCCGGCACATTGCAGCATCAGCCCTGCCGCGAACACTCGACTGGGCCGGAACATTTCGCACAGGCGGCCGGCGACGCCCTTGGCGAGGGTCGCCACCAGCGCTACCAGGCCCAGAATCCAGGCGGCGAACGCTGGCGTCGCGCCTTCTCGTACCAGGTGGCCAATCGCGACGCTTGAAGTGGTGGTGATGCCGGCGACCGTCATGGTCATCGATGCCGCCAACAGCATGAACTGCGGCGTCAGCATCGCGTCGCGGTCAGTCCAGGGTGCGCTGCCGTCAGCGACGGACCCCGCATCGCGCTGCCTGTCAGGCAACGCTGCCGATGGCGCATCCCTGATAAGTAGCAGGCAGATCAGGGCAATCACCGCGGCCGCGATGCTCATCAGAAACCAATGAACTCGCCAGCTGTGGGTAGTCGCGACCAGCGCGGCGACCAGCGGCGGACCGGCGACGTTTCCGGACGCGCCGATCATCAGGTACAGGCCGATCATCCGTGATGAGCTCGCCGGAAACCACGAGGCAATAAGAAAGATGCCGGGCACATTCCCCGCCAGAGCGTAGCCCAGACCGACTAGAATCATCGCCAGGTAGAACAGCGACAGGCCGCTCGATGCATAAGCCAGCCAGAATCCCGCCGCAAGGCACGCGCCTCCGAGCACCATGATTTCACGGCAACCCATGCGCTTCATCAGGATCGCCGGCAGTGGGCTGGCCACCCCGCAGGCGATGCCGAGCAATGAGAAGCTGAAGCCGGCCGCGGTCTGCGACCAGTGAAGATCCCCGATCATGCTGAACAGCACCACGCCCAGCGACGCGAAAGTGGCGGCGTTGAGAAAAAAGAACACCAGGCTCACCGCGCCCAGGGTCGGCCATTTGTACCGCATGTCAACGCTGCTCATCGGATAGCTCAACTGTAAGGGGAATGCTGATGGCCCGAGACGAAATTATTCCCACGGCTTTGCATCAGCTGCCGGCCACCCCCAAAACCGTGCATTGGGGCTATTTCGATGCCGCACTGGCTCCTGTGCTGCGGGTGCGCAGCGGCGACCTGATCCGCGCGGAAGCCATCACGCATCATGCCGGAGATGCGCCGGAACTGATGATGGATGAGCCGATTCACTGCCTGTTTCGCGAGATTCCAGTCGCCGACCGCCGCCCCGGCGTCCACATCATGACCGGTCCGATATTCGTCGAAGGCGCCAGGCCCGGCGATATGCTCGAGGTGCGCTATCTGCAGATGACGCCAAGGGTGGATTACGGCTCCAATCTGGCCGCCAATTGGGGCTATCTCTATGAGCATTTCGACGCCCGGGAGCGGGTAACGATCTACGGTATCGACCGCCGGAGCAATCTGGCCGCGGCGCTATACGCTTACGATTTTCCCGGAAAATACCTGGTTCCCGGAGCCATCACCCACTGCGCCGAATGCGATCGGCAGCCAGCCCTTGCGGGCGTGCGCGTGCCGATGCGCCCGCACCTGGGAACCGCCGGCGTTGCTCCCGACGTGGCCGGACGGGTCAGCACGATTCCGCCTGGCAAGCATGGCGGCAATATAGATAACTGGCGCATCGGGGCCGGCAGCACCATGTACTACCCGGTCGCCGTCGATGGCGGGCTGTTTTCGGTCGGCGACCCGCATATCTCGCAAGGCGACGGCGAGCTGTCCGGAACCGCGATCGAAGCATCGCTGAACGTGCTGTTTCAGATCATCGTACGCAAGGACTTCAGCTTTCCATCGCCATTGCTCGAGACTCCGGATTGCTGGATCGTGCACGGCTTCGATGAGGATCTGGACCAGGCCATGCGCTTTGCAGCACTCGACATGCTGCAGCTGCTGACCGAACAGCAGCGGCTGTCGAGAAACGACGCCTATTCGCTGATGAGCGTTGCCGCCGACTTCGGCGTCACGCAGGTGGTCGATCGGCGCAAAGGCATTCACGTGCGCATGTCGCGCGGGATATTTCCGGCCCGCCAGGCCGATGTCAGCGGCTAAACGCGCTTCCAGACCTCGATCCACAGTGCATCGACCCGGCGGCTCGGGGTCGCGATGCGCCGCACCCAGCGGTCGAATTCGAGCGGCAACTTCCACATTTGGACCAGCACGCGTGCCTCAGTGCGGCGTTCCTGGCATGTCCGGCCTATCACTGCCCGCATCCGGCGGGCGCAGTTCAAACTGCACGGTCAGCGCCCGACCGTCCGCGAAACTCAGCGTTACCGGCACACGATCCCCGGGTTTGAGTGTCTTATTGGGATGCGAGAGCATCAGATGATAGCCCTGCGTCGCAAATTCGAGGCTGGAGCGCGCCGCGACCGTGATTTTATGCACCGGCGTCATCTGACTGGTGCCGGCGACGTTGCGACTGCGGTGCAATGACACGTCCCGGTAGTCCGGGCACGAAGCCGCGACCAGGCTGGTCGGTCGATCGGCGGTATTGACCAGCGTGATATAGCCGCCAGCGGGAAGGTCACCAGGCAGCCAACGAACCCACGCGTCCCTGACCTGCACTGCGGACAGATTCTGAGCGCCGAGCGCGCAGCCTGAAACGCCCATCCATCCCAGCATGCGGGCCGCAAGAACAACGTGCCTAGAGTGCATAGTTCGCTCCGACCGCCGCAGTCCAATGCGGAAACAACTGATAGCCGTCGAGGTTGCTGTAGACCGGCAGCTGCACAAAGCCGTAGAGGTGCAGCTTGGCGACTACTTCAATCGTCATCCCGGGGCTGAGATAGGCGACCGTGCCCGCGGTATCGGGCACATCCGCCAAAGCGCCCTGGTCAGCATCCTTGCGGCTCAGATTGAGCTGCATTTGCGGTACCCATTTCGGATTGGCTTCGTAGCGCAGGCCGAAACTCAGCGTCGTGGCGTTGCCGGGTCGAAAATCATTGCCCGGCTGACTCTGCTGATGGGCGATGGCGGCCTGATACTGAACATTGGCGAAAGCACCGAAATCCTCACTGACCGCGCGGTAGTAGTACGCCCCGAGGATCACGTCGGTACTGCCGGTGCCGGCCTGCAGGCTCGCGTCGAGCGGCGCGCCAGCGTTGGGCCCGCTGCTGAATTTCACCGCCGTGCCGTAGCGGCCGGTCGGCAGCTTGATGCCCAGCTGCAGCCCCAGGTTTTTCATTGGCAGCAGACCCTGGTAGCTCGCGATGAATCTGGCGTCGCCGACTCCGGAGACGCGCGCGCCGCTGAGCTGATCGGGTGCCGATTCGGAAGGCTGATAAGGCTGCAGCTGTACGCCGAAGCTCGTGTGCCCACGCTCGACGTACGGCAGCCGCAGGTCGAGGTTCCAGTCGGCATTGGGGCTGTATCCCAGTCCGAGCGTGAAATAGCGATTGAGCGTGCCGTGCTCGATCTCGCCGCCGCCGAGTGCCGGAATCGAGGGTTGATTGACGATCTGCGCCGGCGCCGCCGCATGCATGCCGTGGCGCAGCTCATCCTGATTGATATAGTCGTATTCGAAATTGATCCGCCATCCGGGGTTCACCGAATAGCCCATGGCGCCGTCGGCACTGAGCGTGCAGCCACAGGTGGCACAGGCTCGCGCCGCAAGCGGCGTGCCGGTAGCGAGGCCAAGCGCCAGCACCC
>JGI12635J15846_10001449_pt1 | contig 20808 bp, 13 predicted proteins | sample BlaSpr_A8_OM2_M2_FD_15846 | JGI IMG/M metagenome (IMG submission 15846) | reverse complement strand
ATCGAGCGTCTTCACGCTGATCACCCGGCCACGAACGCGCGGGTACTTGCGCATCTCGAGCCTGTTCGCCAGCTCGCGATCGTAGAGGCCGTTGCCGGTCTTCAGCAGGTCCGCGTCCAGCTCGACGCTGCCGCTCACCGGCGCGTTGGCGTCGATATGCCCGTCGACGATCGTCATCTCCACAACACCCTCGAGCCCCGCAGTTTCGACGTTGATCGGATGCAAGCTCGAGCGCGCTTCCGCCCATATTTTTGAGCGCTCAGGCACCAGGCGATATCTCGCCATCTCAAATCCCTCTCATCGCGCGCCCAACAAGTCGCGCGTGCCGCTACATCTCGCGAATCTGAATGTAGCGAGCGATGTCCGGCAGCGACGTCACCACCACGTACGCGACGCCCAGGATCACCGCGGTCGCAAGTATTCGCTTAAACATTGGCTCTGACTCCTTTCGTAGTTTCGATTCGATCAACTGTGACTTCGTCTATCAGCTTCCGCACAACCGACACGGCCTCGTCTACCGCGCGGCTCACAACTTCGCTGAGACCGATTCTCTCGACCAGATCCGCCGGCTCGCATCCCACCACCAGCACCCTGCCCACGCGTCCGCCGAGCGCGGCGAGCGTACTGAGGACCGCCTCGGGGTTCATGCTGTGCGCGTCGGTGGCGGGAGTGACTGGCTCGTTTTCGAGATCCAGCTCGATCACAAAGATCGTTCCCGGCTGGTCGCCACGATTCACCGCATCGATCAAAATGAGTGTGTCGTAACCCTCGAGCAACTGAAACGCGAGATGCATCCCGCGAATTCCGTAGTCTTCGACTTCGACTCCGGGCGGAAACTTCTCACCGCTCAGCCGCCGCGCAACCTCGACTCCGAAGCCATCGTCGGCAAGAAAAATATTCCCGACGCCAGCGACCATCACCCGCTTCGTCGTCACACCTTGCGTCATCGGCTGACCTCGAGCGGCTCGACCTCGTCGGGGTAGAAATACAGAAAGCGGCCGTGGGTCTGCATGAAGTCGGCGGCCGGATCGTCCTCGAGCGTGACCGCCAGGTATTGCTTCTCCTCGACGTCGAAGTACACGGCCTCGACGCGCGCGGTCTTGCCTGCCAGGAACATGTCCTGCGCGTCCGAGCGTCGCGGACCGGGGCGCAAGCGCACGCGGCATCCTTTCGAAACTGAAACTTCGCCGACCTGCACGCGGTCGGTCTCGGGAGATACGGACGCATCGGCGCCAGGATCCCACCAGGGTGGGGGTTCCGTCTGCGTTTCAGTCTTCGTAGTCGCAGCGCGAAGATATCTGAGCGCGCCGTGAAGCCGGTCGAGGATTTCCGGCGGCATGTCGTCCACGCGATCGATTATCGCGGCCGCGCGCGGATCGGTTGCGCGTGCTTGACGCTTCTCGTCCTCGGTGAGCGTCATCGTGCGGAGCGTGAGGATTTCGTCGATTTCAGTCGCGTCGTAAAGATCGCCGGGACTTTCGGGCGCGATTTGCGGATAGTCGTAAAGAATGATCGGCGACGACAACACCACGTCACGGTCGCCCTCGTTGCCAACCATCACCGGCCAGGTGCGGACGTTCGAGCATCTCTGCACGGCGCCCTTCGCCCACTCCGGCGGATCGATCAGCGATACAAACTTGCCGCGTTTGGCCTCGAGCAGCGCGTGGACCCCGAGCATCGACGATCGCATTACGACGTCGCGCGAGGCGGTCGCGTCATGCCACAGAGTTACGTTCTCGATTTGCAGGCGGAGTCTACGCAGCGCGCGCGATTCCTCGATGGGCTCCGCAAACAGGCGAATCGTTCCCTTGAGGGCGGTACTTTCGCGGACGAACCTGCCGACTCGCCGTCCCGACCGAGTGACGATCGCTTCGGTCGCACGGGATGCGGGAAATTCGAATTCGATCAGATGTTCGCCTCGAGAAGATTCCGATGACTCGGCGAAGTCGACCTCGCGCTCGATGGCTTCGTCCCAGCTGGTCCAGAGTTCACCCTCGGCTTCGAGCGATTCCACTTCGCGAAACGTGTCCAGGTCCGCGTCGACAGACTCTTCGACGATGCGGCGCTGGATTTGCAGAAATCTGACTTTGCCCGCCAGCTCGAACCCGCCTTCGAGCAGACATTCAGTCAGCGACCAGCAATGCTCGCAGCCGCCTGCGTCGCTCCATTGGCGCGGGGCCAGCACGCCGAATTGCCATCGGACCTGGTTTTTTCCGGACGACGCCCGATATGGATACAGCACGTAGCCTTCGTAGAGCACGGCGTCGGCGATCTTGCGGGCATGCTCGATGCTCATGAGCAGCGCTCCCGCGCGCCGAGCAGCAGCGTCTCGATGACTTCGTCCCAGGTCGCGAGCGCCCTGCTGGACTTGAACTTCATCAGCTCCGACAGAGTCTCGCGATTGAGCCGCAGCCATCCGCTGTTCGGAAAATAGTGATCGATCATCTCCTGCCAGACGCGCACCGGGAGGCGGTAGCTCGCCTCCTTGCTCCACGGGACCTGGCTGACTTGCATTCCGGTCGCGCCCTTTTCGAACACGCTGCCGCTGAACATCATCAACAGCGCGATGTCGCCGCTTTCGAGCGAATGAAGATACTTGGCGGCGGCGATTTCAAAATCGTAGGAGCAGGCGACCGGCAGCTCGACGTCGGTCTGGCCGCGAAAGGCGGGAATCGTGGCCGACAGATGCGTCCACAGGAACGGCTTCATCGTGTCGCCCCATCGCGGCGTGTCGCCGAACAGCTCCATGAGGCGCGACTCTTCTTCGTGGGAATACTTGCGGCGGCTCGGCTCGATCCGAATCTGGCAGCGCAGCACGATATTGTGAATGACGACGCCGGTGGTTTCCTCGATTTTCAGCGCGAACATCAGCGTCGGCAACGCTGCATGGCGCTCCGGACGCGCGCCCGTGATCTGAAAGTTCAACTCACTCAACGGTCGAGCTCTCCTAGACGTAATCGCGCGACCGCGCGCGCAGGTTCGCGAAGAATCCCTCGATCTCGCGCCACACTTCTTCGCCGCCGTCGAATCCTTTCCAGTAGCGGCGGACCTTGCCGGTCAGCTCGTAGCAGGCGTCGATCGGCACAATGAAGCTTTGAAATCGATCTTCGCCCCGGCGCCGGTAGATGAGCAGCGCTTCGACGTCGGGCGCGAGTTGCGCCAACACCGGATTCGCCGCGACGGGTTCATCCCAGGCCTCGGCTGGCACCGTCGATTCGGTGGCGCCGGCCGGGCTTGGGTAGAAGGCGGTCATTTTCTTCATGCCGGAGTTGTAGAAGAAGAACGCCATCCCGACCGGGATTTGCATCGCGGCCCATTGGGCGTTGCTCAGGCGAAACGAGTTCAGACTGAGGATGCGATCCGGCACCGCGCGATATTTTCCCTGCGCCGCTCCAGTGTGCGTGAACAGCAGGTAGCACGCGCGGCAACTGCACATGAGCGTGCGGGTCTCGACGTTGACGACGTGGGAATGCTGATCGACGATCGGCTGGCCGCACATCTCGCAGACTTCACCCGCGCGCCGCTTGAGCCCGGGCCCGAGAAAACGCATCAACGCGTTCGGCGCGTCCGTGACAATTCTGCCGTTTCTCTCGCCAGTCATGCTCATTCCTTTCAATTCAAGGGCCTTTCAATTCATGAGCGGAGAGGCGATCGCGACTCTCACCCCGTCCTGATCTTCGAGCAGTGGCACGGGTTCAAGATACAGCCCACCGCTCTCGGTCGAGCGGCCGGCGAGTCGCGGGTCATAGTTCCGGTCGCAGGACGGACATACCAGCAGACTGCCGGTCACGTTGCCGCCGCCCATGGCCGAGCCGCACGCCGGGCAACTGTCGCGGTAAGCGTAGAGCTGTCCTTCGACGCGGCAGAGCACGATTCGCGAGCCCATCGCTTCGGTGCACGTGAGCAGGCTCGCGGGAAATCCGTTCTGGTCAGCGATCGAAACCCAGGTCGGCTCGAGATTGAGTGAAGGCTCGCGCGGAGAACTGGGCGCGGCGGCGGAGGCAGCCAGATCGGTGACGCCTTCGACTTCGATCTTCAAGGCGTCGGGCGCTGACTCGCGAATCGCACCTTCAACCGCGAGCTTCACCGTCAGCAGCGACGACGGACATCCGTCGCAGCTACCCTTCATGCGCAGGCGCACGAGGCCGGTCTCCGCACTGAGGTCGGTGATCTCGAGGTCACCGCCGTGCGAGCCGAGATATGGACGCACACGCTCGAGTGCCTCGCGCACGCGAGTCTCGAAGTCCTTAGGATGCAACCCGTGCAGGATGAGAAGGCTCGAGACGAGATCGTCGGCGGCAAGCTGTGAGCGCAAACGCTCGCCCGCCGCGCCGTCCGCGGCTGCGATGTCGTCGATGCGCTTGAGACCCTCGCCATAGAGTTGCACGACCGAACGGACGATCTCCTCGACCCGCTCCCACACGGGCGGGCTCGCCATCGAGCGAACCTCCTCGAGCAGGGGCTCGAGCCGTTCGCTGAGCTCGCGCAACTTTCGTCGGTCGGCCACCTGGTTTTCGGCGCGGCCCATCAGTCGTCCACAGTGTTGAGCATCGTGGGCGAGTGAATTTTCTTGAGCACCTTGCCCTTGCCAACGTACATGTGGACGCCGCATGGCAGGCACGGGTCGAAGCTGCGGACGGTGCGCATGATATCGATGCCCTTGAACTTGTCGGGACCGTTCTCCTCGAAAATCGGGGTGTTCTGCACGGCGTCTTCATAAGGTCCCGGAGTTCCGTACACGTCGCGCGGATTCGCGTTCCACGGCGTCGGCGGATACGGATGATAGTTCGCAATTTTGCCGTCGCGAATCACCATGTGATGCGACAGNACGCCGCGCACCGCTTCGGTGAAGCCGCAGCCGATGCCCTCGTCGGGCACCTTGAATTGCTCCCAGGTCTTGGTGTGACCGGCGCGCACTTCGGCCAGCGCCTTCTCAGTGAAAAGGAGCGCGCAGGCGCACGCATAGGCCTGGAAGTAAGTTCGCGCGCGGTCGCGCTCGATGGTGTTGGACCACTTAGGAATCTTCCACTCGAAAGTGACGGGACCCTTGGTCGCGCTCTTGGGCAGGTTGATCTGGACGCTGCTGCCGGTCGCCTTGACGTAGTCGTTGTTCACGAGGCCCGACAGAGCTGTCGACCACAGTCGCGCGATCGGACCGCCGCCAGTATCGAGTGCGAGGTGATCCTTGCCGTCGAACCATCGCGGCGACATGACCCAACTATACTTGCCGTCGAAGTCGCGCTTCTGGGGCTTGGGCACGGTGTGCTGATTCCACGGATGCCGGCGATCGACGGGATTGCCGAGCGGGTCCTTGGTCACGAACATTTCCTGGTCTTCCCAATCGTCGTAGAAGGAATGACCCAGCAGAATCCGAATGCCGAGATTGATCTTGACCAGGTCGTTGGTGACCAGCTTCCCGTCAACCACGACGCCTGGCGTGACGAACATCTTGCGTCCCCACTCGGTCATGTCGCGGTAGTTGAAATTGCAGTACTCGGGATCCTGGAACGAGCCCCAGCAGTTGAGCAGAATCCTGCGCTTGCCGACTTCCTCGTAGCCGGGCATCGCCGAGTAGAAAAAGTTGAACAGGTCGTCGTGCATCGGAACTGCGCGCTTGAGGAACTCGACGTAGCGCATCAAGCGCGTCAGGTAGTCGGTAAAGAGCTGGACGGTCGCGACGGTGCCGACGCCACCGGGGTAGAGCGTCGAGGGATGCACGTGACGTCCTTCCATGAGGCAGAACATTTCGCGCGTGTAGCGGCTGACTTGCAGCGCTTCGCGGTAGAATTCGCCTTCGAGCGGATTGACGGCCTTCATGATATCGCCGATGGTGCGATAGCCGTGCGCGGCGGCGCCGGGAGCCTCGGCCTTCACCGCCTTCTCCCACAGGCCCGGATTGGTTTCGCGCACCATGCGCTCGCAGAAGTCCACGGCGACGAGATTTTCCTGGAAGATGTTGTGATCGAACATGTACTCGGCGGCTTCGCCCAGGTTCACAATCCATTCGCCGAGATGGGGCGGCTTCACGCCGTACGCCATGTTCTGCGTATAGCAGGAGCAGGTGGCGTGATTGTCGCCGCAGATTCCGCAGATGCGGCTGGTGATGAAGTGTGCGTCGCGCGGGTCCTTGCCCTTCATGAAGATGCTGTAGCCGCGAAAGATCGACGACGTGCTATGGCACTCGGCTACCTTTTTTTTGCCGAAGTCGATCTTGGTATAAATTCCGAGGCTGCCGACGATTCGCGTAATCGGATCCCAATTCATCTCGACCAAGCCGTCGGTTGTCTTCGTCGCCATCTGTCAGTCCTCCATCCGGGAGCCAGTTGATTGGCGGTGCGTCAGGGATCGTTGGCGAGCCATTACCATCGCGGCTGATAGCCGGTCTTCAGTACCTTGCCGCGGGTGCGCCACTTGGGTTCATCCTCGAGCGTGCGTTCGGTATACGCTCGAAGCGTTCGAACAACGGTCCCGAGGACGTTTGCCATGCGGGTAGAGACTTTGGCGCCGGGCGGCTCGTCCATGAACGGCATGAACTTGTCCGGAAAGCCGGGCATCGTGCAGCCGATGCAAATCCCGCCGACGTTAGGGCATCCGCCGACGCCGCCCATCCATCCGCGCTTAGGCACGTTGCACTTAACGACCGGGCCCCAGCATCCGAGCTTGACGATGCATTTTGGGGATCCGTATTCGTCGGCGAAGTCGCCACCTTCGTAATAGCCCGCGCGATCGCATCCTTCGTGAACGGTGTTGCCGAAGAGCCATTGCGGCCGATGCTCTTCGTCGAGCGGAATCATCGGCGCCTGTCCGGTCGCCTGGTAAAGCAGGTACAGGATGGTCTCAGAAAGGTTGTCGGGCTGAATCGGACAGCCGGGCACGCATACGATTGGGATGCCGGCGCCGGATTTCCAATCCCAGCCGAGGTAGTCGAGCACGCCCATCGCGCCGGTCGGATTACCCGCCATCGCATGGATGCCGCCGTAGGTCGCGCAGGTTCCCACCGCCAGCACCAGCAACGCCTTGGGCGCGAGCCGATCGATCCATTCGCTGGTGGTCATTGGCTGTCCGGTCGCGGGATTGTTGCCAAAGCCGCACCAGTAGCCTTCCTTCTTGATCGCCTCGTTCGGGATCGAGCCCTCGATGACGAGCACGAACGGGTCCAGCTCCCCGCGCTCGCCCTTGAAGAACCACTCGATGAAGTCGTCGGTCTTATGACCGACGGGGCCGGTTTCATATGCGATCAGCGGCCAGTGGACTTCAACTTTGGGCAGGCCCGGCAGGGTGCCGAGGACGATGTCCTCGACGCTGGGCTGCATCGCAGCCGTCAGCGCAACCGAGTCACCGTCGCATGACAGGCCCGCGTTGATCCAGAGGACATGAACCACCGGGTCCTTTCCATCGGTCGGCATCGAGGTTTCCTCCTATGGCCAGCGGACAGTGCAGGTCACCAGTCAATCGCTGGCTCGTCAAGAAACTTTTACGAGGTTCTCGTTTCTTATTTTTTACGTTGAGCGATTCGCTCGCGTTTTCCCCGTACCAGACGGCGACGCATCAAATGTGCCATGCCGTTCCTGTAAATTGTCTCAAAGAGAACCGCATTAATGCGCTCCTTTCAGTTCGAGCGGGCCAGCCAAGTCCACATTTCGATGCGACACCATGCGACGCTGGTGCGCGATAAAAGAGTCCCGCCAGCATGCCGGGCACCGCGATCTTTCGGCATGCCATATTGTCGATCGGCATCCTATGCAACAACTGTCGCATCCTGTCGCGCGACTAGAAGCCGATCGCCAGCGAACCAGTGTATTGCTGGAAGCCCTCGCCGTTAGCCAACCCGTTGTAGCGCCACTCGGCTCCGACCGAGAGACGATTCAGGATTTTTTGGATGGCGGGCATGTCCACCCCCGAGAGCGCGAGCTCGAAGCCCGCACCGTACACGCCGCCGGGCTGGACGTCGGCGTCGGAGTGCCGGTAGCTGTTGCCCGGCACCTTACTCGTGACGACCAAAGGTGTGCTCAAAGTGGAGATCCAAATGCCCGGCCCCACCAGCGCGTAGGGTTTGAAAAAGGCCAGTTGCTGCATTCCGAGTGTCGCGAAATCCAGGTGATATTGCGCGGTGGGCTGGATCTCAATGGTGTCGAGATAGCTATAAGAGGGCTTTCCCGTCAGTTGCCCGACCAGGTTGGCTGTAGTGTTAGTATGATTTCCGAGAACGATACCGGCCATCAGTTCGCCGCTGATGTATCCGCCGGGAATGCCGTTATCTTCATGACTGAGCAGGCGGTCTGCCAGGTAGGCACTGTAAAAGAATCCACCAGGCATGGCGTATGGCGACTCGGACCACCCGGTGCGGAATCCGACTTTCACCGGCTGATCGAATTGCCGTTGCTCGACGTAGTCGACCTGATTCTCGATTTTGGGCAGTTGCTGCGTGGTCGCGATCACTTTCTGATTCAGCTCGGTGACTTGCGCGCTCTGGTTTTGCGAAGCAGCTTCGATTCTCTGCTGAAATGCGTCGAACGCTTCTTTTTGCTGCTGGACTTCGGCTCTAAGCTCGGCGTTCTCGCGCTCGATAGCCGCGAGCCGTGCCATGATTCGAGCATTTGACTCCGCCCGCGCCGCGGGTGCATTGCCAAAGAGCGCCAGCATGCAGAGTATTGCGAAAGCGAGACAAACTTGTGCCGATAGTGGCCGCACTGCGCAGATTGATGTCATCGATACCCTCCTGCGGGCGTATCCAGGTAGATCAGTGGGTGCCCTGGGGTCCGCCGTCGCATCATGTGTGCCGCGCGGATAGGCAGATGGCAGCAAGGAAATATATCGGGAAATTCGTATCCGGTTCGGAGAACTAAGCCGTTACCGTCGCCGACAAGCTGCGACAATCTAAAGGGCTCGGATCAGTAAGCCAGGTGCTCCTCAGGATTATGAATCGCGTGAGTTAAAGGTGTCGCACGATGTCGCGCGACAAAAGCCTAGCGGGCGAGTCGACGATATACCGTCGAGCGATGGATTCCCAAGCGGCGTGCGGTTTCGGACACGTTGTTGTTCGACGCCTCCAGCACCGCTTTGATGCCGTCGGCGCGATGTCCATTGTGGCGTCGTTTGCCGTTGGATTCTGAGTTCAAAGCTTCGGTGCCTCGATCGGTCCATAGCTCCGCCGGCAAGTCACCCGCCGTGATCCGGTCCTCACGCGATGCGAGAATAGCTCGCAACATTATATTGCGCAGGCCGCGGGCGTTGCCCGGCCACGAATACGGGCAGGTTCTCAGCGCGGTCCAAACCTGGTCCTCGACTTCGCCGAGGAAGTGAAGTTCCTCGCGCAGGCATTTTTCCGCAATCGGCCGGAGATCTTCGCGCCGCTCACGCAACGGAGGAATCTGAATCACGAGACAGTTGAGACGATAGAGCAAATCCGGCCGTACGCGCTGCTCCGATTCGAGCTGATCGGCGGTTATGTTCGACGCCGCAATCACGTTGACGCTGGCGTGAACCGGCCGCGTGCCACCGACGCGGACAAAATCGCCGGTCTCGAGGAATCGCAACAGGACGCTCTGCGCAGTGGGGGGCAGGTCCTGCAACTCATCGAGGAAAACCGTTCCGTTGCCGGCCGCGTCGAGCAGGCCACCGCGCGCTTGACGGTCGGCGCCGGTGAACGATCCCGCTTCGTAGCCGCACATTTCAGCAATCGCGAGTTCACCGCATAGCGTTCCGCAATTTATCGCAACGAAGGGACCTTCGCCGCGGGGACTGGTGTTGTGAATCGATTGGGCAAAAAGCTCTTTGCCGGTTCCCGACTCGCCCACGATCAATGTCGGATAACTGCTTTCAGCCGCACGACGCGCAAGACGGATCGCACCTTGCAGCGCGTCGCTGGTGCCGAGGATGTCGTCGAATCCGAAATGGGCGGGCCAGGCGTGAACCATCTGAGCCTCTCGCCGGGAAGGAGCCTTAAGTTCGGCATCGAGTATGCTACCTTGGAGTCGGAGTCGTCAACGCGAACCTACAGAGTAGCCTGATGAGTGGGCACCTATCGCGAGTGCTGATTGTCGAGGACGAGAGCATCACTGCTCTTCACATCAAGACCATCCTCGACGCAAAGGGCTACTTCGTTCCAGCAATCGTTGCGAGCGGTGACGAAGCAATCGAGTTGGCCCGCGAACTCAATCCCGATCTCGTTCTGATGGACATCCGGCTGCGCGGCAACGTTGACGGTATCGAGGCGGCCCAGGCTATCCGCAGGAAATTCGACGTGCCGGTGGTCTATCTGACTGCCTACGCGGATCCCGAGACGACGGAACGCGCTCGCTTGACTGAGCCGTACGGCTACTTGCTGAAGCCGTTCGATGAGCGCGAGTTGATGATCGTGGTCGAGATGGCGCTGTATCGCCACAGAATGGAACGCAAGCTCAAGGAGAGCGAGCGCTGGCTGACCGCCACCCTTCGCAGCATCGGGGATTCGGTGATCGCGACGGACGCTGAATGGCGAATCCGGTTTATGAATCCGCGCGCCGAGAGTCTCACCGGATGGACCGCGGATCTGGCTATCGGAAAGGAGTTGGCCGAAGTCGTGCGGGTCTCACTCACGGCGAATCCGCGGCCATTGTCGCCGAGTGTCGCACTAGCCGGCGGGGGCTTCGCAGAGGGGATTCTCACGGCGCGCGACGGCAGCGAGATCGCAGTCGAGGAAAACAGCACAACGATCCGCGACGAGCGTGGCCGGGTGCTGGGCACCGTGATCGCGATCCGAAAAAAGCGCCTGGACCCGGAACGAATTCCCTAATCAGCCGAGTACAATCCGCACGCGATGCGTCACGTGATCGTTGACGAGCGCTATTTGCGCCGGGCCCGCGGCAAGTGCCTTGCCGTCGAGCTCCACGCTGGTCACCCCGCGGCTGACGCCGCGCGGGTTTTCGACCGCGATTTCATAGCGCGTTGAGCCGTATCGATAACTAATCTCAAAACCCGGCCACTTGGCAGGGATGCACGGATCGAGCAGCAAGGTTTCGCCGTGCAGTCGAAAGCCCAGGATCCATTCGAGGCCCGCGCGATACATCCAGCCCGCCGAGCCCGTGTACCAGGTCCATCCCCCGCGGCCGACATGCGGTGGGGTCGAGTAGACGTCGGCGCAGACGACGTACGGCTCGACTTTGTAGCGATGGATTCCGGCGCGCGTGTTGGCGTGGCTGATCGGGTTCAGCATCGAGAACAGTTCGGCGGCCTTGTCGCCGTCGCCAAGCATCGCAAACGCGATCACCGACCATAGCGCGCCGTGCGTGTATTGGCCGCCGTTTTCACGGATGCCCGGTGGATAGCCCTTGATGTAACCGGGGTCGAGCGGAGTGTGATCGAACGGCGGCGTGAACAGCAGGACCAGGCCTTCTTCGCGTTTGACTAAATTTTCGTCGACCGCGGCCATCGCGGCAGCGCCCCGGCCCGGACTCGCGGCGCCGGAGATCACGCTCCACGACTGCGCGATCGAATCGATTCGGCATTCGATATTGCCGGCCGAGCCGAGCGGCGTGCCGTCATCGAAGTAACCGCGGCGATACCAGTTGCCGTCCCATCCGTCGCGCTCGAGCGAGGTCGCCAGCGCCGTCGCGTGACTCCTCCAGGTCGCAGCGCGCGCAGTGTCGGCGCGAATATCTGCCAGCGGCGCAAACGCCTCGAGCGTTGAGTAGAGGAACCATCCGAGCCAGATGCTCTCGCCCTTACCCGCCTCGCCGACGCGGTTCATGCCGTCGTTCCAGTCGCCCGACCCGAACAGCGGAATTCCGTGGACGCCGACCGCAAGGCTTCGGTCGAGGCCCAGCGCGCAGTGCTCGAAGATGGTGGCGCGCTTATCGGAGACCGTCGGCTGAAAAAACGACTCGACCTGGTCGGCGTTCAGCTCCGGGCCGTCGAGGAAAGGGACGGCTTCATCGAGGATGCCGAGGTCGCCGCTCACCTCTATATAATGAGCGACCGCATACGCCAGCCAGACGCGATCGTCGGCGATGCGCGTGCGAACGCCCTGTCCGGCCGGCGGCAGCCACCAATGTTGCACGTCGCCTGCGACGAACTGGCGCGACGCCGCACGAATCAGTTGATCTCGCGTGAGCGCTGGCTGCGCGACCGTCAGCGCCATCACGTCCTGGATCTGATCGCGAAAGCCGTACGCTCCGCCCGCCTGGTAAAAGGCCGACCGCGCCCACACCCGGCACGCCAGCGTCTGATACAGCAGCCATCGGTTGAGCATGATGTCCATCGAGCGGTCCGGAGTCTTGACCTGCACGGTGTCCATCAAGTCGTCCCAATAATGCGTGACCGCGGCCAGGACCGAGTCGAGGTCGGCGGCGCGATATTTCTTGATCGATGCTATCGCTTCCGCCTTGCTCGCCGCGTCGCCGAGAATGAACACGACTTCAGCAACGCCGTTGGGCTTGAGCGATACCGCGGTTTGCAGCGCCGCGCACGGATCCATCGCGGCTCCAGCGCGATTGGACAGCGGCTTGGCCGACGCGAGCGCCGCGGGATTGTCGAGCGTGCCGTTGCGGCCAAGAAATTCGGTCCGATCCGCGGTCGACGAGGTTTGCTCGCCGTTCAAATCCGCGAATGATATTCGACTCCCGTATTCGATACTGAACGAGTTGCGCGCGAGCACCGCGTGCGTCTCGGACTCGATCTCGGTGACGATGTACGGGGCGGCGGCGCCGCGCGCAGTGCCGAGCACCCATTCCACGTAGGCGGTCACCGACAAACGCCGCGCGCGCGGCGAGAGATTGCGAATCTTCAAGCGCGAGATCTTGACTGAATCGTCGAGCGGCACGTATTGCGTCAGCTCGAGCGAGATTCCATGCGAGGTGTGCTCGAAGACGCTGTAGCCGTGGCCGTGACGGACGACGTACGGCGCGCCATCCTCGCGAATCGGCAGCGCGGCCGGTCCCCACAGCTCCCCGGTATCGAGATCCTGAACATAAAGCACCTCGCCGGGACGGTCGCTGACCGGGTCGTTCGACCATTGCGTAATCTGATGCTGTTGGCTGTTGATTGCCCAGGTGTAGCCCGCGCCCTCGACCGAGACCTGGAAGCCGAACGATTGATTCGCGATCACGTTGATCCACGGCGCCGGCGTCCATTGTCCCTCGCCGAGAATCGTCATGTACTCGCGTCCATCGGCGGCGAACCCGCCGAGTCCGTTGAAGAACTCGAGATCGCGCCGCGGCAGCAAAATATCCGCTGGACGTCTCGCGCGCGTTCGCGGCGGCGGCGGACTTGCCGCCGGCTGGAACGTTTCCAGCCGCTTGACCTGCTCGGACAAGGTCCCGCGCCGGCTCAGCAACACCGCTCGCGCCACGGTCTGCAGCACGCTGCGCAGCTCAGCGGAAACCAGGTCGGCGCGCAGCACGAATATGCTTCCGCCCGCGCCCTGCCCGTCAGCGAGCGCACGCGACGGCACCGTTCGCACGAGACCCTCGAGCGCGCCTTGCAGTTCCTGATGGTACGACGGCGGCCGCTCGTTCAGGATCACCAAATCGACGCTCAGCCGCTTCATCCGCCAGTATTCATGCGCGCGAACCAGCTCGCGCACGATCTCGAGATCGTCGGTGTCGTCGATCCGCACCAGCACGATGGGCAAGTCGCCGGAAATTCCGGCGGGCCATAGCTTGGACTGGCCGCCCTCGCCTCGCCGAAGCAGGTCGGACGAAGGCCGCAGGGTCGGATCCGAATAGAGCACGCGGTTGGCGATGCGCTGAAAGAGATGCGCTTCGTCGGCGTTAACCCGCAGATGGTGCAATTGCACTTGCGCCTGGGTCCACGCCAGCGTCACCGCGCGCTCGAAGGCGCTCGAGTCGTGATGCTTGTCTACCAGGTCGATCACTTCGGCCCGGCTCGGCGCGACGATAGTCCAAAACGCGACGCGCGCGGTCGCACCGGCCGGGATGCGCAGGCGCCGGCGGACGCTGAAGATCGGATCGAGCACGGTGCCCACGGTATCCGAGAGCGGTCGCCCGTCGATCACCGAAACCGCGTCGCGGAGGTCGCGACCGCGGCCGAGAAATCGCGCGCGGTCGGTCTCGAACTGAATCTCGCCCATGGTTTCGCCTTCGGTCACCGCCAGATGCGCCGCCCAGATTGGCACCTCGCTGGGCGATCGCAGCCGCCGCGTCGCCAGAATCGCGCCGACCTCGGCGTCGAACTCCGTCTGCACGAACATCTTGGAGAAAGCCGGATGCGCCGTGTCGGCCGCCGCGGGCGCCAGCACGACTTCCGCGTACGAGGTCAACTCGACCTCGCGCACGCGGCTGCCGAGATTCGTGATCGACACACGCCGGACTTCGGCGTCGTCCTCGGGCGACACCGCCACTTCGAGCGTCGTCGTCATGGTGCCGTCGCGCCGCACGATTTCCGCGCGATCCTCGGAGAACTCGACTTCGTAACTGTCCGCCTCGACCCCGGCCGGCTGAAAACCCGCCGACCAGACCTTGCCGCTCTGCACATCGCGAACGAAGACGTACGTCCCCCACGAATCGCGAGTCACGTCCTCGTGCCATCGCGTAACCGCCAGGTCTTGCCAGTGGCTGAAGCCCGATCCGGCCGCCGTGATCATTACGGTGTACTTGCCGTTGGATAAAAGATGCGTCCGCGGGATCAGATCGTGCGGCGAATGGAAGCGGCGAATCGTCGGCGGCGCGCTCTCGCGAACGTTGGCCGCCGACTTGACCTCTTCGGCACGCGGGCGCGCCACCCCGACGTCGCGCGGCGTTCGCTCCTGGAGCAGCAACTCGGTCGCCTGGATGATCGGCTCAGCGTGAAACCGCGAGCGCATCGCGCCGTCGTTAAGCGCGTCGGCCAGCGCGACCAGCGTCATGCCCTGATGATGCGCCATGTAGGCGCGCACGATCGCGACGCTCTCGCCTTCGGGAACGCGCGACGGCGTATAGTCCAGCGCCTCGTACCAGCCGAAGTGGCCGCGGCCGCCCGCGGCGAGCAGCCGGGAGAAGTTCCGCGCGGCAGCCTCCGGATCGACCATCGCCGCCAGCGCAGTCGCATACGGCGCGATTACCGCATTCTCGCTGAGCCCGCGTTTGAGCCCGAGNCCCGGCACGCCGAAGTTGGAGTATTGATAGGTGAGCTCGAGGTCGCGCGCGTTGTACGCCGACTCCGAAATTCCCCACGGCATGCCAAGATCAGCGGCATAGGCCATCTGCCGGCGCACCACCAACCGAGTAGTCTGCTCGAGCAGGCTGCCGGCCGGCGCTCGCATCACCAGCGACGGCATCAGGTACTCGAACATCGAGCCCGACCACGAAATCAGCGCCGAGCCGCGATCGACCGGGGTCATCGCACGTCCCAGCCTGAACCAGTGCCGCGCCGGAATTTCGTCCTTGGCGATCGCGACGAAGCTCGCCAGCCGCGCCTCGGACGCAAGCAGGTCGTAGCAATTGGGATCGAGACTGCCGTCAGTTACGCGATAGCCAATCGACAGAAGCTGGCGCGCGGGGTCGAACAGAAAGTCGAACTTCATCGCGTCGAGCATCTTGCCGGCGGTCGCGGCGAGTTCGGTCAGCCGCCGCTCGAGCGCATTGGCGGCGTCGCTCGCGCGCGAAAGCTCGACCCGCTCAACCGCCGGGTCACGGCTTGCCACGTCATTATATATGTCCGGCAAATCGCCCAGCGCCGGTATCGGATCGGTTGGCGTCTCGCCAGTCCCGCGAGTTGCCAACGGCCTCAGCAACTCGACATCGCGCTGATGACTGCGGACGCAAGCGCCCAGTGCCTCCGCCCATACGAGCACGTCGCCGGCCGCGGCGTCGGCGCGCTCGAGCGTCAGCGCGCGTGCGATGTCGACGATCGAGTCGCTCTCGGCCGCAAGTTCTTCCAGCCACGCGGTAAGTTCCTTGACCGTCGGAGGCTCCGACTGGATCAACGGCGCCATGGTCTCGAGCACTTCTTCGAGCTGCCTGGGCGTGACAGTGTGGCTGCGGCGGTCGGCGGTCAACGCCGGCAGTGACTCGCGAATGAGTGCGATCGAATCTTCGACGCCCTTGAGCCATTGATGGTCGGCCACTGGGTGCGCGATCATTTCGCGGCATGCGTTACCCAGCGCGATCAGATGTCCCGCCAGATTGCCGCTGTCCACCGACGACACATACTTGGGGTCCAGCGGCCGCAGGTCACGCGTTCCGTACCAGTTGTAGAAATGCCCGCGGAACAGTTCCATCCGCTTCATCGTGTCGAGAGTCGCGCCCAGGCGCTCGACGGTCTCGTGCGTTCCGATCCAGCCGAAGTCGTGCGCCGCGATGATCGACAACAGATAGAGGCCGATGTTGGTCGGCGACGTCCGATGAGCCAGCACGGGCTTGGGGTCTTCCTGATAATTATCGGGCGGGAGCATGTTATCTTCCGCCGTCACGAACTGCTCGAAGAACCGCCAGGTGCGGCGAGCGCTCAGCCGCAGCGCCACCGTGTCGGCCGACGTCAGCGCCTTGGTGCCCTCGACCGGCGGCGGCAGACTCGTCCATCGAGCGATCGCCGGCGACAGAATCCACAACACCACGAACGGCAGCGCGATCACTCCGCCGCCGCGACCGACCCATGCGACGAATGCCGCAGTCGCGAGTGCGAGCGCCAGCCCGCCGGCCATCGTCGCGTAAAAGCCACGAACGTCCTGCCGCTTCATCCGCTTCGCCTTCGCCGCCGTCGTCCACTCGAGCATCAGCCGATGACTGACGAACAGGCGGTATAGCGTGCGCACAATTGCGTCGGTCATCAGCCACGCCTGATGCGCCAGCAGGATCATCAGCATCGCGAGCTGCGAGGCTCCCATCACAAAGTCGGTGGCGACCGCGCGGATGTGACTGCGCTTGGAGATGTCGCGGCGGCGCGGAATGATTCCGGTGACGAACGGGAGCATCGGCGCCGTTGCGATCGTCGCGACGATGAACACGGTCCACATCGCGGCGACGGCCGGCGGCAGCGTCCATCCGGCGACCAGCGACAGCAACACGAATGGCGCCGACAGCGTACGGCGCAGGTTGTCGATCATCTTCCAGCGTCCGAGCGACGGCATCGTCGAGCGGCCGTCCCGCGGTTGCGAGGCATCCGGTCCGCCATTGGAGGCGTGCGCGCGCCCAAGAATCCACGGCAGCAATTGCCAATCACCGCGAGCCCATCGATGCTGACGCGCGGCGGCAACGTCGTAGCGTGCCGGAAACTCCTCGACCAGCTCGACGTCGGAGATCAATCCCGAGCGCGCGAAAGTTCCTTCGAAAAGATCGTGGCTCAGGAGCGTGTCGTCGGGAACGCGGCCCGCGAGCGCGGCTTCGAACATCTCGACATCGTAAATCCCCTTGCCGCTGTATGAGCCTTCATCGAGAAGATCCTGGTAAACGTCGGAAACCGCGAAGGCGTACGGATCGATTCCCGCGCCGCTCGAAAAAATGCGCTGGAAAATCGAGCCGTCGCGTCCAGTCGGCAGCGATGCGGTGATGCGCGGCTGAAGAACTGCGTGACCTTCGACGACGCGGCCGAGTTGATGGTCGAAGCGCGGAGCATTCAGCGAATGCGCCATCTTGCCGACCATCCGCTTGGCCGCGCCGCGCGGCAGGCGCGTGTCGGCGTCGAGCGTGATCACGTAGCGCACGCCGGCGGGTACCGCGGGCGCGTGACCATCCGATCCGACGAAGCTGACATCCGCCGCGCCGCGCAACAGCCGATTCAGTTCGTGCAGCTTTCCGCGCTTGCGCTCCCATCCCATCCACACGCCTTCAGCCGGGTCCCAGACGCGCTTGCGATGGAGCAGCAAAAATCTCGGGCCGGCCGGCCCCGGCTGGTGACGTTGATTCAGACGCGCCATTCCCGTCTTCGCAGCCGCCAGCAGATCGTCGTCGCCGGGCGCCGTTTCGTTTACCGAATCGATCCAATCCGACAGCAGCGCGAAGTACAGCTCGCCGTCCGGACTCGCCAGATAGTGCACCTCGAGGCGCTCGATCTGCTCGTCGATCTCGGCGTGCGCGGTCAACAGCGTCGGCATGACGACCAGCGTGCGCAGGTTCGCCGGTATTCCATCGCGCAGCGCCAGCGCGGGAATCGTCGCGGGGTCGATGACGCTTGTGACCGCGCGATTGACCAATGCGATTGCCGCGTCCATCGCGGGAATTANCGCGAGCATCGCAAGCACGCAGCGAGTCCATTCGCCAATGCGCGCGTCCGCGACTGCCAGCAGGCCGAGCGCGACGATTACCGCGGTGACGACCGCGATCGTACCGAGGTATCCCTCGATTCCGGCTTTCTTGTTGGCGCGAGCGATCCAGTCGCGGACCGGCGCACGAAATCCCAGCTTCGCTTCGAGCGCGGGACGTCCCTGTGAAATAAGGTAGTAGCCCGGATGGTGCGCGCGACGGTCTGGCGCTCCGTCCTTTGGCTTTTCGGCCGCCGCACTCTGCGCCGAATCGATCGCACTTTGTGCAACTTCGACTTCGGTGCGCCCCGAACCCAGCGCAAGTTTTTCGATCGCATGCCGATAGCGATCGCGGGTGGCAAAATCCATCGCGGCGAAGTCGCTGTCGGCGCGCAGCAGCGCATCGACCGCGCTCACGCTCTCGAAGAAATCCGCCCAATCGACCGCCGACATCAGACGCATGCTGGTAATCACGTTGCGGACCGTGACGTTCATCGCGCCCTGCCCTTGATGCACTTCGCGGACGATCTCGTCGGCCGTGATGCCCTGCGCCGCCAGCCGCTGATCCAGCCAATTGAGCGCCGGCGCCACCTTGGCGTCCTGATCGCGCAGGCGTTGAACCATCTGCACCGCGAACGCCGGCGGCAGCGGTGACCGATCAATATCTTTGAACACGGCCTCGGCCGGCTCCGCCTCGCGGCCGTTTGCGCCGAGCAGCTTGTCCGCCAGCGCGTCGGCTCGCTGGCGTTGCGTCCGGCCCTGGCCAATCAGATCGGCGGCGCGCCGCAGGTTTTCCACCAGCACGATCCGAAGCGTGATCGCGACCGCCCACAGCTCGCCGATCGTCAGCGGCTGCACGCGCTGGTAGGCCTGCACGAACCTGGCCAGCGTCTGCGTGTCGAAGTGGCTGTCGGTATGCGCGACGTAGGCCCACGCGATTCCGAACACGCGCGGATAGCCTTCCAGCGGACCTTCGGCGAGCTTGGGCAGTTGCCGGTAGAATCCGCGCGGCAGGTCGTCGCGGATTTCGCGAATCTGCTCTTCGACGACGTGAAAATTATCGACCAGCCACTCCGCCGCCGGCGTGATCGCACGCTCCTCGCGAATTGCGCCCGCGATGCTCCGATAGTGATCGAGCAATACGCGGCCGTTATCGCGCACGCGCGGCGCCATCGGCCTTCCGCGCCCCGGACGATCGGTGACGCGCTGCGCCACCGCCAGCGTTTCGCCATGCTGCTCGAGGCGCTCGACGCTGAACAGCTCGGATCGGATCGGCTCTTCGGGATGCGCGAACCCGGGCGGCGGTGGTTTAGGTGCGCGGAGAAATAACAGGCTCAAACATGCCTCTCGATCCGGATGACCGGGTACGGGATGAACTGGACGCGGAATCCGCGGAGTCAAGGAGCGCAGGGCGATGCAGCGAACACGATCCCCGTATTTGCATCACTGTATCAGAATGCGCACGGCAACCCTCGCCAGGAGCCCGTTCGATCTGCCAACCTAGTGCCGGATGTGACTACCACGATGACCAAGAGCAATCCTGAAATATGGCTGATCACCATGCCGATGCCCGGAGCGTTTGCGCAGATGGCGCGAATGGTCGAAGAGAGCGGCTTCGATGGAATCGGGCTGGTCGACACTCAGAATCTGGCGGCGGACCCCTACTCTGAATTGTGCCTGGCCGCTCACGCCACCAAACATCTGAAGCTGCGCACTGCCGTCACCAACCCGGTGACTCGGCATCCCGCGGTGACCGCTTCGGCGATCGCGACGGTGCAGGCGGAATCCGGCGGACGCGCAGTGCTCGGAATCGGCCGAGGCGATTCTGCGGTCGCCAAGATCGGGGAGCGCGCACCGTCGAGCAAAGACTTCGCGCGCTACATTTCTCAAGTGCAGGGCTTCCTCCGTGGCGAGGAAGTCACGCTCGACAACGGCTACCGCAGCCGCAACGAGTGGATCGCGCGGGCCAATCTGCCGAAGGTCCCCATCGACGTCGCCGCAACGGGGCCTCGCGTGATCGAAGTCGGCGCCACGCTCGCCGACTCGGTAACTTTTGCGGTCGGCGCCGACCCGGAACGGCTGGTGTGGGCCGTCGGCCACGCTCGAGCGGCTCGCGAGCAGGCCGGGCTGGATCCCTCGACGCTCAAGCTCGGCGCATTTCTAAATGTAGTAGTGCATCCCGATATTGCGCGCGCGCGAACGCTGGCGCGCGGGACCGTCGGCGTGATCGCCCATTTCTCGGGGATGTCCCGCGATTCGGCGGCGGGGATGCGCCCGGACGATCGCGCGGTGGCACGCAAGGTTGGCGAAACGTACGACATGTCGCGGCATACGCGAGCGGACGCCGGTCACGCGCAGTTCCTCGACGACGCGTTCGTCGATCGATTCGCCATCGCGGGACCCCCTGCGCATTGCGTCAACCGCTTCGAGGCGATTCTAAAACTCGGCCTCGATCATCTGATCATTGTCGGCCCCGGCGGCGACGTAGGGCCAGCCGACCAAGCGCAAGCCCTCGGATTTTTCAGGACGGAAGTTCTGCCAATCCTCAAGTCAGCTTGAAGCTGTCGACTAATTCTTGCAGCCGCTGCTTCGCGTCCCCGATTACAGATACGCCGTCACCCACCAGGATCGTGTCGAAGTCGAGCGCGAGCAGT
>JGI12635J15846_10001448_pt1 | contig 20809 bp, 17 predicted proteins | sample BlaSpr_A8_OM2_M2_FD_15846 | JGI IMG/M metagenome (IMG submission 15846) | reverse complement strand
AGCAGCAGCAGAAAAAGCCCGTCTTACCGGTCGCGGAGAACGACTCGAATATCGAATGCGGCACAAAGATGGTTCGTGGCGCGTTCTGGAATCTACCGCCAATGTCATTCGCAACGCAGATGGCGAAGCCGACGGCCTGGTAGTCGTAAACCGCGACATCACAGATCGCAAGCGCGCCGAGGAAGCGTTAGCGCACAATGCGCTGTACGATGGCCTGACTGGTCTGGCCAATCGCACCCTGCTGCTCGAGCGTCTTGAGCGCGCTCTCTCCATCTGCCGTCGCCATAGTGATTTCAAATTCGCGGTTTTGTTCATCGACATCGACGAATTCAAAGTAATCAATGACAGCTTGGGACACCCAACCGGAGATGTCCTGTTGGTACAAATTGCACGACGACTAACCGCTTGCCTTCGCCGCGTCGATACCATTTCGCGTACCGTGCAAAGCGAGTCCGACGGGAACACATTCGGGGAGACCACGATTGCTCGTCCAGGCGGTGACGAGTTTCTGGTACTTGTAGAGGAGTTGCACAATCCTAGTGACGCCATAAGGATCGCCGAGCGTATTCGGGGGAGACTCGCGCCTCCGTTCGAGATGGATGGCCGCGAAATCGTGGTTACCTGCAGCATTGGCATAGCGTTCAGCGGCGATGCAAGCGCAGAGGCCCAGGGGATGCTTAGGGATGCGGAGATCGCCATGTACCGTGCCAAGCACACTGGTAAAGCCCGTTGTGAAGTGTTCGACAATACCATGCACGCGAGCGCTCTCAGTCGTTTGCAGCTCGAGACCGACCTGCGTAAAGCCGTCGAGCGGCACGAGTTCCGAGTTTACTACCAGCCAATCGTCTCCCTGCAAAACGGACATATTGTGGGGTTGGAGGCCCTGTCACGCTGGCAACGCCCACAGGGCATTGTGATGCCGAATGATTTCATCCCACTCGCCGATGAGACTGGAATCCTACTCTCTATCAATCGCCAACTCATTCTCGACGCGTGCAAACAACTGCGCGCCTGGCAGCAACTTTTCGCAACCGATCCGCTTCTCTTTCTCAGCATTAACATCAGCCCCAAACAATTCGCGCAGGAGAATCTCGCGACTCAGATGGGCCAACTGCTTCAGGAATGTGGAATGGATCCCCACTGCGTAAATCTTGAGATCACCGAAACGATTGCCATGTCTGACGTCGAACGATCCGCGGCAGTACTTTCGCAGTTGAAGGCCTTGGGGGTTGGTCTAGATATCGACGATTTTGGCACCGGCTATTCCTCACTCAGCCGGCTGCAGGGTTTTCCTGTGGACACGCTAAAGATTGATCGGGTTTTTGTCTCCCGCATGGACAGCGATCACGAGACCCACGAAATTGTTCGCATCATCGTGATGCTCGCCCACAATCTCGGCCTGAAAGTAATCGCGGAAGGGGTCGAAACTCAAGCGCAGCTCGATCTACTCAGACGTATGGACTGCGAGCAAGCGCAGGGCTATCTGTTCTCCAAGGCAGCTGACCCGCAGACGATCGAACAACTCCTGGCAGCGAACCGCAGTGGGATAGTGCCGCCAATCCGAGCAGAAGGGGCGGCCTCTGTATGAGTTGAAGGTAGGAGATGACTTCGAGAGACCTTATCCGCAGAGCGCGTTCTAGAACTGGCCACACCAGAAGCTAAACGGCGCCCACAGCTCACATAGCGAAAGTCAAGTTCGGAAGTCCGGCGTGATCCAAGGGACCGTTTTTGTCAATGTCTCTTTAGCGAATGCGGGCCAAACAGCACTGTTCCCTCCGATCTCCCCGCAACCGTATCGAAAAGCTCATTCGTCAACAATACGCGCGCATGCCCACATCTCCACTCGTGTCCGTGCAAACAGTAGTGAATTGGCAATGAATATAACTAACGTGAGTAAGTACCTCGGTGCCGGTGCGCTCGTGATGGTAAGAGCAGCCGGAATCTACCTGTTGTGCGTTGCCGCGAGCGGCCAACAGTTAACGTCGACTTGGCAGGAGGACGTGCGAAAGTGCGCTGAGGCAAAGAATTGGAGCGCAGCGATGCGCATCGTGGATCGCGAGATTGATAGTGAACCACAAAACTTGGATGTGCGCGCATGGCGGGCGCGGGTCCTGATGTGGTCAGGAAAGCTTGAGGAAGCCGAGCGCGAATATCACGAGCTTGTCTCGGTGGTCCCAAACGACCCTGACAACTGGCTAGGCTTAGGCACTGTGTATTCGCGGGAAGTCCGAGCCAAGGAAGCGTTGCAAGCTCTGGACCGCGCGGCAGAGCTTGATCCGAAGCGTACCGACATTCGTATCGCGCGTGCCGCAATCCTGCGAACACTCGGTTTCCAAAACGAAGCGAGGCTGGAATTCAACCGCGCCCTGGATCTAGATCCAACGAACCCAGAGGGTCGCGCAGGCCTCATCTCTTTGCGCGGTGAACCCAAACAGGAACTCCGCGTGGGAGCAAACGCGGATTTGTTCAACTTCGCTGATGCGAACCAGGATGAAGGTCTAACTTTCATTTCCCGTTGGACGCCGGGCTGGAGAACTTCGGTTGGCGTCGACGGTTACCACTGGCGCGGCACGGATGCGGAGAAATTCGTAGGTAGCTTGACGAGAAAACTACCTGGAGGGGGCGCCCTGACGGTGGGAGGAGCGGCGGCGCATGACAACGGCATCATTCCGAAGGATGAAGGGTTCTTTGACTATGACCATGGATTCAGACTCCATCGAACAAAATTCGTACATGGATTAGAGACAGTGTATGGGCAGCATTGGTATTGGTACTACTCAGCGCGGATTCTAACCCTGAATGAAAGCGTCCTGTTCTATTTGTCGCGCGAGTGGATGTGGTCTTTCGGACTAATCGAGGCACGAAGCCATTTCTCAGGCACTGGCGTGGAATGGCGTCCTTCGGGAATGACACGACTTGGATTTCCCATCAAACACTGGGAAGAACGCCGCCTTGGAGGAAATGTTTTCTTTGCCGTCGGAACTGAGAATTTCGCACAGGCCAATCAAATTGGAGAATTCTCTTCCCGGACATTTGGCGGCGGTTTGCGCTTCCAACTGACAAGGCTTCAAGACTTGACGGGCTTCGGCGCCTATCAAGAGCGAACACTGAACCGGACTGAATCAAGTTTTGGATTTGGCTATGGAATCCGCTTTTGACACATTTCGCAAGCTAGGGCCGGCAGCCTTTGTCGTCAAGGCAATCGTGTCCGTGATCGTTGCGGTCGTGTTGCTTTTAGGGTTTATCCTACTTCGCCGAACTTACCGCAAGTGGTATTTCGCGAATCGAGATGCCCGCAGGTTCGCCATCCGCCAAAAGTGGGATGCGCTAATATCCGGAAAGATTCCCTGCACTGCATGGCGCACAAAAGCCTCAGAGAGGCAACTCATTGAGGACATGGTTCTCGACGCCTTCGAAATCGCTAATTCGGAAGAATCGGTTCGTCTGCTGAAATTCATGCGGGCTAGCGGGTTGGTCGAGAAACGCATTTCCGAAGCCCGGCATCACAAAGGATGGCGGCGGCACAGAGCATTGGTGGCACTTGCTCGAACGCGCGCGCCGGAGGGGATTCCGGCTCTGTCTGAAGGACTGCGCGATCGCGACTCGGAAACGCGCCTGGCCGCGCTGCGTGGACTCGGGCGGATGGCTTGTCCAGAAGCCGCCAAAGAAATCCTGAATTGGGTTGATGATGTCGGGCTAGTAGTGCCAGCGCTTCCGTTGCAAAGCGCCCTGGTACAGACCTGCGGGGAACGTCCGCAAGTCTTGTTACCGCATCTGCACAATGCGGACAAAACTGTGCGTGAAGTGCTGGGACGTGTATTGGGTGAAGTGGCATCGTCTTCGCTGGGTCCAGAGTTGCTGCAGTTCGCGGACGACGATCTACCCGAATTGCGAGCCGCGGCCGCGCGTGGGCTGGCATATCTGAACCCCAGCGCAGCGGTCAATGTCCTGGGGGAGTTGGCCAAAGATGCCGTGTGGTTTGTCCGCCTGCGCGCGATCGTAAGTCTGGGCGGACTATGCCATCCCGCGGCCCTCCCCTCCTTGTTACATGGATTGACGGATTCGAATCGGCTCGTGCGTCTGCGCGCCGCTGAAGGCCTCGTAGATTTCAAAGCGGACCTAGCACAGATTTTCGAAATGGTGGTCGCACTGCAAGACCAATACGGCTTACATGCTTTCTTAACCGCCGTGGAAAACGCCGGACTGCAAACGAGTCTTGCTGCACGGATCCAAACCAGTCCAAGGGCCAGCAGCGAAACTATCCAGAGTCTGCTAGAGGTATTGCGGACTGCGAAACTGTCTCCCGAACCACCAGCGCCCCAAGAAAGCATTCGGGTAAAAGCGGCATCTCAATCATGATTCACTTTTTGGACGCCGCTAATCATGCGTTGTTTTTCTACTATCTCCTTTCTAATGTCGCATACCTAGCCATGCTCGTTATTGCGCTGAGGACCAGCGCAGCGCACCTTCGACACCTGGAATGCATCCGGTTCGACTGGATTAAAGCCTCCCCTATGGTGCCTCCCATCACCCTGCTTGTGCCCGCACATAACGAGGAGAAATTTATTTGCACCGCCGTGAGAAACTTGCTTGATCTGGATTATCCAGAGATCGAGGTCATCGTCATCAATGATGGGTCAACGGATGAAACTCTGCCGATAATGCAGAAGGAATTTCGCCTGCGCCTGGTGAGAGCGGTATACGTTCCGCAGGCCATGAGCGCTCCGGTCCGCGGCCTGTACCGAAGTGATGTCGACGTGCGCCTTCTTGTTGTGGATAAAGAATCGGTGGGAAGCAAAGCGGATGCAGTAAATGCCGGGTTGAATGCAGCGTCTTCACCCTATGTGTGCGTGGTAGATGCAGACTCGGTGCTCGAGCGTGACGCCCTGCTACGGATCATGGTGCCCATCATGGCAGATCCAAAACGTGTCGTTGCGGCGGGAGGCATTGTCCGAGTCCTGAACGGGGCAGACATTGAAGCGGGCAGGATTCGCCGCGTACGGCTGGCTAAGAAGAGTATTGAAGTTATTCAAGTGGTGGAATATCTGCGTGCCTTTTTGATAGGGAGAGAGGCTTGGGCACGAGGCAATATGCTGATGATTGTTTCCGGAGCCTTCGGAGTATTTCGAACCGATCTGGTGCGTGCAGTGGGAGGCTACCGACCTTTCGCCATCGGTGAAGATTTCGATTTGGTAACCCGTTTACACCGACACTTGCTGGAAAAGCGTACCGACTACCGCATCGAGTTTGTTCCGGATCCCGTTTGTTGGACGGAAGTGCCATCGGATCTCCGCTCCCTGGCGAGACAGCGTGCACGGTGGCAAAAAGGTTTGCTCGACGTCTTGTGGCCGAACAAGGACATGCTCTTCCGACCGCGCTATGGGCGTATCGGATGCCTGGCGCTTCCGTATCTGTGGCTTTTCGAACTGCTGGCTCCTGTCATCGAAGTTACCGGCTTTGTGACGGTTCTACTGGCAGCAGTCTTTGGTGCCCTAAGTTGGTCATTTTCGATTCAGTTCGTGCTGTTTGGGTACGGGTTTGGGACGATGATTTCCGTTGGGTCCGTGCTGCAAGAAGAACTGACCTACAAGAGATATAACGATTGGCAAGATGTTGCCCGACTGGTGTGCTATTGCTTCCTCGAACATTTTCCTTACCGCCAATTGCACATGATATGGCGCCTGCAAGGCCTCTGGCAGTACTTTCGAGGCGACATGGCTTGGAGACCCCTCCAGCGACGAGGTCCACAGTCAGTGGACGGAGACAAAGCAGGCTCATCTCCTGTCGCGGTCAGCTAGCACTCTGCGCTCTGAACTCCAGTTGCTGCAGAACTTGGAAGAACTGGAATGGCTGAAGTGTGTCTAGGTCCGATGGAACAACCAATCCATTCCAGCAGTAGTTCCGGAATCCTCCCCAGGGATAATATGCGCGAAGAACCGAAAGAACGAGACTATAAGTTAATTTGGCCCTCGTCAGGACGGGGATCTCGGGGTCGGCGTCTTTCCGGAGGGGGAGAAAGAGTGCAAGAACGCAATACGCACACTGGCCTTGTCGAGCGCGAAGACCGGGCGCCATTTCCCGACGGAGGTCGGCCAAATTCCGACAGACAACCTCACGTGAAGAGTGTAAGGTTACGAAAATACTCGCTCGGAAGAGTCGGGCACAAATTTCAGCGTTTGGATCTAAAGCTTCTGGACACCAGTATGTGAAGCCTGTGAATCTGAATTAAGACTTTGGCTCCTGCTGTTCGCCCGAGTGCGCGAGTGGAATGCTCTGCCGGTCGCCTCCGCACGATTGAGGTAATTATGACGCCCATAGCCCTTCCCAGCCCCTTACAGGCGCACTGGCGCGAGTTATACCTCGCCGCCCTCTTCGAGACGGACAACAACAAGGTTCCCGCGCGAATCGCCGCAGCCGAGACAGCTATTGTGGCGCGGGGCCGAGAACTCTTTTCTTCGAGTTCTGACACCATCGATGAGGACGAGTGTCTTGATGACGCCCTATATGCCTTGCGGGCCCTCCAACATTGCTTGCAGATCCGAGCGAAGGCCGCGTAGCCCGATCCCCCCGGAGGATGCCCCATTACTTACAGATAGAGCATTCACCTGGGAACGTCGCAGCTTGTCGGCAGCTTCCGCAGGGGGCAGAGGCTTGCTGAAGTAATAGCCTTGAATCTGGTCACACCGATATGTCTGCAGGAATGACAATTGCTCTTTGGTTTCGACACCTTCTGCAATCACTTTCAGATTTAGACTTTTTGCCATGCTAATGATTGCGGTTGTGATCGCGGCGTCATCAGGCTGTACGGTGACATCTCGAATAAACGAACGGTCGATCTTGAGTTTGCTGATGCCAAACTGTCGCAAGTAGCCGAAGCTACAATAGCCAGTTCCAAAGTCGTCAATAGCTAGCGTCAGTCCCATCGCCCGTAGCTCGCGCAGAACGGAGAACGTCAGGTCCGCATCGGCTAAAAGGAGGCTTTCTGTTAACTCCAGTTCAAGGAATTGAGGATCGAAATTGGTGTCCCGGAGTACCGTTCTTACTAGTTCGCAGAATCCAGATTGGCGAAACTGCACCGCAGACACATTGACTGCGATCGTCACTGCTGGCAGATCTTCATCGTGCCATTGTTTGGCTTGCGCACAGGCTGTCCGCAGTACCCATTCGCCAATCGGCACGATCAGTCCGCTGTTCTCAGCAATTTTGATGAACTTATCCGGTGGCACCACACCCAATTCCGGATGCTGCCAACGAAGGAGCGCCTCGAAGCCCGTTATCCGTCCCGTTTCGATATCCATCTGTGGTTGATAGACCAGGAAGAGCTCTGCTTTCTGGAGTGCGGATCGTAAGCTATTCGTTAAGGACAAGCGCTCCACGACCTGGGCATTCATGTCCTCGGTAAAGAACCGAAAGTTGTTACGTCCACTATCTTTGGCACTGTACATAGCCGCATCGGCATTCTTGATCAGGGTTTCGCCATCCACGCCGTGTTCAGGGAAGACGCTGATGCCGACGCTACAGCCGATATTAAGGGAATGACCCTGGATGACGAATTCAGCGGTCATCGCATCCATGAGCCGCTTCGCGGCAATCGCCGCGTCAGACGCCTCTTTTATCTCGGTCAACATGATCAGGAATTCGTCTCCACCCAGACGGGCGATGGTATCTTGTTCACGTCCCCATTTGTTAAGTCGTTTTGCAACTTCTCGCAGAAGGAGATCGCCGACGGTGTGCCCCAGCAGGTCGTTAACGTCTTTAAATCGGTCGAGATCGAGGAACAGGAGTGCGACCTTTTGCTTTTGCCGGTGAGCGCCGGCCAGTGCCTTCGCCAAGCGATCCCGAAGAAGGGTCCGATTGGGTAGTTCCGTCAGAGCATCGTAGTAGGCAAGGAACTGGATTCGTTCGTCCGCGAGTTTCTGGTCCGTGATGTCGCGAAAATACCAAATTCGGCCCCTATACTGACTTGTGGAATCGACGAGTGGCGCAGAATATCGGTCGAAGACCTTCCCATTTTTCAATCTGATCTCATCCCTGCTGTTTTCATTCGGATGGCTATAGAGATACTTAACGCGTTCGAGGAAAGCATCGGGGTCCTCAATTTTAGCCATTACGTGCTCGAGCAGAATCTTATCGTCCCCTGTCCCCAGCAGTTCATCTGATATTCCGAAATGGAGGCCAAATTGCTTGTTCGTGAGGATGATGCGATTGCACTGATCGACGGCGAGAATGCCATCGATCGTCGTCTCCGCTTGCGCCTCAAGGAGTGCAGTCTTAAACAAGAGTGCGTCCGCCGCAGCTTCCAGAGCCGCCGACTGCACTTTCAACCGCTCCTCAGTACGTTTACGAAGAGTGATGTCCCGAGCAATTGTCGAGGCCCCGGTGACTCGTCCCGTTGCGTCCTTGACCGGCGAAACGGACAACGAGACCTCTACGATAGAGCCTTCCTTCGTGAGTCTTTGGGTTTCCAGGCAGTCGATCGATATCCCGCCTTGTATTTCCTTCAGGATGTTCCGCATTTCGGCTCGCTTGTCGGAGGGGAACAGGAAGGACATGTCTCTCCCGACCGCCTCCTCCACGGTGTACCCATACATCTTCTCCGCTGCGCGATTCCAGCTTGTAATCACTCCTTCAACGGTTTTCCCGACAATGGCGTCATTGGAACATTCCACGATCAATGCGAGTTTGAGTAGCGATTCCTCGGTTTGCCGGATTTTTCTCAAATCGACAGCAATTCCAAGGACGCAAGGCCCATCACTCAGAACAATGCGAACGCCTGTTAGAAGACTGGGAATCCGAGTGCCATCTTTTGACACCAAAACAGATTCCACTTTGGCCATTCCCTCCACGAGCGTCTTAGCTATAATTTGTTGTACGGATTCCCGTTGGTCCTCGGCAATCGTTTCGAAGGCTGTTAACTTCGCAGTCTCTTCGGCGGTGTAGCCAAGTGCCGCTTCGAGATTAGAGTTCCACAGCCTGAGGCGCCCGCCAGCTCCGATGACGCACGCAATCTCTGGAAGGTTGTCGATGATGTTTTTCGGAAACGTATCCGCCTGACCCTCCTTCCGCGAAATGAACCCGAACGTCCATAGGAAAACAATCGAGGCGAGAAGCATGATCGCAACAATTTCCGTCTGCCAAGTGAAATGAGAGGTAGAGACAATGTGCCAAACTGCCTCAAGTCCTGCGGCGAGCACCGGCGCACCGCACGCGTAAGGCAGTGCACGAATAAGTCTCTGTTTGGGCATGGTCATCAGGGAAAGCGGGCCGGGAGAGGGCACGCGACTCTCGTGGAGAATGCATCTGAAGGACCAGTCTCCAGTTCTACTAAGTGGTTGATTTTGCTTATGCCATTTGAAGAGAGAGCTAGATGGATAGAAACCGGTTCGTCCTTGACCTGGACACAATTCTGGTTTGTGGACACTTGGATTGCGGTGGAGCAACTGTCCCTACCGACAATTCTGTGCGACCCACCGGGGATGTCACAATTGCGAAACAGTTCGAGTCTCATCCGTGCAGCGTCCCGCTCCCACCGCACGTTATGCGCCGGGAGTCTTTTACTTAACTCCGCCACAGCGAGAACTTTGACACCTACCCGGTAGTCTCTGCATACCATAAAACGGCCTGCGCTAGATCATAGCAAAGCAATGCGATGAGATGACAAGAGAGGATAGCGTTGCTTACTGGCATTGCATATGTCGCCGCCGCTCACCCATGGCCGCTCTTCGAGTGTCCAATAATTGGACATATGGATACCTTTCTTGATAACTGATCAATATTATACATATCGAACACATGAACCTGAGTCATACTCCCATTGTTCGTACTCATAGGATGGGCGATATGACTCCTTCCGAGAAACTCGTTGCGCACAGAGTGTTGCTTGTGGATGACGATGACGCCGTTCGCGAAATGATGACGGAGACACTTGAACACAAGGGCTTTAACGTAGTCGCCGCCGCCAACGTGGCAGACGCTCTGACATTTATCGCTACAGAAACCTTCGATGTGTTGATCACGGACCTGCACATGCCCGACCCCGGTGATGGTTTCACGGTGGTCACTGCGATGCGCCACTCCCAGCCACATGCACTTACTTTGTTAGTCAGTGGCTACCCCGACGTACAAAGCGCCATGGACACTATCCTTCTGGAAGCGGACGAAGTCATCGTAAAGCCATTCGATGTCAAGAGCCTGCCTGAACTCGTCCGCGAAAAGATGCTAGCTCGTAAACCGACTCGCCGGTCGGAAAAGGAAAGAGTAGGCGCGATATTACGGCGCTGCATTACTACAATCGTCACCGAGTGGTTGGCGCGCGTAAAGGAAAGCGCTGAACTCAACCACATTAACCTTAGTGACCAGGACCGCACTGGACATCTTCCTAAGCTACTCGAAGACCTGACTGTCCGCCTGAGCAGGCCCAGCGCCACCGCGAAGGATAGTGATGCCAGGTTTTCGAACGCCGCCGTGGACCACGGAAAGCTGCGCTATCAGCAACACTATACCCCCGAGATGCTGGTGCACGAATCCCGAATACTTCAAGTGACCCTCTTCGGAACGTTGCAGAAGAATCTGAACGCTCTCGATTTCAGTTTGCTGTTACCTGATGTCATGACTATCGCTGACGAGGTGGATGCTCAGTTGACGCAGACCATGGGTAGCTACATGAAATCAATGGAGGCGGCAGCGTAGTGTCTGATTACCATTCTTGATTTCCTTCATGTCTCGCAGCGACTTCGCTACCCCCACAGGATCAGGCGAACGCATGTCCCGATGCAGAACGAAGGAATGCGTTGTGCGTTTGACCGTGTGAAAATCGTTACGTTGCGAGACAGCCAAACTTGTGGAAAAATCGTCGGCCGTAAAGAGCGTGAACCAGTCACTGCGAATCTGGTTGGCAAGAGATAAGTTTGTGGTTGTAAAGATCGGCGAGTAGGGAACTTGCCGCTGGAGCACGCATCGACGGCCGTTGCGTAGGGTTGGACTGGGAAAAACGCCGACCCAAGACTCCGGCCGGAGTACATGAAGTGATATGCATTAAGAGGGAACTATTGTCGCCTGTGTCGGGGTTGCGATTTACCCCCGGTTCAGGCTTGTTCGCGCTGGGTGTCACATCGAAGATCACGAGCATTTTACGCTATATAGTCGGTAGTCTTCACGTCCGAAGCTTACCTTCTATTCCGATCCTTGCCCATGCAAGCGCGCAACAGCCGAGTCAGAGTTCAGACACGCGGTCCGCCCCTTGTTTAGCGTGATATCCTTCGCCTCTGCACTGGTTAGCGTCTCTTCGAATTGTGCACTGACTACACATTGAGCGCCAAACATTGCGGCCGCGTCTTGCAGCATGTGGCGTGCGGTTGAGTTTGCCGTCTGGCAAAAGCGTTCAGCGATCGTTTGTCCCGTCATTACTAACGTTCCCCTCGGCACCCAAATATCCATCGTCGGAGTATCACACTACCTGCTGGCCACTCAAGCAGATAACGCGATAAGCAATCATCTGAGAACACATCAGATGACACGAGTTGCCACACACGCCGCAGGACTGGAGTGCGCCGGCCTTCATGCGAATAGCGGGCGGCAACTGGGGACACAGATCGGCGCCGAAGCCTTGGCAAGGGTCATCAAGAATGAAAAACGTATGCAAAAGCTGCTCTCGAGCAACTACCCACCCTGTTCCCGATCATTTATCTCTTCGGCTTTTAGCACCGGTGGAGATCGAACTTGTTCGCCAAGTATTGCTCCGCACCGATAGGGTCACGCTCGAACGTTGATGATGGCTTGAAGAACTTACACTGGCATTTTGCACATGAAGCCATGGTCGGAACCTTACGTTCGTGTTTCAAGATCACGAAGCGGCGCTCAGTTGAACCGCATGAATGAAATTCAAACTGCTTCGCGATTGTGCCGTACTGCGCCCCGTCCGGAAATTGAAAGCTTAATTTGCAGTCGCTGCACAACAAGAAACGGCCCGCTGGGGACATTAGGATAATGATGCGATGCGAAGAACGCGACGGAAAACTCCTGGCTGACATTGCATATTCCAACTCTCCACGTGCAAGACTCCATCATGCGCCTATTGTTCCCTGGGCACTCCGCACTCCAGATCCGATATCGACTGTAACGTAAATCAAAGCTACTAGGTGTGCGGATTCTATGCCTGCCTCCGCGTGATCAAAAGTGTGTTGAGTAGATCATGCGCCCTTATTAAGATAGGACGCGCTTCGTGCGACGGTGTGGAGATGGAGAAGTTCGTCCACTGTTTTCATGAGGGCGCTTCTTGATACCGGCTTTTGCAGGAGGATGAACCCTTCTTCGATGAGTTTCTGAGCCACGGGAACCTCTGCATAGCCAGAAACGAATAACACTTTCAGGCCGGGATGCAACGCTCGCACCCTCTCCACAACTGAGGGTCCACTCATGTCCGGCAGTACCACATCGCTAATTATGAGTTGGATTCGCCCCTTGTATCGTTGAGCCTCCTCTATAGTCAGCGATCCCCGACCAGCTTGTAAAACCGTGTAACCTCCCGCCGTGAGGAACTGGCAGGTCACAGCCCGCAATGCTTCTTCATCTTCCAACACCAGAATGGTCTCCGTCCCTTTCGGATATTCGCTTCGCCCTTCCGGTTCGCCGAGCAGAGGAGGCGCCACTTCGTCCACGCGCGGCAGATAGATGTCAAAAGTGGCACCCTTCCCAGGCGTGCTAGAAATCCATACATAGCCGCCGCTCTGCTTAACGATTCCATAGACCGTCGCTAATCCCAGTCCCGTGCCTTTGCCCTGTGGCTTGGTGGTGAAGAAAGGTTCGAACACATGAGTCAGAATTTCCTCGCTCATGCCCATTCCTGTATCACTTACCGAAAGGCGAACGTAATGTCCAGGTCTGACGTAGAAATAGCGAGCCACATCGTGCGGCCCTAGTTCGGCATTCTCCGTTCGGACGGTGAACGTACCACCATTGGGCATGGCGTCCCGAGCATTGGTGGCCAAGTTCATCAGGATCTGCTCAATTTGTCCGCGATCGGCTCGAATGGAAGCCGAACTCGTTTCACCCTCGACGACAATCTGCACGTCCTCGCCGATCAGGCGCACTAGACTCTTGACCACGTCGCTCACCACGGCACTCAGGTCGAGGAGCGTCGGATAGAGCACTTGTTTGCGACTGAATGCCAGCAGTTGCCGAGTCAATTGGGCCGCACTTTTGGTCGCTTTCTTGATCTCTTTCGCGTAGTGCTGCAGTTTGACCGATTGTGTTTTGTCGAGCAACAGATCGGCATTGCCGAGAATAACGCTCAGGTGGTTATTGAAGTCGTGCGAAATTCCCCCCGCCAACAAACCCACCGCCTCCATTTTCTGGGCTTGACGGTATTGCGCCTCCAAACTCCGCCGTTCGGTAACGTCTTCCACGATCACCTCGAAATGGCTGACCTGCCCATCCTTTCCACGAATCTGTCCTCCGCCAAGCCGCACAAGAACGGTCTTGCCATTTTTGCGTTTCCAGTTCACCTCGACACCATCGATTCGACCGCTCGGTTCAAGCCTCTTAAGAAGGGAGACGCGATCCTCTGAATTCTCGAAGATATCGCGGTTCAAGTTACACGCCATCAATTCTGCTTTGGAGCCGTAACCCAAGATGGCTACCAACGCAGGGTTGACATCCAGAAAGTCTCCTTCCCGGTTCGACCGAAAACTTCCATAAGTTGCATGCTCGAACAACTCCCGGTATGTTTCTTCGGAGTCTCGTAGCGATTGTTCGGCTCGCTTCAGTTCCGAAATGTCGAGAAAACTGACCACTGCGCCGAGAAGTTCCCCGGCCCTGCGCATCGGATAAGACCAATATATGGCTTGAAAGCTCGTTCCATCAGCACGCCACAGCACTTCCTCGGCGACGTGGCTGGCCTCCCCTTCGCGGATGGCCACATAGATCCGGCATTCCTCCGCGGGGTACGGGGCTCCGTCCGCCCGCGTGTGATGCATAAGGGCGTGCATATTCTTGCCGAGCAGCTCTTCTGGAGCTTGATAGCCAAGGCAACGTAGACAGGCGGGGTTACAAAAGGTGCAATTTCCTTTTAGATCGAGACCGTAAATCCCTTCTGCTGTGGAGTTCAGGAGCAGGAGATACCTATCTTCGCTTTCCTGACGAGACTGTTCAGTCTCTTTAAGATTCGTAATATCAACTCCAATCCCACGCATGTGGACCGCCGTCCCGTTACGGAATACAACTCCGCGTGCTTTGATCCAGCAGACGGTTTGATCCGGCCAGACTACTCGAAACTGCGATGCGTACTCTCTGTCTCCCTCCCGCATATTGTCGATAGTTTTCGCAAACCCCGCCCGGTCTTGCGGGTGAACTCTCCCAACAAGATCTTCCAACCGGCCGGAAAACGTCTCGTGAGTGAAGCCAAACTGGCGGTAACTCTCGTCCGACCCAGTCACGGTGTTGGTCAACACATCCCATTCCCACAGTCCTATCTTGATGCCGGCTTTGTGTGCCAGTTCCAACCAATTGTGCCACTCACCGGTTTTCTGTTCTGACACAACCCGAGTTTCCATTTACTCGATGTCTTTTCGGGGCAGCACAAGAACACTGCTGCGCTGCCTTATTGAAAGAGTCATGTTTGATGACCTAACACGAATTATGAGCGCACGTTATAGCGGTGTATGTAAGCCGTTTCCCGACACACAGTCAGCTGTTTACCTACATCGGTACCTACGGTCTAACAGTGTATACTCTCTACCTACTTATGTTGATAGATAGCCACACCAGCACCCGGCACGCGATACATCGTAACTTCAGACATGACTGTCGCCGTCATAAGAGCAGCTATAACAAGACTGCCCCAGGTTAACAACGTTGGTTCACTACCAAAACGCTATAACTGTGCACTTTTGAACAGACACTGAATACGTCGCGATTGTAAGTTATCCCGACTGAGAACAAAGGACAGATGCGGCGTCGTCGCATCTGACCGTTTGGGTGGCGCAGCAGCAGAGGGACGCTGCGCCACATCTGTCGTGGAGGATGCCACGCATGACAAGAGTTCTAGTTGTTGATCCCACGCTCGATACGGGCACCTGTCATAACGAACCGCCTGAACTCGCAACCAGCAAGCCAAACAACGCTACTTTCCAATGGCCTCCAGGCTGCCTATGGCCGTTTACTGAGCAACCCAAGCGGGACAAAGAGAGCTAGCTATTCACGATTTGTAAAAGGAATGCGCATGTCTTGTTCGACAATCAGGCAGGAGCGCCGCAGTATCGGCAGCCCTTAACAGCGCAAGCGCAAATCAAGAGTGGAGGTGCTCGTATGAAACGACTGAAGATCCAGGCTGCCCGATCTCCGACTGGAGTCTGGCTAGCACGTCCTGTAATGGTTTAGCCGAGATCACGCTAAACCGGCGTATCTGAACTATGTGTATCGTCGACCGTATCTAAGGTGATGGGTTGAAGTCCGTCCAACAACGACAGGCCAGGTATCAAGAATGGAAATGCTCAGCTTAGTTACCGAGGTCAGAGACAGAACAGTCGTACGATGTGATCTCTGCCATTTGGTTCAGTTCCCTGCTGTCAGTCATTCCTGTCGGCGTTGTGGCCAGTTGCTGGCTGCAACCCGCAAACCTGAACCTGTCTTTGTAGCATCATCGACGGTGCCGGTGTCCGGCAACGGTCGCGGTCATCCGACGTTTGCAGCGTGCGTTGTGGCGGCTGCTATTCATTCCTTGCGTTTGCGCAACGGGCTCAGCCAACGGCAGCTTGCAGGACGTATGTCGGTGCCGCGCACGTACATTTCCAAAATCGAAAACGAGAAAGCCACTCCTACGCTGGCTTCGCTTGAGCGACTGGCCCGTGCACTCGATGTCAGCGTGCTCGATTTGTTGGCTCCCGGCGAGCGTATTCGCCGACAAGAAATCAACGAACTGATTAAAGATAAATTCGTGGCGGAGGTGTTGCCGTTTGTTCCGCGACTAACCAAGTTAGGGAAGCGTGCCGTTTTGTCTCAGATGCGGGATTTAACGATGCAGAGGCAGCGGCATATTGCGTAAGACCAAAGTGGTCGTAGCGGAACACACTGACGAGATTCTCGCCATTCCTCGACCGCGACTCTTTTAGAGCGAACGACTGCTCGATCTCACCGAGAAGGAAACTTGTGCCTGGTACTGTTCCCAACCGCGACTGGTTTGAACCGTGGTGGTTCGCTACCGGAGGCATCTTGAATCAAGGCTTAGCCCCCAATACCATAGACCAGCAACTCGGGCTGTTCGCCGTCTCGCGCACGGAACTGCCGGTTCTGGTTTATTGAGTCCCGAGCCTGCTGCAGGGATCAGCCGGGTAAAACGACTCTGCGTCGCTCCGGCAATTGGTAGAGCGCAGATTAAAGCTCGGCAGTGCACCGCTCAGACTCCTCCAGGTCTATGCCTATTTCTTATAAAGGTTTTGTTGGATCTGCTCAGTCAGAGGTTGAACCAGATAGTGCCGTACGTTGCGACCAAGTCCACATGTAGCTCGGGTAACAAGAGGGGAAATTAGCAAACAGGTGGTCATCAGGTAAGGAAGTGGGCAGGGCATGTGAGCCCGCGACCAAAGTACTCTATCGCTAATTAGCATTGTATGAGACTCTCGAATCTGTATGACCGAGGAAAGTGTAGCGACTCTCTGGGAAGGGGCGCTACACTTTTGCTTTTCACCCAACGGAAAGGCCCAGGTCTCACATTTACCTATTGACTAAATTCGATGTGCATCAATGTAACGATCTACGATACAAGTGATAGCTCCGCACCGATAGGGTCACGCCCGAACGTCGATGATGGGCTAAGCAACTTGTGCTCGCACTTCGCGCATGAAGCCCTTACCGGAACCTTGCCCTCATAGTGCACAAGGACTAAGCGGCGGTGAGATGAATCGCACGAATGAAACTCAAACTGCCTCGTGATTGCGCTGTATTGTAGTCCATCGGTAAATCGAAAGCTTAATTTGCACCCGCAGCACGCTCCCGGTCTGTTGTTCCTCAAGCAGGTAGTTCCCACCTTCATGAGCGTATGCCCAGTTTGAATTCGGGCAAGAGAATGGACCGTAACATCGAAGCACACTGGTCCGGTCTACGCACGACAATGACGCCGTGCGCGACACCCGAATCGTGGTCTATTTGGAGTCCAAGCGGATGGCTGGCTCTGAAGGCCTCGGCACGCCGGTCAAGAGCTGCACCCTCGGGGACGAAGACGATGACTGGCTTGCCCTGCGCCAATGTCGCAGCGAGCTCTGAATCCTTGCCCATCGTGTCCTGGGACCCTGCGTTGTAGATCGTTAGCGTAGCGCGTTGAAGCATCAGGGATTCGATGAGGCCTTTCGTAATCCGATCATCAACGTAAGACAGCGTGGGGTCGAAATACCGAAGGCGTAGCGGTGCCACATCTTTGTGAGCGAACACTTCCCTGATGAATTGTCGCTGCTGAATGAAGTCCTCATCACTGCGCATCGAGGTTGCGACGTAGACATCCATATAGGGAAGGGTGAGATAGCGCGAGGTGTTTCGCCTGCCGATTTCCTTCGCAGCCTCCTGTCGTTTAAGAAGTGGATCGAGGCGGCTGCGTAAAGCTTTCTCTGCGGCTGTTATGTCTTCGGGAGAAGCTGACCCATCTGCCAGCGAGATCGTACTGCCTACGTCCTTAGCGGCCTGCTCGATGCGCTTCACACGGTCAAAGCCCAGCGACGCCAGGAGGGCCTTGCGATCGCATTCGCCCGACAACACTTGCAGAGAGGAGGAGGCAAAGAGAAGAGCATCGACGTTCGCGCCGGAGATGTAGCCGAGTAATGGTAGGTCAGATTCTGGGATGTCGATAATTTCCGTAAATTCAGGCCGCTTTTTGAATGTGCTGTCATCGTGTGAGGATGCTTGAGCGATGAGGTGTGCGAACTTTTGTTCCGAACACGTCGAAAACGTCCGATATGTGAACTTGAGGCGTCGCGACGTCTCGAAGTGGATTGCTATTGCTGAGGAGCGACTTGACGAAGCGACAAAAGCTATTCGCCTTTCTCCGTAAGCGCTTTTTAGCCATTCCTTCCACTTTTGAACGGTCATGGGTTTTGGGAGTGGGAGATGATGGTAAATTTAGTAGCTCAGTCCTGCCGCCCGCCAAACCGCTGGCGAGATTCCCGAATAGTTTTCTGCGGGCAAAAAGAAAAATGGCGGGGGTTAGAGGCTTCCCCCGGCCGAGTTTGTGGCCCCTGTCTATGTTCCGGCGAACTCTCCGCCGTAGCGAGTGACAAGTGTCTCCACCTTGTTCTCGTCCGCTGCATCGTCAAAGCGTTCAACCAGAACGATGGGAGGCTTCAACACTGCAGGTATCATGTCTGCCAGCGGTTCGCCGTATATGGCGTCCGCGTGTTCGGGATTGTCGGAAAGTTGGCGGCAGTACAAGTGCTCCATTTCGTCCTGATCCGTCCAGATGTGAGTAGGCTGGCCGAGATACCGGTTTTGAACGGCCTGCTGGAAGGCTTCGGCTTTCTTGAGTGATGGAAATTCGTCAAATATCAACGCCATTTTCATTTCTCCTTTTGATCCCTAATTGGGAGCAGCAGCATAATCTGGAAGATCTGCCATTGCTGCGCGGTACCGTTGCCGCATTTTCCGAGCGGCTTCGTACTTCCAGCCCAAGAAACGGAACACTTCCTTTACGGTCGGCTTGCCATCGCGATTCTTGGACACCTGCTCGTCTTTGTAGCGGTCAATGATGTAGTCAACGAACGTTACAAGTGTGGTGGCATCGCGGCGGTACCAGCCATGCGAAACGCGTGTCTAGCGGTACTGTTTCGCGCAACCCGTGAAAAGATCGTCCTCCGACAGCTTGGACAGTTCCTCAACGGTTACGCCCTCAACGGACGGCTCATACTGTGTTTCGGCGAAAGTGAAATTGGGGCACCGTCGCAGAAGAATCGTATGAGGCGCGGCGGTCTTCGTTTTCCAACCGTGTCTTCTCGTTCCGCTGCTTACGAACCTGTTCAGGTACAAGTATTTCCATTACTTTTCTCCCGTGGATAATTTCCAAGCAGTCCGCTGCCTGACGCTGCTCTTAGGGGAGCATACATATGGGCAGTTCCGCCCCGCCTCCGATGGGATGTCGTACTGCAATTCTGGCCACGACATTTTGGTCGCTAGAGGCACACCACAACCTTGCACGAAACGTGCTTGCCTTAAAATAGACAATATTGCTAAGCACACTCAGATGAGGGCACGCAAAAATGCTGCAAGCAGCCTTCCACGATTTCGATCTGGGCTCACGACATACACGTTGAGCAAAAACCCGGAGCACTCGTAGTTAGTGGCAACCGTCACATCGTGTCGCCTGCATGGGCGGCTGAGAGAAAAGAACCGCCTATTAGTAAGTTTCAGGCATGTGAATTCTGTGGCAGTTCCCACACTCCGCTTCCTCGACCGGCCAGTGGTGGTCACAGAGGGGACAGTGCCATACCTTCACCGGAAACTTCTCGCGGCATACCTCGCAAACGTATTCCATGCGTCTCACCTTTCGGTTATCAGTCGTCGCCGATCGTTGTAATCGTTCTTGAACACCGGGTCGAACTTGTCCATCATGATGACCTGCCCGGTCTGGCGGTAGTGGTTCTGTTTCTCCGGCTTCAAACCTACGTCGCCGGGATTGTCTTCCAATCGAAGGTGCGCCGGAAGGTAGCTCTTGCGGGCCTCCCAGAAGAGGCCGTAGTCTTCCTCGGGCCACGTGGCTTCAGCCTTCTTGATACGGTCATGGAACATGTCGAGGTAGACGCCGGGATAGCGGCGGTTCGGGCGATGCCATGACTTGTAGGTGCACAATGTAGACTCCAGCGTGAAATACGAAACGTCGTAGGTGTAGGGTTTGCCGGCCGCTCGGTACTTTGCTTCCTCCAGCAAGAGAGCCGCTTCTCTCTTGAGCCACGCCAGCATCGTCGGCGTGTACTTGCCGTCAAACCCGGTCGGATTGTACTCGTGCCAATCGAGGTCGTCCCGGCCCAGCACCTTTGCCAAACCATTTCGGTGCCACTTGCTACCCGACATATCCGCCAGGAACAGCTGGTCGCAGTCGACCGGAACCCGCATGATGCGCAGGTATTCCAGATAGGAGAAGGACGACAGCCTCCCGAACGAATAGAACTGATTTCGCACGACCTCCCAAGCCTTGCGGAAGTTTTCGTGCTGATCCTCAGTGGTGATAAACGTGCTGAAGAACTCTTCCTGCCCGCCACTTGTGAGCTTTTGATAGCACTTCACCGAGTCAATGAAATCCGACTTCTGGTGACGTCGGTCCGTGTCAAAAGGCAAGCCGCTTGAACTCCTTGTTGAACCACTTGTCCAGATCGGCAATCTTCAGTCCGGCGGGAGGATGCGCGAGGCGGCGGGCTCGAGACGCTGGGTGGCTTTGGTATCCGCAGCTTTGATCTGCCAGTAGAGAACAAAAACGATCCAGACCACGGGAAAGAAAGATTCGTAAAACAGCATGTGGACCTCCGGGCGCCAAAAGTACCACGTAGGAAGGCTAGAAAATAGAGTCGCTGTCGATTTTCGGTCTCCCGAACGACTATCTGATAACAGAACGATGAGCTACGGCTCTGAGTCACAGGAAACAAGGAGGAATGGATGAAATACATCTGTTTGGGATACATCGAGCCCGGAAAGTTCGAAGGGATGACCGAGGACGAGCGACACGCAACGTTCGACGAATGCTTTGAGTACAACGACCATCTGCGCGCCAACGGACATCTTGTCGCCGAAGTACCTCTTCAGCCTCCGGAGACCGCGTTGACCCTGTACTGGAAAAACGGCA
>JGI12635J15846_10001447_pt1 | contig 20818 bp, 26 predicted proteins | sample BlaSpr_A8_OM2_M2_FD_15846 | JGI IMG/M metagenome (IMG submission 15846) | reverse complement strand
ACGGCATCAACACCATTCCATTTTTTATTTATTACTCCATGTTCGGTTTCCAGCGCATCGCCGATTTCATCTGGGCCGCCGCGGACATGCGCACCCGCGGTTTCCTCCTCGGAGGCACCGCCGGTCGCACCACGCTCGCAGGAGAAGGTTTGCAGCATCAGGACGGGAACAGCCACGTCCTCGCATTATCCGTTCCCAATTTGCGCGCCTACGATCCCGCCTTCGCCTACGAAATCGCCGTCATCATCCAGGATGGCATTCGCCGCATGTACAAAGACGGCGAGAATATTTTCTACTACATCACCGTGATGAACGAGCAGTACGCTATGCCCGCCATGCCCGGCGACGTCAAAGAAGGCATCCTCAACGGCATGTACCGCTTCCGCGCTTCCGAAAATAAAAAGTCCAAGCTGCGCGCACAACTTTTCGGCAGCGGCGCCATCCTTCGGGAAGTTCTGCAAGCTCAGGAAATTCTCGAAACAAAATATGGTGTCGCCGCCGACGTTTGGAGCGTCACCAGTTACAAGCAGCTTTACGTCGATGGCAACGAAACCGATCGCTGGAATCGCCTGCACCCCGGCGAAAAGCAGCGCGTCCCCTACGTCACCAGCACCTTGGGCGACGCGCCCGGTGTATTGGTCGCCGCCTCCGACTATCTCAAAACGCTGCCCAACATGATTAGCAAGTGGCTCCCGCGTCGCCTCGCCTCTCTCGGCACCGACGGCTTCGGCCGCAGCGAAGGCCGCGCCTCGCTCCGCGAATTCTTCGAAGTCGACGCTCGCTTCATCACCCTCGCCACTCTGCACGAACTTTTCATCGACGGAAAAATAGACCGCAAGCTAATCGACCAAGCCATTAAAGACCTGGGCATCGACCCCGAAAAACTAAACCCAGTAATCTCCTAGTTTCATTGTCGTTAACGAATCGTCGAAAGGGCAAGATCGCCACAAAAGTAAAAACCACAAAAGTGCGAAGGGTGCCCCATCCTTGCGTTTTTTGCAAGGGTGGGGCTTTTGACTTTAATTGTTTTTGAATTTTCTGATGAGTAAAAAAGAACCGGAATCGCTCGATTGGCTAATTTCGTAAGTTGAAAAATCTCTCAATTTGAAGCTCTAGCATTCCGCAACAATTCCGCCGACTTCACTTTCCCCGTAGCCAACTGTGCAATCAAAACTCGATTCGCATCCAAAAAATCGTAATCCCCCAACTCCCTGGGCAACACCCACGCAATCTGCTCGAAACACTTCGGCTCAATGTTGTCCTCCGAGATTTCCGCGGCATAAAACCGAATCTCCACCGCATTCACACTGTTCGCATAAACATGCTGCACCCGCCCCATCTCCACGCACTGCACCAATGTCGCCCCCAACTCCTCCCGCAACTCTCGAGCCAACGCCGCTTCCGGCTCCTCATCCGCCTCAATCTTTCCGCCAGGAAATTCCCACTTCAGCGGTGAAGTATCCCCGCGCCTCCGCTGCCCAATCAAAATCCTGCGGTCCCCGCGCTCAATCACCGCCGCCACCACAATCATGAAATTTTCAAACCTTCTTCACCCGTAAGCATCCATCCATTGTCCGATCCATCCACCCTTGGGATACTCAAATCATGCTCAGCGACGCCGTCCTAGATCATTTCCAGTCCCCGCGCAATGCAGGAAAACTTCCCAACGCCACCGCCTCCGTCGACGTGACCAACCCAGTTTGCGGCGACATCCTCTATCTCGCCGCACGCCTTGAACCCGAAACCCACCGCATCGCCGAGGCCCGCTTCCTCTGTCAAGGCTGCACCACCGCCATCGCCTGCGCATCCCTCCTCACCGTGGAGCTAAAAAATAAAACCATCCCCGAGGCCGCTCACATCGACGCCGAATATCTCTCTCATCAACTTGGCGGATTGCCTTCCGCCACCCTGCACGCCGCACAATTGGCCGCTGACGCCCTCACCCAATTATTAGCCAAACTAAAATCCCGCTAATCGCGCTGCTGAGCCTTCGCCAAAGCATCCGGATCATTCAAATTCAATACACAACCTTCTTCACTCGTCTCCATCTCGCAGACTTCCTCACTGTGCGCCCACACCACCGCTCGCGCCCCGGTCTCCAGCGGCGCACTCAGCAATTCTTCATACAGCCGCGAAGCAAAAATCGCCGGATGCCCGCGCCGCCCTTTGTAAACCGGCAGCACGATGGGTTTATTGGATTCATAAAAACGTTCCATCAACGCGCCCACCAACTCGCGACTAATTAAAGGATGATCAATCAAACAAAGCAGCATCCCATCCGTTCCCGCAGGCAAGCTCCGCACCCCAGTCTGAATAGAACTCAGTTGCCCAGCTTCCCAATTTTCGTTGGTAACCATTTCATCCGCCGGCAGCTCAACACTTTCAGCAATCGCCTGCGCATCCGCACCCAGCACCACCCGCCGCCATCCAATGCGCGGATGATCCGTAACCTTTAATAGATGTTCAAGAAATGTCCCGCCTTGGTAGGGAAGGAGTGCCTTAGGACTGCCCATGCGGCGCGACGCACCGCCCGATAAAATTACCGCCGCCAGCATGGCATCGCGGCTAACGCTCGCTCAGAGCAGCACGCGCTTCATAATTCAATTTCTTATGCGCCGCAGCCGCGCCCGCATTCCGCCGAATGGCGATAAGCTCCGCCACCACACTAACCGCAATCTCCTCTGGGGACAGCGCGCCAATATCCAACCCCATCGGCGCATACACGCGCGCAAATTCTTCCGCCCGGTAACCCTCATTCTCCAGCGCCTTATAAACCGATAACACTTTGCGCTTGCTGCCGATCATCCCCACATAGCGCGCTTCCGTCCGTACCGCCCATGCCAGCACGCGCATATCTTCCTTGTGCCCACGCGTAACAATAATCAAATAGCTGCTCGCATTCGGCCGAATCTTTTCAAACGCTTCCGCATAATTAGTACGCACCGCCTGCGCCATCGGAAACCGCTGCGAATTCGCGAACGCCTCGCGATCATCCACCACCGCAATCCCAAATCCCGCCGCGCTCGCCGCATTCGCCACCGCGATCGACACATGCCCCCCACCAAATAAATACACCACCGGCTGCGGCAATATCGGCTCCACAAATATTTCCAGCGTCCCGCCGCAAATCAATCCGCTATCGTAGCTAGCCTCATGATTCAAATTAAAAACCATCTTCCGCGGCACTTCTTTCTGCATCACTTCTTTCGCCGCCGCCCAAACATCCGCCTCCACGCATCCGCCGCCAATGGTCCCCGCGATAGACCCATCCTCGCGCACCAGCATCCGCGAACTCTCATAGCTGGGGATCGACCCATTGGTATGCACAATGGTAGCCAGCGCCCCGCGCGCTCCCGCCCGCCGCATCCTTACTATTTCTTCGAATAGGTCAGTCATCACCTAAAGCCTAAGTCTCGCCCGACCCGCTGTCAACGCGGCTGGTTATAGAGTGGCGGCAGTTTCCGATTAGACTTATCAGGCACAAGGGAGACGGCCCGCACAATGGGAAGCTGGGAGAGGCTAAGGATTGAAGGTTCGCACCGCAGCGCCTATTGCTTCTCGAAGACGTAAATCTCTTTGTGGTCGGCTGCGTCGTGGGTCAGAGTTCGACCGTCAGCCGCCAGTGTCCACGTATCGATGACAGGCTTAAGCCCCGTGACGACGACTGTAGCGTTAGGGACCTTTATATCTAGCGTGGATTCGATGACCAGCGCCGAGTCGTGCCATCTCGCGCTCGAAGTCAGTTGACCTGACGACATGTTCAGCGAGACGCGCTTCTTCCCATCCGGCGTGTAGGTCTCCGTCAATTTCTTGCCGTCTGTTTTGTAGTGGAAAACGATCGCCGACTTCTTGTTATCAATGACGATTGTTTGGGATTTAATTGTGCTGTCCTTCGGGAGGGTGCTCTTTGCGGCGTTGAGAACCCAAGTGCCGGCGAAGTCGGGTGTCGCGGTAGTTTGCGCGAGCGCCGAGAACATTACAGCAAGAAGCAACGTAATCGTGAACAGAAGCTGACGCATGACAGTGGCCCGTCCTTTTGGCAGGGAGTGTAATCCATTTCTCGCAATAAATTTTTCGCAACTCCGTTATCGGAAACTGACCCGTACTCGTTATGGACACCCAGCTATTGCGATGCTACCTTGCGATTCGCACCAGTTAGCAGGAGCCGCATGAAAGCCATCCTATTCCGCAAACACGGTGGGCCAGAAGTCCTCGAATACACGGACGCACCCACTCCATCCATCCGCGCAAACGAAGTCCTCGTGCGCGTGCGTGCCTGCGCACTAAATCATCTCGATCTGTGGGTCCGCGGCGGCTTGCCCAGCGTTCCAATCCCGCTCCCACACATTCCCGGCAGCGACATCGCTGGCGAAATCGCCGAGATCGGCGCCGACGTAACCACCATGAAGGTCGGCCAAAAAGTTGTCCTCGCCCCCGGAGTCTCCTGCGGAAAATGCCCCGCATGCATAGCCGGTCTCGACAACCGCTGCCGTCAATTCTCAAATCTTGGCTACATGATCGACGGCGGCTGCGCCGAATTCGTAAAATGCCCGGAAGTAAACTGCATGCCTTACCCCGAGAATCTCACCTGGGAGCAAGCCGCCGCGATCCCTCTGGTATTCCAAACCGCCTGGCACATGCTCCTCACTCGCGCACAACTCCAGCCCGGCGAAGACGTCTTGATCCTGGGAGCAGGCAGCGGAGTCGGCAGCGCCGCCATCCAAATCGCCGCCCTGTTCGGCGCGCGCATAATCGCCACCGTGGGAAACACCGCCAAACTTGAAAAAGCCAAGCAGCTCGGCGCCCACCATCTCATCAATCACAAAACGCAAAAAATCCGCGACGAAGTCCGCCGCATCACCAACAAGCGCGGCGTCGACGTCGTCTTCGAACACGTAGGCACCGCCACGTGGGACGACAGCGTCGCCAGCCTCGCCGTAGGCGGCCGCCTGATCACCTGCGGCGCTACCACTGGCTACGACGCCAAAATCGATCTGCGCTTCCTCTTCACCCGCCAGCTCTCACTGCTAGGCTCCTACATGGGCGCCAAATCCGAATTAGCCACCGTCATGAAACTAGTAGCCTCCGGCCACCTCAAACCCGTCATCGACCGCACCTTCCCTCTCGAATCCTGCGCCGAAGCCCACCGCTACCTAGAATCCGGCGACCAATTCGGCAAAGTCGTCGTAACCGTCTAACGACGGATCGCTGAGAACAAACCTTTGCGCCATGCATCCGGCAACAAAATATTTTCGTGAGCTAACCACTCATCGCAGCTGAGTTCTATAGGTAATAGCGCGCTGGTACCAGCGGAAATATAAATTTAGAAGCTGTTGATATTACAAATCGGTGTACAATCCCCCGCAGTTCCTCAGGTCCAAGGGTGGGTCCCATTTTCCAGGCCACGTTCTTTACTCGCGGAACTTTACCTACTTTATAAAAAATTTAGAAACGTGAGGTAACATGCGGATTTGCAAATTACTGTCTGCTGTAGCTGTGCTTGTCTTCATTTTCGGGCTCGCAACATTTACGTCTCGGGCAGGAACTCCCCCAGCTGATGATACGACCAACGCAAAGTCCACCGTGCATCCGTCCGTGGTGCGTAGCCCCGACGCCCTCACGGAAACTGTGCCTGGTCCGGATTATGGACTCTTCACATGCCAGGTGGGTCTCAGTTCCCGTACTTGTTACGATCCTTATCAAATGCGCCGTGCCTACAGTGTTGATAAGCTCATCAGCGCTGGTTTTAATGGCGCTGGCAAGACCATCGTCATTGTCGACGCGTTCCAGTCGCCAAACATTGTGCAGGAGTTGAACTTTTACAACAGCTTTTACGGTCTGCCGAGCATGAACGGCCTTGGTGCGCCGGACAAATCGGGCCTGCCCACCTTTACTCAGGTTGCACCGGACGGGCTAACCCCTTTTGTTAAATTTGATCCAAACATGACTGGATGGGCCGAGGAAATCACCTTGGACGTCCTTTGGGCTCATGCCATCGCTCCCGGTGCCAACATCGTGTTGGTTTTGTCAAAGGACAACAATGATTCCTCCATCGTCAGCGCCGAGAAATATGCCGTGGACCACAATCTCGGTGACGTAATTTCCCAGAGTTTTGGTGAGAACGAAAGCTGTCTCGCTCCGTCAGATTTGGCCGCATATAACCAGGTCTATGCCGAGGCCACTCAGAAAAACATCAGCATCTTTGCGTCCTCCGGTGATCAGGGTGCATCCCAAGGGACTTGCGACGGCAACTCATGGGTAAGAGCGGCTTCTTTCCCAGCAAGCCACCCGCTCGCCACCGGCGTCGGCGGAACCGAACTGCACGCTGCAATGTACTGCCTTACCTCCTTGGGCTGTAACCCGGCCACTCAACCAGCTTTTGGGACCTACCTGGGCGAAATTGTGTGGAACGAATTCAGCAGCTCGGAATCCTCCGGCGGCGGCTACAGCGTCTTGTTCGACGAGCCGTCCTACCAGGAAGGCACCATTCACGGTGGAAAGCAGCGCGGCGTGCCTGATGTGGCTTACAACGCTGCGGTGTTCCACGGTGTCTTGACCTACCTGAATGTTCCCGGAGTGACAGCGGGCTTTTACCTTTTTGGCGGCACCAGTGCGGGTTCGCCCCAGTGGGCAGCCATCACCGCTATTGCCGATCAAAAAGCCGGCGGCAGATTGGGCTTCCTCAATAAGGCCCTCTACCACATTGGCCAGGCACAAGATCACTACTCTGCGTCTTTGCACGACGTTACTTCTGGCACCAACTCTGTCGTTGAATTCGATAGCAATAATGCCCCCGTCGCAATCCAGGGCTTCGATGCCGGACCCAGTTGGGATCCCACAACCGGTCTCGGTTCTCCGATTGCCAATCAACTGGTGGACTACTTGATCCAATTCGTCTCACCGGGTGACGGCACCGCTGCAATCGCACAGTCAACAGCACATACGGGAGGCAATTTGTCCAAGGCTGGGAAGGTTAAGCCCCACTAATCGGGTCTAACCAATCCTCCACCATCGTTAGTGATACGGGCACGCAGATCTTATGCGTGCCCGTTCACGTTTTAGTCCGGTAGAGAAGCGCCAAGCGGGCCAGCACCGTGTGACTGCGGTCGCACATGTCTCGAATCTGATTTATATTCATGTGCTCACCGCGCGAGACACGATGCAGCTTGACAGCCGTTCTGACGTGACTACCGTCCCTGAGATTGCATCGGTCTCAGTGTTGCTCATCCTGGTTATCAATTGGAAACTCGTCCGCTCGGATCTTGATTGATCACCATCGTTTGCGTTGTCTTCACACTGGGTGCCAGCAAGGTATGCCACTTGGCTTTGGCTCCCGGGTATTCCGCCCGCGCCACGGCGTCCGCAAATTGCGTAGGCACCGCGCTGCTGGTGTAATTAAAGTTAGAGAAAACTGGCGATTCCAATATCGGGTCGATAAACGGTGTTGGGTCAAAAAAGAGCGGGTGACAACCGGTCTCGCCCGAAGTGCCGCAGGTAATCGCTTTTCCATTTACGACCCGTACAAATCGCCGCGATCCGTCCGCATTGCGCATATCCACGGAGACCGGCACGATGGGCGCGCCCAATGTCGTCGTTCCTGTCGTTGCCGGCGGGTTGCCCAGTGTGTTGAAGAACCATGTGCTTTGCGGATTGCCATTTGGATCAAAGCCCGGCGTGGAGTACGTGCCGCTGAAATTGGGCACCGAGTCGATACCGGCGATGCCCGGAAGCGTCTGTGCCGCTCCCTTTTTTCCGGTGGCTGCCAGGTTCATGTGTGTGAACTTCAGACGCTTGCCGGCAACATCCGCTGCCGTAATCTGATCCGGGTCTTGCCCCCGCATACCAGTGGCGCCAGCCAGCGCCACAACCGAGACGATCAAGCCCATCCGTAGCAGTTTGTTCAAAGACACCTGTGGGTCGCGATTCGAAAGAAATTTCTTCTTGTGCATTCGAAGTCCCCTTGATTTTATATTTTTAGTCTTGTCACAGTGGTGTCAGCCCCGCGGTTGAAATCAGCGACTGTGATGATTACTAAATGATGAAATACTACCGGCCGATTACGTTAATGGCGGTCAAATCAGAAGTCAAGACGCAATACATCGATATCCTCAGACCTCTCGTTCTGTGCGTTCCATTACTAAGTCTGACCTACCAGTTGCCCCACATTCTCCGAAACACCATCTGAAGGCACAACTTTCCTCGGGTAACCATCCCGGAAGGTAAACGTACTCACAGTGATCTGCCCGGACAACTGCAATTTGTCCCTGCTAACATAAGTGTGCGAAAATAGTTTTCACGAGGCACCATGAGCGTATCTCTCGGTCAAGGCGTAACCCTCACTAAGCCCGACGACTTCGGCAAGCTGCTTGAAGACGAAAGCGTAATCTTCGCCCAGCTCGACAAAGCCGTGAACTGGGCGCGCAGAAGCTCCATCTGGCCGCTAGGTTTCGGCCTGGCATGCTGCGCCATCGAAATGATGTCCATGGCCGCCGCGCGCTTTGACGTGGCTCGTTTCGGTGCGGAAGTTTTCCGCCCGTCCCCGCGTCAAGCCGACTTGATGATCGTAGCCGGCCGCCTCTCGCAAAAAATGGCCCCTGTCATTCGTCGCCTCTACGACCAAATGCCCGAGCCCAAGTGGGTCATCTCCATGGGCGCGTGCGCCACTTCAGGCGGCGTCTTCAATAATTACGCCATCGTGCAAGGTTGCAATCAGGTTATTCCAGTGGACGTTTACGTACCAGGATGTCCTCCCCGCCCGGAAGCGCTCTTGTACTCGATTCTGCAGCTGCAAAAAAAGATCGATGCGGAAACGGGTTCCTTCAAGCGCGCTTTAAATTTGGATTGACGCAAGTCCGCGCTGCCTCTAACTCAGCGCTCTGCGTCACGCCATTGATCGGGCTTGGGAATGGCGAACACCGAACCTTCGAATATAGAAGTCACGCGGCGTTACCGCCGTGTCAAAGCACCCAGAGGCACGCTTGTCGGTTGGCAACTGGGAACTAAACGCTCCGTGTCCCGCGTGGGAGACATCGCCTTGGGTGGACTTTTTATCCGCACTCCTGATCCGCCCCCGCAACAAAGCCTCGTTAAACTCGTCCTATCGACCGGAATCGGCGCAGTGCGCGCTCGAGGGGTGGTCCGCTGGGTCGCTCCTACCAAAGGAATGGCCATCGAGTTTACCGCCATGAACGCCGACGACCGTGGCCGCCTCAATGGTTTGCTGCGCCTGCTCGAGCGCCAAAAGACCGCGACCGAACGCGACGTTTAGCCTGGACAGCATTTCCGCCGCCACAGAAAAAGTTTTTAAACTCAGCGATGCAACGCGTCCCCCAATTCCACAACCGTCGCGCTGCCGCCGCTCCACTGCACCTTCGCACCGCCCCCTCGATGCTCCTTACTCAAATAACCCATGCCCAAAACACCAGGTGGATACCACGATCGTGCCGCCCGCGTAACATACCCAACCGCTTTCCCATCCACGGTAAGCTCCGCACCGTTTTTCGGCACGCCCTCCCCAGAGAACAACAATTCCACGCGCCGCCGGTTCACCTGCCCGCGCGATCGCACCCGCTCCACTATTTCCTGGCCGGTGTAGCAGCCCTTCGTGTAACTGATATGACTCGATTCCAATCCCGCTTCATGCGGAATTTGTTTCTCTCCGAAGTCATATCCAAACCACGGCACTCCCTTCACCAATCGTTGCGCGCTCAGCGCTTTGTATCCCATCGACCCACCGCCGTGCCTACGCGTCGCTTGCAAAAGAACATCCCAAAGCGGCTCCAACTTGTCTCGCGCCACAATAAATTCACCGCCAGCAAAACGCCTCACCAACCGGCAGGGAATTGCAGCATCAGAATTCTCTGAATTTGTTTTGCCCGCCGCCGCCCCTGCGCTCGCACGTGAACTCACCACGACGTCTGCCCAACCAAGCTCCGGTAAAGAGTTGATATCCACGCCCGTAAGCTCTTTCACCGCTTCCGCAGCCCGAGGTCCTTCCACCGCCAGCGTCCCCAATTTCTCTGCATCGTCGCTGAATGAAACATCATCCATGATGATGTACTTCTCCAGCACTTCCGCCAGCCGCTCTCGAATCATCAAATAAGAAACACAAAAAATCTTCTCCGCTTCGGCAAACGTTTCAATCTCCGCCAGAATCCGCCCCTGCGAATTCAGCAACAGGGAAACCCCGCCCTGTCCATTCCCCAGTTCCTTTATATTGTTAGTGAGAATCGCGTTCAAATAGCGCACCCTGTCGGGCCCGGAAAACGTGAAGTACGCCCGGTAATTCTTATCGATAAGCGCCACACTTTCGTTCGCAAATCGCTGTTCTTCCCGTGCATCCCCCCAGTCATCGGGCAACGCGCAACCAAACCACACCCCTATCTTCGCGCCCGCGCGTCGATGCACCCCCGCCAGCGGCGTCTCGATTTGTGTTTCAGCGTTCTCCATCGCCAATTCCTTACTCAAGATCCAGGGCCTCACCTACAGTTTAGCAAACTGCCGCTCAACGGCCTGACGGCCGCCAAGTCTCAAACTTTTCGAATGATATACTTCACGATACGAGCGAAATCAGATGACTGAGCCACAGCCCGCCAAAGCAGAAGAAATCGCACCGCGCGAGCTGATTCACGTCACCATTCCCGTGGGTATGCTGCAATGCAACTGCACCATCATCGGCGATCCTCTCACGCGCGAAGCTCTGGTCATCGATCCCGGCGATGAAGTAACCCGCATCATGGATTTACTCAGCCGCCACAAGCTCACCGTGAAAGCCATCGTTAGCACTCACGCGCACATCGATCACGTCGGCGGCCTCAGCAAATTACATCAAATCACCGGCGCCCCAGTCCTCATGCATCAGGAAGATTTGCCGCTCTATCAAGCCATGGAAATGCAAGCCGCATTCCTGGGCGTAGCCGCGCCAGAATTGACCAGCATCGACAACTTGCTGAAAGAAGGCGACACTCTCCGTTGGGGCGACTATCAAGCCCGCATCATTCACACACCGGGGCACACCCCTGGCAGCGTCTGCCTGTATGTCCCGCAAGAAGTTGGCGCTATCACACTAGTCGCGCCGCAACTCTTTGCCGGCGACACTCTGTTCGCAGGCAGCATCGGTCGCACAGATTTATGGGGCGGCTCCATGCCCCAAATCATGGACTCCCTGCGAGGAAAACTTCTGCAACTCCCCGACACCACCGTCGTCTACCCCGGCCACGGCCCCGCCACCACCATCGGCAACGAACGCCACTCCAATCCCTTCCTCATCGCCTAGCGTTATTCTCACAACGCCAATCTCCCATTGCGATTATGTGGAACTGGGATTGGGATGTCCGCTGGCTCTCTCATGATCGGCGGGCTTCTCCCCGCTCAGCAATTTGCTTAGTGAACCTTCAAATATAGAATTGAGGCGTTTCAATATTCGCAACTCTTCCTCTGCACTCTGACGATCTCCGGACTTAAAATAGGCCACACCCAAAAAATCGTGAGCTTCCAGGCATTGCACTAACATTCTACCCGCCGTCAGCTTCCTTTTTTTTTCGCAATTCTTCCATCACCGATTGCAACAATTCCTTGGCGTGCGTCAGCTCCATCGAAATAATCCGCAAGTCCATCGCCGGCACCATCGGATTTCTATTGCTCGTGCAGTACACTCCGTGCTGCCCAACAAGCACCAACGCATTCGTCAGCCTATCCAGCGAAACCGCCAGCCGCCCGCGTTCCAATCCAAACATCTGCTCGTAACGTTCCAGTTCTTCACGGTGTTCCGAAAATGCGTTCATCATTCCTCGAATTCGTCCTCGGCTTCCAACCGCGCTCCGTAGCAAATCGGGCACACAGCCCCGCAGCAAACTTTACCCTACACCCTGCACATACCATAATTTGCTCAGCCCGCGGCAGATTCAAAAATCCCCGGGTCGCTCGGTTTCTCTATGTTGAACACTTCTTTAGCGCCGGCAACTAGCCCGGCTGGAGCATCAAGAATGCGACGTTCCGATTTGGTACAGCATAAAGAAAAAGACAAGGGCGGCATCACCCGCACTTCTCAAATCGTTTTTGGCGAACGCCAACACCTTCTACGCGTTCTCGATTCGCTCGAAGGCACTTCGCTTCAAATCGCTCGCATGCAACAGGAGCGCCGCATTCTCGAAGAGCTCATTCACGCGCGCACTCGCGAGCTGAATCAAATCAACACTGCTTGGGACGAAAAAATCGGCTTGGTTCTTAGCGCCGACGCCAAGCCCGACATGCTCGAGAAGCTCGTCAAACAAGCTCCTGAAGAAGACTTCTATCTCCTGCGCCTCATCAGCGAACACCCGCGCGCCAATTCGAAAACCCTGAACAAACTCGCCAAGCATCCCTACGCCGCCATCCGCGAAAATGTCGCGCGTCATCCCAACGCCGACGCTCCCACATTAACGTGGCTCAGCAAAGACCGCAGCCAGCCTTTGTGGTACCTGGTTGCCTTCAACCCCAACACCCCCACGCCATTGCAGCGCCGCCTCCGCGACCGCCTCAAACGCCTGGGCGAAAGCCAACCGTCTAAATAAATTTTAATAATCAGCCCTCTTGCGTAGTCAAGAATCGGTAGTGAATAATCTTTCATCGCTCGCTCTCTTGAAGCCTCGCACTCAGACCCCTCTCCAAAAAATCGCGAATTTTTACAACCGAATCGCTTCCAAACCGTGCATCATGTAATTAAATATTTTCTTTGCCTATGACGGGAAAAAACAACGCTCTCTTGCGCGCCCTGCGATTCGTGCGCAGCAACATCCTCTTAATCTCGTTGATCTCAGCCGTACTCATCATCCCGTGCTTCTGGCATCGCCACATCGAAGCTGGCGACCTCCCCAGCCACACCTTCAACGCCTGGCTCGCCACCCTGATCCAGCAGGAAAGAGCCCCCGGCCTCTACCTCGCCCCGCAGTGGTTCAATGTTCTCTTCGATCTTCTTCTTTTATATTCTGCCAAGCTCTTTGGCTTCGTCGCCGGCCCGAAAATCGTCGTCGCAATCTCCGTGCTGACATTTTTCTGGGGAGTATTTTCTTTCGTCGCCGCCGTCAGCGAGCGCCCGCCCTGGCTGCTTACTCCCTGCATCGCCATGCTCGCCTACGGCTACACCTTCAGCATGGGCTTTTTCAATTATTACTTGTCCATGGGTCTCGCCTGTTTCGGCCTCGCTATTTTATGGAAGCAGCCGCAACGCTGGGACTGGCTGGCAGCAATTCTTATATTTGCGCTCGCGATTCTCGCTCATCCCATCGGCCCGTTGTGGTTTGCTGGAGTGCTCGCGTACATGTTCTTCAGAAAAAAAATCCGCTGGCCCTGGAGACTCATTCTTCCCGCCGCCATAATCGCCATCTTTATCGCCGCTCATTGGTATCTGGAAAATTGGTCAGACTTTGAATTCAGCTGGCCTGAACGCCCATTTTACGTTTTCAATGGACTGGATCAGTTTGTGCTCTACAGCGCCCGCTACCGTTTCGTCGCTTACGCTCTCCTCGCAATTTTCGTTTTCTGGCTGGCAAGCGAATATTTTCGGCGCCGCGAAACGCCAATCTTCTCAGGTCCCTTTTTTCTTTCGCTGGAGCTATATCTGGTAGCTTTCTGCGTAATATCACTCCTCCCGCAGAACCTGCGCGACGGCCCATACTCGGCTTGGATCGGCTTGCTGGTCTCCCGTCTGACCGTCATCTCTGCAATTTTCGCCCTTTGCACCCTCAGCACTGTCCGGCCCATCAAGCCCGCTGCCGTCGCCACGCTAGCCTGCTCAATATTTTTCTTTACCCTGCTTTATCGCGACTCTGCCACGCTCAACCGTCTCGACGCACACGCTGAATCCCTTACCGCCTCGCTCCCCTTCGGCACCCTCGTCATTCCCACCCTGGCATCTCCCCCCGATTCTCGTATCCAGTTCGTGCACCACATCGTCGACCGCGCCTGCATAGGCCACTGCTTCACCTATTCCAACTACGAGCCTTCCTCCACCCAGTTCCACGTCCGAGTAAGTCCGGGAAGCCCGCTCATCGCCTATCGCGCCGCCGACGCCCAGGAAATGGAAGCAGGGAACTACATAGTCCGCGCCTCAGACCCGCCTTTCGTCGACATTTATCAGTGCAGTCCCACCGACTTCACCATCCTCTGCGCCCGCACCCTAACCCCCGGAGAAAAAACCGGCCCCCCGGCGAATTAAATCTAATAGTTTTCTAGGAGTGAAGATCAACGGAGGGAATTGTTCAGCGAGGGTCGAAACAAGGAATCCGATAGCTTAGCGTCAAAAAAAACCTCGTCGCCTTCCCTCCAACAGATACATTAAATCTCCATGTGCACACTTTTTGCAAAGCCAACCGATCAAGAAGTTCGTCGAGCGACTTCACGACTCTGACATCGGTTACCGTACCGTCCGGATTCACCACTAATGAAAGATAAAGTTGCCCACGTCGCCTTTGCGACCTTGCTATCTCCGGATAGTTCGGGTAACGGCCGAAAGTCGCTGCCTAAAGCTTTAATACATCGGTCCGCCCGCCTTCCAAATCAGGACGTATATCAACCGTTATTTCCCCCGCGTCGGAGCTCCCGTCAGGACAGGCACCGGAGATCCGATATGTCGTCTCGACCTTCGCTGCCGCTGGTGCTTTGGCGGGAGGCTCAAATTGCCACTTTTTGGCGGCGTCAACAGTTGACTGCACAAGCTCCGGAGGGCCACTCACAGGGGAGACGTTAGTCACTTTGCCGTACGTATCGACCGTCACGCACACAACAACCGTTCCTTCGACCATTTTTTTCCGGGCGTCATCACTATAGGTTCCGGACATCATTTTGATCGCTTTTAGAGTAGGTGGGTGTTCTGCGTCGCTACAGTCGTTCTTGCTGGAACTTGTGTCCTGCGCCATAACTCTCGGCAATTTCCAGGCGCTCATGCAGGGAATGACAATAATTAGACAAAAAAGTACGTCCGCAATTGATCTTCGAGTAGTACATTCGGCGGCCATACAGTTGTCTTCTTAAAGATTGATGTGCCCGTAGCGACGCGCGACGAATTCTCCAGCAGAACCCAGCAAGCCAGCCCGCTTACGTTGCCAGACGCCTGGAATCGCCAACCCACAACTCGGGCACTTCCCATTCTTCAAATTATTTTCCAAAACGTTGTGCCACGAGCGTCGTATTAACAACTCGCCACAGCTCGGACAAGCGCTATGCGCACCCTCGCTAAAAATGTTGCCTTCATAAACGTAGTGTAGCCCCGCATCAAGCGCGATTTTCCTGGCGCGATGCAACGTTTCCGGTGGCGTAGCCGGCTTATTTCGCAACTTGAAGTCCGGATGAAAAGCCGTGAAATGCAGCGGCACATCCGGCCCCAAATGCTGCATCACCCATTCAGACAACTTGCCAATTTCCTCAGCGCCATCATTCAGCGTCGGAATCAATAGATTCGTCAGTTCGAACCACACCGATGTCTCGTTCTTCAGCCACTGCAGCGTGTCCAACACCGGCTGCAGATGCGTCAGCGTGATCTTTCCATAAAAAGTTTCCGTGAACGCTTTCAGGTCGATGTTGGCCGCATCGATGTGATCATAAATGTCGTGGAAAGCCTCGCGCGTGATGTAACCGTTGGAAACCATCACGGTTTTCAGCCCGTGATCCTTCGCCGTCTTACAAATGTCGATAACGTACTCGCCCCAGATGGTCGGCTCGTTATAAGTGAACGCAATCGATTCGCATCCGTGCTCCAGCGCCAGCAACGGTACATCTTCAGGCGAAACACGTTGCGAACGTACCTGGTCCTGACGCGATTTGGAAATGTCCCAGTTCTGGCAGAAAAAACATCCCATGTTGCAGCCCGCGGTGCCCATGCTGAACACTCGGCTACCAGGCAGAAAATGGCTCAGTGGTTTTTTTTCGATGGGATCGATTTGCAACGCAGCAGGCGAGCCGTAGCCGAGGCTATAAAGTTTGCCCCCACGGTTCACGCGAATGAAGCAAAACCCAGCCTGCCCCGCATGAATATGACAATGACGCGGACAAAGGTAGCAGTGCACCCGGCCACCCGGCTCTGCTTCCCACCAGCTTGCTTCGTGAAGCTGTTCGGTATCCTGGAGGACGGCTAGCTCTTTCACGGCGTCCCCTTCCAGCAATGATTATAGCGCGTGTATCAGCCGTTGTTTACGCGCATAGCGTGCCCGTTAGCCGTTGTTCACGCCCGCCAAATTGATTAGCGATGAACGCGTTGCTCCCGCCGCCGCTGTCCCACCCACTCGATGAATTCTTCCATCTGCGCTCGGTATTTCCACGACAGCGTGAAAAATTTCCGCGCATCCAGCGGCGCCGCTTCAGGCCCAAAGAAAGTTTCAAATCTCCACCGGATATACGGACTGTTCCACGGATTCAGCCGATATCCGCGCGCGATGATCCAGTAGTAGCGAAGCGCCTCAATCATTCAGTCTGTTAATCGTCCTACTCCTGCAGCGCCATCCACTATCTTAATTCCCAGCCATCGGCACAGACACATGTTCATGCACCAGCAGCCAGTTCGATCCACGCTTTTCCCAGATGCCCGTATACCGCAGGTCCGCCTCGATCACTTTGCCATCTTTGGTCTTCTCACGAAAGTGCATCGGCACGGTAGTCCACGCGATATCCCCTCGCCGCGTAGCTCGCAAATCATCTCCCGCGGTGAGTTTCAGTTCAGCGGCGCCATCGATCAAGGTTTTGTGCACCCCCGGCACGTATTCCTTCCACGCGTGATACGAGAATGGAGCCACGTCGTAGAAAATCAAATCGTCGTCCTGCGCGTAAAATTTGGCAACTGCATCGGTGTTTCCAGTGCTCCACGCCGCGCAGTAGTCATTTGTCAATTTGCGGAACGTGGGATCGTCATTGGCTTGTTGCTGAGCACGCGCAACCACAAATGTAAGCAGCACAACGCCTAGCGCAAACGCCACGCTTAACCAAAAGCGCGCCCGTGGCCGTTGCTCGACACGATCGCATAGAGAATTATTCGCAATAAACATGTGTATCCTCCGGGGACGGCGCTCATCGAGGGAAAGACGCCGTGTGAATTGCGAGTAAATTAGTGCGCTAGGATAAATTTTGCAAGGGCACGCGAACCCCAGGCGCAAAAATCAGATAGTGACCAGAAAATCACGCAGTCAGCCGTCGGACCCAGATCCGCGTAGTGGCAGGCTTACCAAGGTGCAGTTTCTTATTGTTCGCACGCAGCGTCATCGTCTCGTCGTACTCGCGTTTCAAAACGTCGACCCGGGTCGCAGGCCGCAGATGCAATCCCTCAAGAAACTCCAGGAATTGCCGGTCCTTCTCGTACACGCAAACAATTTCCCCAGACTCCGTGGCGCGCAATTCAGCCAGCAGCACCGCGCCATGTTGCCGCAGCTTCGCAATCCCGCCGCGCATCGGCACGCCGTGCGGGCAGCTCTTCTTATTCCCAAAGCGCTTCAGTAGCAGCGCTTCCACCTCTGGAGAAATGGCATGCTCCATGCGTTCTGCTTCATCGTGCGCCTTGGCCCACGATAACCCGATCACTTCGGTAAGCAGCATCTCCGCAAGTTGGTGCCGCAGCGCCAACCGCTCGGCCACCGCGCGCCCCTTGCGCGTCAGGTCAATCCGCCCGCTGCGCTCCACGCGCACATGTCCATCGCGCGTCATGCGCTTCAACGCCGCCGTCACTGCCGGGGGAGTAACCCGTAAATCCTCCGCCAACCGCGCACTGATCGGCGTCTGAGCTTCCTCAAGCATCTCCCAAATCGATTTGAGGTAATCTTCCTGCGATACGCTGGTTTTATCCCGCCGCATTTATTTCCCGTGATCTTCGATAACTTCGCAGCCCATTTTTGCGGGCGCTTGTTTCGGCGCCGCGCCCCTCAAACGTTCCGCCAGCTGCGCAACCTTGCGTTGTATATCTTCATAGATTGTCTGATAAAGAACAGGATCGTTACCATAGGGATCCTGCACATCCCAGTCTTCCACTTTTCCGTAATCGATAAACGCGAGCTGTTTAGGTACGCCACTCATGTTTACCACCATGTCCGCGGCGTCCCACACCGCGCGCGTGATAGGTTTGGAATTCAGACTTTCGATGGAATAACTGTTCGCCGCCAATGTCTGCATCGTAAGCATCGGCACAAATCCCAGTGGCGTAAGCCCGGCGCTACATGCTTCGATCACATCCCTGGCATCCCGTCGCGCGATGGATTCCGCCATCGGACTCCGGCAAGCATTGCCCAGACAAATAAAAAGCACTTTCTTGCGGCGTTCCTTTGAAGTAGGTTGCGCTGCGGGTTTCTTCACGTGTCAGACTTTGCGGTCGCCAATTCTCGGTTGTTGTTCTCTGACTTAGCCGTTTTTGCTTTGCCACCATTCGCCTTGCCGGAATTATGACCGGATTCCGCGGCAAGTTTTAGAAAATATTCGTGCACCGTAGTGTCAGAAGTTAGCTCAGGATGAAAAGTAGTGGCTAGTAATCGCCCCTTTCGCACGATCGCTGGTTTTCCTGCATGGTTGGCCAGAATTTCAATCCCTGGCCCGGTGCGCTCTATGATTGGCCCGCGAATGAAAACCATCTCCAGCAGTTCATCCTTCAGCGTGGATTTGGCGAAAAAAACATCGCTAGCGATTTGCCTCCCATAGCCATTACGCAAAACCGTCATGTCCAGCAGTCCAAGCGATTCCTGCTTCGGATTTTCCACGTCGCTCGCCAGCAGAATCGCCCCCGCACAAGTCCCAAACACCGCGTTCCCGGCGGCTGCAAATTTCTTGATCGTTTCGGCCAGCCCTTCTTCCTGCAAAAATTGCAATTGCGTAGTGCTTTCCCCTCCGGGAAGAATCAGCCCGGCGCACCCTTCCATGTCCGCGGGCGTGCGCACTTCCACGGTCGCTATGCCCATGCCCTGTAGCATTGCCGCATGCGCCGCAAAATCACCCTGAACCGCCAGAATCCCGATCTTCACTCTCTGATCCCCGATGCAGTGATCGCCGATGTACTAACCGCGTCGATGTACTAATCGCCGATGATAGTTTGTGCCGTACGTCGCAAACGCGCCTTACCACCCGCGCGTGGACATCATGTCCTTTTCTTCCATCTGTCGAATGTCCAGACCCTTCATCGCCTCGCCCAATTCTTCGTGCGCTTCGAGCACCGCCTTGGGATCGTCAAAGTGCGTGGTCGCTTTAACCACCGCCTTCGCGCGCGCCTCCGGATCACTCGACTTGAAAATTCCCGAACCCACGAATACCGCCTCAGCACCCAGCCGCCTGACCAGCGCCGCGTCCGCCGGAGTAGCAATCCCGCCCGCCGAAAAATTCGGAACCGGCAATTTTCCGCTCTTGGCAATCTGCCGAATCAAATCCAGCGGAGCGCCCAACTCCTTGGCTTCATGCATCAATTCATCATCGCGCAGCGTGGTCAATTTCTTCATCTGCGCAACAATCGTGCGCATGTGTCGCACCGCTTCCACCACGTTGCCCGAGCCCGCCTCGCCCTTGGTGCGAATCATCGCCGCGCCTTCCGCGATACGCCGCAGTGCTTCGCCTAAATTCCTCGCCCCGCACACAAAAGGCACCCGGTAATCGTGCTTCCAGATGTGATTCTCCTCATCCGCCGGAGTCAGCACTTCGCTCTCGTCAATAAAATCCACTTCCAGCGCCTGCAATACATCCGCTTCCGCGAAGTGCCCGATACGCACCTTGGCCATCACCGGAATCGTCACCGTGGCCATAATCTCCCGAATCACTTTGATGGACGCCATGCGCGCCACGCCGCCCTCTTTGCGAATGTCCGAGGGCACCCGCTCCAGCGCCATCACTGCGCACGCGCCGGCCTTCTCCGCGATTCTCGCTTGATCCGCGGTAGTGACGTCCATGATCACACCGCCTTTCAACATCTCCGCCAGTCCCACCTTCACCCGCCATTCCTTCGGCCCGGCGTTTCCGTTAGCGCTGCCATTCACTTTTTTCGCGTCCATAAAACTTCTCCTCTCACTCCCGATAATTTAGATGGCCATTCCATAACAATCGGCCTATCACTGTCCTTGAATCTTCGCTCTTGAATCTCGCTTTCCAACCCTCGAACCTCGAACCTCGTAATTATTGCTTCGGAGCAATAATTACAAATCGCGCTGTCCCACGCGCCAAAACATCACCCGCGGCATTCCGAATCTCGCCGCTCTGAAAAATATTTCGCCCCACAAAATTGGTTTCATGCGCTTCCACAATAATTTCCTCATCCACGCGCACCGGCTTCAAAAATTGAATCGACATCTCTGCCGTCACCGCCCGCGCCTCGCGAAACCTGCAAACTTTTCCCATCGCCTCATCGAGCAGGGTAGCGATGATTCCGCCGTGCCCCATGCCGCCCCCGCCCTGATACCGCGGCCCCAGAACAAATCGCCCCACAATCTTTCGCGCGACATTGTCCTGCGTAAACGTCAATTTCATCCCTCCATCATTCGCGCCACCACATCCGAAACATTTATTTTCCGGATTCGGCGCTAATATTATCTCGTCACTCAAATTAACCCGAGCCTTCCCCTAACAAAGAATCAAACCAGCGCCACACGGCTGCGTTCCGCGCGTCGCACACCCCGCTGCCTCTTGCGCATTTCCACGCGCAGCATATCCGCCAGCGTCGTTACTCCCCGCGCGATTTGCTTTTCATCCAGGCTCGCAAATCCCAATCGCAGCGTATTCGGCAGCGGGTTCTGCACATAAAAATACCGTCCCGGCGCGAACAGCACACCCCGCTCTTTCACGTGAATCAGCAGTTCGCTAGCATCGAACCCCAGGGGCAGTTCCAGCCACAAAC
>JGI12635J15846_10001439_pt1 | contig 20888 bp, 19 predicted proteins | sample BlaSpr_A8_OM2_M2_FD_15846 | JGI IMG/M metagenome (IMG submission 15846) | reverse complement strand
TGACGTAGCGATTGCCCTGGTAGCGATCGACGCAAAGTTGAAACTGGTAGGTCGGGAGCAAATCCACCAGCTGAGAGAAAACGGTTCGGCCAAGATTCATCGGCTGCCTCCAGAACAAGCTGGAAAGCAGTAGAATGGCGGCAAAAGGGAGAAAATAAGTTGAAATCGAAAAAATTCATCACACCCCTTTACCTACGCTAAATCAAGCAGTTATCGTGTACTATTCAAATTTTCTTGGGACAGCACTGAAATCATAAAAATAAATCGGAGGGTTCTCATGAAGGTACGTTTATGGATGTCAGGCAGTGCGCTGTTCCTTCTCGCTCTAACCGGCGTCGCCGTGCAGGCACAGGACCGTGGCCAGGATCAGGAACATCGCGATCAGGGCCGGCACGACCAAGATCATCACGACCAGTATCGCGACGACCAACGCGGCCAGGATCACTCGAGGTTCGACGACCACGATCGGCAAGCCTCGCGTGATTGGTACAATGAACATCATGATCGTCGACCAATGGGACTTAGAGACCGCGACCAACTGGCTCCCGAATACGAATCCCGGCTTCGCGAAGGTTATGTGCTCGATCGAAATATGCGGAGAAGAATTTATTCGGTCCCTGATGACTACTATCGTCGTTTACCTCCTCCTCCCCGCGGCTACCGTTATGTTTTCATCGGCGGACACGCGGTTCTGATTGATAACGGCTATCGCGTCCACGACGTCATCCACTTTGAACTTAATTTCTGAATGTTTGTGAATCCGTGGCAGCCGGTTAGACGGAGTTGAACTCCGCATTGCTAGAGCCCTATCCAAATAGACACATAATCGCTGAGTGTTCAAAATGAAACAGTTGGCAAGTCCCCTTCCGGCTTATTGTGCCTAATAGGGAAATTCTCACAAGTTCTATTACCCTGCCGGCGAATCCCGAACCGGCTCCGGAGGACGTGAAAGCAGTTTGCCATGTCACACCTAGGCCAAAACGAAACACCTCGGAATCATCAAAGTCTTCCTGCCCGCCGAACCGCGACCCATCGGCGGCGGATCGTACGAATTCTCTTCGTTGATGATAAGGAATCCGACGTCGAACGCTGCTTGCAGGAACTCAAACGAATGGATTTTGCGGTCTCCGCGGATTGGGTTCAAGTCCCGGCGAAGTTCGGAGAACGGTTGCGCATGCAGACCTATGACGTGATTGTGTGCGATTACTCCATGACAAGTTGGACGGGGATGGAGGCGCTGGAAATCCTGCAACAGGAGAACCGGGAGATTCCATTTATCCTGACCAGTAGCATTCTAGATGAGGACATGACGGATGCGTTCCTTCGGAAGGGCGCGTTTGATTGCGTTGATAAGAATCGTTTGAACCGTTTGCCACTGGCCGTCGGTCTGGCGGTAGAGGAAAAAAACCGGCGCGAGGAACGGAATCACGCGGAGAAAGAGCTGCGGCACTCGGAGGCCCACTACCACGCTCTGGTGGAAAATCCGACCTATGGCATCTGCCGCATTGACATGGATGGCCGGTTTCTCAATGTGAATGAAGCGATCGTGGCGATGCTGGGTTATGGATCCAAAGAAGAATTGATGGCCGTGAACCTGGCAACGGAAATCATCCGCGATCCTATCGAGCGCGCGCAACTCTTTCAATCCTACCGGGAGACAGGCCATGTCGACCTGATCGAGGCCGAATGGAAGCGGAAGGACGGAACGCCCATGAAGGTCCGGCTCAGCGGACGGCAAGTGGGCGTGGAGGACGGAGCGCCGGACGGCTGCGAGATCATCGCCGAGGACATTACCGCACAGCGCGCATCGGAGGACTATCTCCGGCACTTAGCGGCAACAGATGCGCTGACCGGGCTGGCAAATTACCGTAGGCTCTCCGAAACCCTCGAATCGGAGATCAAACGCTCGGATCGCACCGGACGGGCCTTCGCTGTGCTCGTTTTTGATCTGGATGGAATGAAGCGTATTAACGACAGTTTTGGCCATCTGGCGGGCAACCGGGCGCTCTGCCGCCTCGCCGATATTTTTCGTTTCTCCTGCCGGTCGATTGACACAGCGGCGCGATATGGCGGCGACGAATTCGCGATTATTCTGCCGGAAACCAGCGCCAAAGAAGCCGGCGCGGTCGGACACAGGATCTGCGAACGGCTGTCCAACGACGGCGAGCAGCCTCCGCTTTCTGTCAGCGTCGGAACTGCTGTTTATCCTGAGGATGGCACGACGATCGAAAGCCTGCTCCAGGCAGCGGATCGCATGCTCTACAAGATGAAACCAACGGAAAAAACGTCCTGACCCAATCCAGGCATCGCCGCTTTTTTCCTGCGATCGCCCATTGCTAATCGTGTAGGACAACACTGAGAAGAGAAGCGTTTACTTGGAGCCCGCCGTTGTATTTGATAAAGCCCATTTTCCTGAATTTATTCATGAAAAAATTGACGCGAGAGCGCGTCGTACCAACCATTTCCGCGAGCGTCTCTTGAGGTATCTTGGGAAGCACCCGTTGAGGTTTATCCTGTTTGCCGTAGCGGGCCAGCAGCAGAAGAGTGCGTGCCAGCCGTTTCTCGCTGGAATTGAAAAGTTGGTCGATCAGGTCCTCCTCGATCCGGACGTTGCGCTCCAGCATATAGGTGATGAAACGATCAGAAAACGCGCTTTCCGCGTGAAGCACTCGGAACATTTCGGAGTTCTCGATCGCCAATGCTGTGACAGGCGTAACGGCAGTGGCCGTTGCCATTCGCCTTTGCTGCCCCGCCAACCCCCCCTCACCTATAAAGTCACGTGGCCCTAACAAGCCCACCACGGCCTCTTTACCGGTTTCGGACACGACGGAGATCTTCACCTCGCCTTTTTGAATGTACATTATGTTTTTGCAGAGATCGCCTTGGGAGAATAGCGTCTCTTTTTTTCCGAACTCCGCTATGGTTCTCGCCACACCGGCCGAACTGAGAAAAGCTTCCGGGTCGAAAATGCCGTGCTTTCTCTTTTGGTTGGCTCGTTTTTTCGTTTTCATGGCGTTCACCTTATGCCATTGCGACCACCCCTGCACTCTTGACACATAGTTTACTCTATAAATCTATACAAGTCACGTTCAATGACTAAGACTGAGACTACTTCTTCAAAAGCTCGCCCTCAAAACGGCCTTCAACATCATCGTGAGTAAGCGGGTTTCCCGCTTTGGTCATTACGATCGAATACACGATCTCATTACCTGCAATCTGCGCGGAGAGAAACGCCCCGTCTTCCGGCAGCTCCTGGTAGATGAACTTTACTTTTCTGCCGTCTTTACGTGTTTTGATCCACTCGTCGTCCGGCATATGCGCGCCTCTTCAGGGGTTTGTGTATTCCCGGAATTCTGTGCCCCCGATGGGATCTATCAGTGCTGGGTCCTTGGCCGGAATAAGCCATGGTAGTGTACGGAAAAGGGCCAAATGTGGCTACAGCTTATTTTTTTCTCGGTTCCTCCGCAAGACCCGCACGGTAGCCATATCTATTTTGCCTTCGCGTGCGGATTTGGCCTCCCGCGGCTTTGCCATTTCCCTCTTGATGTCGAGGAGTATCGTTTCGCCGGATTCTTTCCTGGCCTTTTTCTTACGCATTTGTTCATGATGACATCGAGATCGAGGCAATTCAGTTCAATTCCGCACAGAGGGAGTTTCAAGCCGTCCCGGCACGTGATCAATAACGAACAGACGCCTGGCGCTACGGCATCTATGCTGGTGCTGCGGCCGGTGATATGGCATGGCGGGGACCTCGATCCAGTGCCGGGAGGATTCTTGTCCGGTTCTCGCCGCTCCGGGAGGAGACCCGCAACAAGCGGCAGACAGGAAGGCCCGACAGAAAAAGAATCAGGATAGTCAATCTCCGCAGCGCTAGGTGCGGAAGCGTTCTTGATAGGCTGTAATTTTGATCCGTTCTTATAAAACTAGATTTCAGGTGCACGTCGGACAAGACAAGGGGATTCATTGCGTGATCTCAAAGCAACAGATTATTCATATGGACTGGGTGCAACGATCGTGGGACTCGGGCTGTACTCCTACCATGTACGCGAGCTTCTGGCGTCCTTGGTCCTATTCACCATAGCTTTTTTCTTTCTGGGTCTGGCGGCCTTCGGAGTGTTCCTTATCTGGTGCGCAAGCGAGAGGGTAGTGATTTGGACCGGACCCGCATCGCGTAACATGATCGCCCTGTCCCGCCGTCTTATGACCGCCTGCACCCGACCTTGAGACTCAATGAGGCAACCTAGATTTCAGGAGATATCATGATGCGATCTAGGACTGTGCACTAGTGAACAGACGAGCGCGTTCCTGTCACCTAAGATGTTTCAGGGGATAAAAGCGCCTAGTTTGGGATGAATATAGCTCCGGATACTGAGGAGCCAATCGACCGAGACGCCTTACCAAGCGAGCTTTCTTTGGCTAGACCCAAGCGAAGGCCATTATTGTCGTCCTATTCCGTGTCATCCAGGGCCGAAGGCCGATTGCCTGATCGCGGAGATTAAACTCATGAAATCGACCACCGTGCTAGGAATTCTGTTAGTGGTTCTAGGTGGGCTGGCACTCGTCTACCAAGGATTTAGTTATACCCGCCGGGAAAAGGTCATCGATATAGGTCCGATTCATGCCACGGCTGACACGCAGGAACATGTTCCTCTTCCACCCATCGTCGGAGGGTTGGCTTTGGCGGCGGGGGCCGTCTTGCTCGTTATGGGTGCGAAACAAAAGGCGTAATGGGGATGAAACGAAGGGCTTCAAGTGAAGCGTGGAGCCCTCGAGAAGAATTCATGGTCGAAGCAATCCGTGAAGAATTTGATATCAATGGGAATTCATCAACTAGCAAGTGGATTGGGAGGTTTGCGATGATACGTAAATTAGCTTTTGGTGTCTGCATCATGTTTGTTGCAAGTTCGGTCTTCGCTGCGAACAAGGAACAAAAACGTTTGGAAAATTCCGGGACCGTCTTGCAGGAAGTGATGAACGTACCCGACAACATTCCGCAAGAACTGCTGGAAAAAGCCGAGTGCATCATCGTTTTTCCATCTGTTCTGAAGGCTGCATTTGTGGTGGGCGGAAGTTACGGCCGCGGGGCGATGGTGTGCCGGACGGGCGAGCATTTTAAGGGGCCGTGGGGTTCTCCGGCGATGTACGCGCTCGAAGGCGCGAGTGTTGGATTTCAACTCGGCGGGCAAGCGACGGATCTAGTCCTCCTGGTCATGAACGAGAGAGGGGCGTCTTCCATTCTCAACAGCAAAGTGAAACTTGGCGCCGATGCTTCCGCAGCGGCAGGTCCCAAGGGCCGCGACGCCTCGGCGAACACCGATGCCTACCTGCGGGCGGAAATCCTGAGCTACTCTCGCACCCGCGGTCTGTTTGCCGGGGTTTCACTCGAGGGCTCCACACTTCGCCCGGACGATGATGCCAACGCAGATGTCTATGGCCGCAAGATCACAGCCAGGGAAATAGTGATGGGAAATAAGATTGCCGTTCCGTCATCGGGACGCCTCCTCGTTCGCGTTCTTCAGAAAAACGCGCCACACAATGAATCAGAAAAGGCCTCGAACAAGTAGTCACCGTCGTCCCCGGGCTTGTTCCCGGACGTGAAGGTGGAGTCAGACCTCGGGCTGACCTCGACGAGGTCTGCTCCACCGGATCGCCGATTGAAATTGTGAATATTTGGCCTTCGTGGTTGCACGCAGAGTTTACGTGCATCTGAACCCAATTGGAACTCGGAGTTCACCTGGTAATTGCTTAACTCCGGGAGATCACAACCATCTTGCGGCGGCATACATCCGCTGAAATTTACGAGGAGAGTCCAAATGCCGGGAACGATCAAAGCGGGCACGGTCTTGATTAGGGAAGGCACACCCCTCCCGGACACCCTCACATTTCAAAGTGATGTGTATTCGCTTGGTTGGCGAGCGGTGACAAGTCTCGATGGTTATGGGATGGATCGGAAAACTCACGACGCGGGGTGGAGTTTTTTCTACCTGGCTGGTGAAAGCAGAGCCACCGTCTTCGGCGGTGATGGACAGGAAACGGTTCATAAGGCGATCAAGTGCATCCTGGCTGGGCTGAAGTTCGAGAAATTCAATTCCCTGGAGATCACACGCGTGGCTTTTAAACATTTCCTTGGAGTGCCTTATGCGACCGTTTCTTTCCATTTGCGAAATATGCAGGAAGGCATGTTTCTTTTGGGAGTCGATGATTCTCGCGCATGGAAAGATGGACGGCTTGTTGCGGCTTGAAACTGAATGCCTGGCTCGTCGAAGTCATACTGGAGATATGAAAATGAAACTGATAAGCCGTGGAGTGATCACTCTAGTCCTGATTCTGACTTCCGCTCCGCTGATTTATGGGCAAGATCTGTCCAGGTACCGAACCTTCTCGTTCGGGATGAGCGTGGACACTGTGTCAAAGCAGGCGGACCGGCAGATAGCGAAGGCAGAGGTGATTCATCAACGGCCCGCCTTGATTGAAGAGTCGACCTGGTATCCACCGCAACCCTTTGGATCTTCACGCCCAGCGGAGCCCGTCGAGAAGGTCCTCTTCTCTTTCTACAATGGTGAACTCTACAGGATGTTGGTGACCTACGACAGTTCCGCGATCAAAGGCATGACGGACGAAGACATGATACGCGCCGTGTCCGCAAAGTACGGAGTTGCATCGCAGCCCGTCGCTACCATCAATTTTCCAACGAACCCATCATACCGGGCGACTGAAAAAGTGATCGCACGCTGGGAGGACTCTCAATATTCGTTCAACCTCTTTCGGTCCACAACTTCGAATACTTTCGCAATCGTGCTGTTTGATAAACAGAAGGACGCTCAAGCTGGGGTATCGATTGCTGAATCGGTACAGATGGAAAAGCAAGAGGCCCCGCAGAGGGAAGCCGCACGCGTACAGAAAGAGAATGATGCTTTGGAAGCAGAGCGGCAGAAGAACATCAAGACGCTGCGCCCCTGAAAGGTAATGGGGTTGGCAGACCTCATCCGCAACTGGTCTGCCAATTCTGTAGGCGCACCTCGTCGGTTCTTCCGAACTCCTCGCATACCCTTTCTCGCAAACCTGGCGAGGATTGCTCCCCAGAAAAAGATTCACCACCCGCGTGGTATCATTCACTTCAGGATCGGCCGCCAAAGCGGGTATTTCATTTGCTTTCGACAAACGAAATATCCATTCTTGACGGGCGCGTTAAGGCCGTGATACTAGGTCGCGGATACATGGAAAGCGCTCGTGTCGCGCCCGACAGGTGGAAGTCCGTTTCTCTTTCGGCTCGGATCGGGGGCAAGAGGGTTGGGATTCAGTACTGCGTTGAGAGTCAAAAGGAGATAAAGTTGGCCGTCCCCGAGGTTTTCAATACCATTGAACAGACCGCCCTCAGTACTTGGCTCCGCGAGTCAACTTCGGTGTTTGGTTTCTATTTCATCCTTTTATTTCACACCTTCGGCATGGCATTGGTGGTCGGCGCGAGTGCGGTTGTTGATTTGCGCGTTCTTGGCATTGCGTCCGCGCTCCCCCTCAAGCCGCTTAAGCGTCTCTTCGCCATTATGTGGGTGGGCCTCGCGATCAATGTCACGACGGGTCTATTCCTTTTGACCGCCTACCCGACCAAAGCCCTCACGAACCCGGATTTTTATGTCAAGTTAACGTTTATTGGACTCGCCGTGTTCACTATGCGTAGGATGAACATCCAAGTATTCGCCGACACCAGCCTGAGTGAAATGGCCATGATCGCGAAAGGGAAGACCATGGCGGCGTGGTCGCTCGTCTTCTGGATCGGAGCCGTCTCGGCGGGCCGCCTCCTGTCGGAGACATCCAAGTATATACTTTATGGTCATCTATGGGGATCATAAATAAAGACACCGTGAACGCGTACGGATGATGCTTGGCCGCGCTGGGCAGGGGTGCCAAGCCATGGATTGCGATCGAGTTTAGGGAGCCGCTTATGAATTTTGCGCACCTGCATCTTTTACTGAATCATTTTCCGATCATCGGCACCATTGTTGGGCTGGGCCTGTTTCTTGTCTCCTTTCTTGGAAAGAACGACGACCTCAGGCGGGGAAGTTACATCATTTTCGCGGCTATTGCTCTCATCTCGATTCCAACATTCTTAACTGGCTTTGGCGCACAGGTAATGATTAAGGGGCCCGGCGTGTCAGACGCTTTGATTCAAAGGCATGAAGGCTCGGCGCTGCTGTCATTATGGTTTATGGAGGCGACTGGCGCTCTTGCCTTGATCGGACTGTGGCAATCTCAGAGGACCTCGCATCTTGCGCGCTGGAACGTATCAGCCGTCCTGGTTTTTTCTCTACTGACGGCGGCTCTCATGGCAAGGACCGGGAATACGGGTGGTGACATCCGCCATCCGGAGGACCGGCCTGGCGTAGCGGCGACAACGACGGATGGGTCTGTGACGGAGGGAACACTTGGATCCATAGTTCGCGCCTTTGAGCCAACTCCCGAAAAGTTCAGCGAAGCTGTGACCTTCAGTAAGTGGTGGTGGACGTTCATGATGATTTTGCATTTCCTCGGGCTCATCATGATTGTTGGGACGGTTGGACTTCTCGATCTGCGCATCATGGGCTTTATGAAGCAACTACCGATTGGACCCGTGCACCGGTTTCTGCCATGGGCGATGGCCGGATTGGGCGTCAACATCGTAACGGGCCTGCTGGCTTTTATAGGCCTGCCCGACAATTACATCTACAGCGGCGTTTTTTGGCTCAAGATGCTGTCCTTGTTGTTGCTTGGATTGAACGCGGCGGTGTTCTACTTGACGGACATTTTCGCTGGAGTCGAGAGTCTGGGGGCGGGAGAGGACGCACCGATGTCCGCCAAGCTCATCGCGGCTAGTTCGTTGTTTCTGTGGTTTGCAGTGATTACCTTTGGCCGCTACATTCAACCATTGGGGGACACACTCCGGCCGGGTGCCAACTAGATTCACGCGGCCCCGGGGTGTTTCTCCCTAAATCTCGGCTCGCGCACCGCTGAGACGATTCAAAGATTCCTGCCAACCTGGGGTACCAACAAGAAAGTTTCTCTATTTTCAAGTACGGTCGTACTGGGTCGATATTACCTGCGAACCATTGTCTTCTCCTTGGCGCACCTTTAATCTCATGGTGTATCTATATAATTGTTAGCAACCGAAATCGATTTCTAGCACTGTAAAAGGGTGCCTGGTTATTATTGCTGTCCCTATATTAGAACCGGAGACTGAGGACCCCTTATGGCCCACCCACCTATTATTCAGAGGCCTTTGGAGACTAAAACTCCTCGGCGCTTCGCGCGTCAGAAATTTGAATCACTTGTGTATGCTGACCTCGGTCCTGGAAACGGGGGCTTTCCGATCAACATCAGCGAAGAGGGGATGGCCTTTCAAGGAATTCGGCCACTCGAGAAAAATCAAACCATTTGTATCACGTTCAAGTTGTACGGCATCGACGAATCGGTGACCGCCACGGCCAAAATTGCCTGGCTGACTGAGTCGCGAAAAGGGGGCGCCCTTCAGTTCATCGATTTGCCCGAAGAATCCCGGCGCCTCATTAACAATTGGATCTTGCTTCAGAAACAGGTTGGCAATCCTAAGCAGATTCCTACCGCTACTATTTCGCATGTCGAGGCGAAGGGTTTACCGTCCGCTCCCGCCAATCCATTGGTAGCCAATTGCGGCAGCTCTTCGGCGAAGGCCACCACGATTGTTGCTGCGCCACTGCCAAGTTCTTCGGTGCCCACAGCCCAGTCGGCTCAAGCAATCACGTCAAAGGTTACTCGCAAGACTAAACCTAATTTCAAGAAAAGCTTGTCGAAACAGCATTCTCNCGGTTCGTCCGATTTGCGGCGATCTTCCCGGATTCCAGCTCCGCCGGCGAAAGGCGAGAAGAAACATTCATGGATCAGGTCATACGGGTTGGGGCTGGCTACCTCTATCGCGATGATGATCATTTCCGGCGTGATGTTATGGCCATTCCGCGGAGTCTTGCTTCCTTACTTAGTTAGTGATAATCCGGCGCAAACAGATGTTCAGCCTTCTTCTGTGTNAACGCCTGCACTTCCTCCGGAACAGACTGCTGTGGCGGAGCCTTCGAGTAACCCAACATCAAATGAATCGCCGCAGTTGGCTCCAATTGCTAATGAGCAAGAAAATCTGACGATACTAGCTCTGCCGAACCTGCCGATGAGCGCCGCGAGACATCCGGCGGGAAAACCAGCGCCGCGAGCGCCGCAAATTAATCATGAGAAAAGTTTAAGGGTTTCTGTCTTTTCCGCAGACGATATGCGTCCACCCCGCGACCCTGCAATCGTTCCTCCGCAGCTCGAACTGTCGGCTCCGGTACCACCCAACCTGATTTCAGAAGCCACGAATGAACTTCCAGTCGCCGGGACTTCTGGGGGAAAGACTTCGTCGGTTGAAGTAAAGCTGCCGGAGAATTCCGCGAGCGCAGCTGGATCAGTCGAAATCATTTCTGCCCCTTATCCCTCGATTCGTGTTCCAGCCGAATGGAAGGGGCGTTCAATTCGGACAGGGGCCGGCCTTCAGATTGGCCACCTCGTATCCAAGATCGAGCCGTTATACCCACAGGATGCGCTTCGACAGCGGATTGCAGGGACGGCGAAGGTGCATGTCGTTATTGGACGGAACGGGACTGTTGAGAGAGCCGAGCTAATAGATGGACCTTCGTTGCTTGCGGAAGCGGCTCTTCGCGCCGTTCAACAGTGGCATTATGAGCCCACGATTCTCGGGGGTGCGGCAATCGAAGTTGAAGAGGACATCACCGTGGTATTTCGGATCGCGAGTCCTCTCCCTCCTGCAAATTAGGAAAGTTTGCGCGTGGAATTGCGTACCCAATCGTTCAGGGTGAGGAGGGGCTGATGGGCGGATGGTTCCCTCCGTGCGCAATCGCCGCGGCTGCACCGGCCGCGACTCCCCCGCCTGCCAAACCGAGAAAAATCCATAGCCGGTAGCTCATTCCGGCTGACCGAGCCACTACAGCGGGCCTTTCCACCGCCACCAATTCACCTGTTGGAGAAATCCGGGCAGACTGGCCGGGTTGGAGGAAAAGACCGGGCGCTTCTTGAAGGGAGACTACGCCTACATTGCCCCCTGAACAAGTGATGAAAAAAGAACCGTCTGCCATTCTCTCGATTGTCACGGTTGTTTGTTCATTTCGGTTGGTCGGGACCACTACAAAATTTCCAGTTCGCACAGCTGTCCCGGCGGTTCCGCCGAGGGATTTTGCGAAGATCGTCCCCAGTTTCAATTCAGCGAAATAACGCGGATCCCCAGCGAACACCACCTGACTCCCGTGAGAAATCTGTAAAGAACTTTGCCCGCTCGTTGTTAGCATCGCCGTGCCGGTTTCGCCCGTGCGTACGGTATCACCGGAGAAAATGGTCAACTCCGACGGGGCCCGCGATTCATTTACCAAAACTTCTCCGACAGCGTTCATGGAACCGATGCTTTGCCTTGGCGGCTCAGGCGATACGGCCTGGCCGTGCGCTGGTATAATTATTGATACTATCTGAAAGATAAGCAGGGGCATGAAACGAAGGGCCGTGACTATACCTCTCGTTTGCTTTCGGACTTTGAACAGTATCGCCGGCCGGCACATGAGCCACATACTTTCCCACTGTAACGATGACCCGTCAAGCCTGGATCGTAATTGGAAAGGATCCTGCTACACGGCCTACATTACGGCGTCCTCGAGCCGCTGTCGATCTTTCCAGAAGTCTTTCCACAAATCGCCAAAGCGCTCGAGTCTTTTGAAGATCGTCTCGATATTCAGATCTTCAGGTCGCAATTTCCTTGCAAGTTCCTCGGGGCTCACTGGAGCCGAAATTGGCGCGCCGCGAAAGGGGCGCAACGAATATGCCGCGGCAAGCGGTTTTCCCCGCGCATTCTGTACAGCGTCGATGAGCACGGTTCCTTTTCGGCGAGCGCTGACCTTTCGTTCAAAGGTAACCAGGTCTGGCAAGTCTGCCTGCGCTTGTTGCCCGATTGCTCCCGCAAACATGCGGGCTTCCTCATAGGTGTATTTCGCTTCCAGTGGAACGTAAATGTGAAAGCCGGACGCACCCGATGTCTTTAAATAGGATCGGAGTCCAAGCACGTCCAGATGCTCGTAAATCGACCGTGCAACGTTTAAGACCACATCGAAGTGAGTACCGGCGGTGGGATCGAGATCGAAGAAAACATAGTCAGGATGAATCTCATCGTCGTAGCGGCTCGACCAGGGATTATGATCGATGCAGCCCAGATTTGTAAGATAGAGCAGGTCGGCAAGATCGTCCGCGACGATGTATGGGATCTTCGCTTTCCGTTCCTCGGAATCGATCAATACGGTTCTCAACCAATCGGGGCGGGAGGCTGGTGCTTCCTTTTGAAAAAAGAACTCCCCGTCGATGCCATTCGGATATCTTTTCAGAACAAGTGGGCGGTCTTTCAAGCACGGCAAGATATAGGGAGCGATGCGAAGATAGTAGAGCAAGACATCTCGCTTGCGCAGGTCGGGTTTCGTGAAATATAGCTTATTTAAATGCGTCAGCGACAACTTCTTACCGTCCAGATCAATTTTGAGCAACTCACTATTCCCGCGAGCCAACTCCGTCTCGACATCTGCGGGATTGGACGGGATGCTCCTGCCAGGTATCGCTTGTGGCTTTTTCGATTCCCTAACTGGTGCAGCCTCGCGAAGGTCCGAAGGTCTTCTTGGTAGGGGAACCTCAATGGTGCATTCCTTTGGATCTCGGTCCTCTTGAAATCCGAGAAACACCGGCTGGCGCAGTTTTAGGTCTGTCGTCCACTGCCCATATTTCACACGCGCCACTAACTCAGGTTTTATCCAGCGCATTGCTTCCTTGACCTTAGGCCTTGTGTCGAAGGGACAATCTGAGGTCTCCAGTTGCAGAAGCATTTTTCTCACTCTTTGCAGCATCTCCCGGTCGAAACCAGTACCCACACTACCCACATACTTCAATTTATTTCCGTCGTACAAACCCATAAGGAGCGCCCCAAAATGTTCGCGCGTATTTCGGGGCGCCGTCCAACCGCCGATAACCACGTCAAGATCATGAATAATCTTAAATTTCAACCAGAGAGGGGACCGCTTTGCCACATATCGGCTATCGCGGCGCTTTGCGATAATTCCTTCTAAACGCCGCTCCTTAGCCACTTCGAAAAGCTCGGAACCTTTCTCTACCACATGGTCTGAGTAGCGAACCGTGTCCGATGTCCTTAGCAATTCGCGCAGCAGTGTCTTTCGTTTTTCGAGTGCGACTCCGCGAAGGTCGTAACCGTCGCAATAGAGCAAATCGAACGCGTAATACGTCACGGGGCTTTTTTGTTGCAAGGAAAGCGGCGGGTTCGAGACCCCGAACCGGGACTGAATTCTCATGAAGTCTGATCGCCCGTCTTTATCGAGCACCACAATTTCGCCATCCACAATGGCTTGACGCGCGTTTAACTGCTTAATGATTTCTTTCAATTCCGGGTATTCCGAAGTGATATTCCTTCCTGATCGCGCTCGAAGTTCTACATGCCCATCTCGCAAGAATGCCAGCGCTCGTTCGCCATCCCATTTAATTTCAAATAGCCAAGAAGGGTCGGAGAATGGTTTTTCCGAAAGCTGCGCAAGGGCGACAGAAATTTGCTCGGGCATGGGAGATCTCTTCGAACCTTCCAGAGTGCCGAAATCAAGAATTTTTCCTGGATTTGAGTTCGGGGTCTTTGCAGGCAGACGTTCGCTTGCTTCGACAACACCTGCAACCGTCGGGGGATCACTTTTCCGAATGAATAGCCATTCGTTCCCTCTTGAAGAGTTTCGCATCTTCACCAGTGCGAACCTGCCATTCAGCCGCNCTCCCATCAGCTTGAACTTCAGGTCGCCTTTTTCGATTTGCGTGGCCGCAGATTCAGGGCCTTCCACTTCAAATGTTCCCTGATCCCAAATATCCACGTGCCCTGCGCCATAGTTGCCTTTGGGTATATCTCCCTCGAATTTGGCATACTCAATTGGATGGTCCTCTACATGGATGGCCAGCCGTTTCTCTTCTCGTTCCTGCGGCGGTCCCTTCGGAACGGCCCAGGAGGCCAGCGCCCCGTTTACTTGAAGCCGGAAGTCAAAGTGCAGGCGGCGGGCAGCGTGGCGCTGAACCACGAAAATAGACTTGCTATTGTCGCGCAGACGGCCTTTTGGTTCTGACGTCTCTCGAAACTTTCGCTTGCGATTGTAGTCTTCCAGTCCGGGCATGGTTTATTTGGGGAAATGAGTATAAGTATTGTAAGTATAGGGGCGCAAGGAACACTCCGGCGCACACGGCCGGACTGAAACGGGAACGGAAAGCGTACACCGTACGCCAACCCATTGTGTTGCCTTGACTTGCGCAAAAGAGGCCATACTGGCTGCGCTTGCGGTTTTTAGGGTGTTCTCCTGATTGTCCGCTTCTTGCTTGGAACTATCCTGTTAGTCATGGAGGGTGCCCAATGGCCTCGTCGGTTTGGAAAGGGATGATTTCTTTCGGCCTAGTATCTATCCCCATCCGTTTGTACGCAGCCGCAAGGACAAAACGGACATATCTCCACCAGATTCATAAAGAGTGTAACACGCGATTGAAACAGCCATTATTCTGCCCCCATTGCAATCGCATGGTTGAGCGTTCGGAAGTAATCAAAGGCTACGAATATGAGACTGGGCAGTATGTCCTAATCGATGGCGACGAAATCAAAAAAATCACACCTCCGTCGGGAAAGACAATGGAAATCATAACTTTTCTGGAAGAGGGTGCTGTTGATCCTATCTATTTTGATTCTTCATTTGTCGCGATGCCCGAGCCCCACGCCGAAAAGCCTTACCTCTTATTGCTTAAAGCCCTTGACGATACAAAGAAAATGGGCGTAGCGAAAGTGACGATGCACCAGCGTGAATATACCGTCTTCATTCGCGCAAGAAATCACGGATTGACGCTCCACACGATGTACTACCAAAACGAAATTGCGGCGCTTGAAGGATACGGCAAAAACTATGACATAAAGTTAAAACCCGAAGAAATTAAACTTGCCGACCAACTCGTCGAAAGCCTTTCGGCCTCATTCAAACCAGAAGACTACAAAGATGAATTTCAAGAGCGCCTAAATGAGCTGATTGACGCGAAACTCAAAGGAAAGACAGTTACCGTGGCTCCAAAGCCACGAAAGGCGCCAGTTATTGACATGATGGAAGCGCTAAAGAAGAGCCTGGCCGGACACAGCGCAAAGCCTCAGAAAGTTGTACCGGCGCCAGGCGATCGCCGGCGCCGGAAGGCGAGCTAAAATGGGCGGAATTGGCGGCGAAGTGCGGGCCAAAACACCGGACGAAGTGTGGATGAAATTTGACGAGGAGGTGCGTCCGGATATTGAGGAGCGTTTCGGTTTGTTTCTTGAAGCACCCCTCACTCGCGAAGCTGCCTACCAGATGATGTGGCATGACCCAAAATGCGATTGGTGGGTTCTGGACTATTACTTCTCAAAATGAAGGCACTACTATTCTCTCGCTCGCGAGTTGTTTTAGCTCTTAGCTACAAACCGTACTCTTTGGGCAGGTGACGCGGAGGGAGAGAGACGCTCTCATGAAGCTGAAAGAATATCGCAAGAAACGTGATTTTCGACTATCCCCTGAGCCGCCGGGACAACAGGATGCCCCGGCAGAAAAAAAGGCGCCTCTAATTTTCGTTGTTCAGAAACATCGAGCTTCCCAACTCCATTACGATTTCCGATTGGAGTGGAAAGGGACCCTTCTCTCCTGGGCTGTTCCGAAAGGACCTTCACTCGATCCAGCCGTCAAGCGGCTGGCAATGAAGGTGGAGGATCACCCGATCGAATACGCCACCTTCGAGGGTGTAATACCAAAGGGCGAATACGGCGGTGGCACGGTAATGGTGTGGGATTCAGGAACCTGGAGGCCCGATGACGAAGATGTGGATGCCTCTTTGCGCCGTGGCGAACTGAAGTTCATGCTCCTTGGCAAGAAGCTGCGCGGTTCCTGGGTCCTGATTCGGACTCGCGGTTACGGTAGCGCATCGGACAGGTCGTGGCTGCTCATCAAGCATAGAGATGCATATGCCACCACGGAAGACATCACCACCAAGGCGCCACGGTCCGTCGCTACCAATCGTCTTCTGGCGGAAATTGCCCGCGACGAAGGAGGCGATGAGGACCAGGCTGCGACGGGCGATCCAGTGAGAAAAGCGACAAAACGAATCCGTGAAAAGAAAACTCTTTCACGACCGCGGCGCGGTCGAACGCAGGAGGCATAGCAGATATCCGGCTGGCACTCTAACTATCGTTTTGAAGACTAGTATTCCATTTCGAGTTCGGCCCATGCTTGCCACGCTCGTGCGCGAGCCTTTCCATCATCATGGATGGATCTACGAAGAGAAGTACGACGGCTATCGCATCCTCGCCTATAAAGAGGGAACCCGGGTGAAATTGATGTCTCGCAATGCGATAGATCGCAGCACTCGATTTCCCCACATTGCCGAAGCCATCCGAAAACTGGGTCACATCAATTTGCTCCTCGACGGTGAAGTCGCGGTGTTTGACCGAAAGGGCGTTTCGCGTTTCCAACTCCTCCAGAACGGAACAGCTGAGTCCGTTTACATGGTTTTTGACTGCCTTTACCTGGAGGGACACGACATTCGGCAGGAACAGCTAACCAAACGCCGAGCGGCAATGGAAGATTCGCTTGGCCCCAGCAAAGTTCTGAAGCCATCTCGAATACTTAACGCCGACGGCCTTGAAGCCTACCGAGTGGCGCAGCAAAAAGGATACGAGGGCGTCGTAGCAAAAGACTTTGCCTCGCCGTATGTCGAGGGACGCTCAAGATATTGGCTGAAGATCAAAGTCCATCAACAAGACGAGTTTGTGATCGTTGGATTTACGAAACCGTCCGGATCTCGTGAGCATTTCGGCGCCCTGTTATTGGGGGCTTATCGTAATGGGAAGCTTCACTATGCCGGAAAAGTTGGTACGGGTTTTGACCGGAAGACCTTGGCTTCCTTGTACCAAAAACTTCGTCCGCTAATTCGGAAACGATTGAATCTGATTGATGCTCCCCACGGTGCGGGTATCACTTTCGTCGAGCCTCGCCTCATCGCCCAAGTTTCGTATCAGGAATGGACAGCCGACAATAAGTTGCGGCAACCGGTGTTCCTCGGCTTGCGAGATGACAAGAGTCCCCGAGAAGTGAAATTACCGGAGACGTAACGATGAAAAATCCGAGTAGAAATGGCCATGGTGCGAGAACGCTGCCAATCAAGGTATCGCATCCCGACAAGGTCTTCTGGCCCGAAGAGGGATATACGAAGCTCGACCTGATCGAGTATTACGCGGCGATCTTTCCCTACCTCTCACCCTATGTGAAGGACCGCGTCTTGTCGCTGGAGCGATGTCCGGACGGAATGCTCGGCGAATGCTTCTATCAAAAAGAGATGCCGAAAGGGATGCCGGCCGGCACATCGGGCAAGCGTATCAAGCGGTCTGACGGCTCGGGGAAAGTCACCAACTATGTTGTTGGTGGATCACTTGTGACTCAGTTAGCGCTCGTGAATTTGGGTGCGATTGCGGTGCATGTGATGGGCAGCCGGGCGGCTTCGCCTCGCCAGCCCGACTGGGTATGTTTCGATCTCGACCCTCAATCCGGAAAATTTTCTGACGCAGTCCGCGCGGCACTTTATGTGAAAGAGAGTCTCGAGTCTTTGAAATTAGTCTCCTTTGTTAAGACCTCCGGGGGCCGCGGAATCCATGTGTTTGTACCGATCCGGGTAGGGCCGGATTCAGACGAAGTTCTGGGCTTTGCGGAAGAGTTCGTCGCCCGTGTTGCAGCAGCGCATTCCAAAGAGTTGACGGTCGAGCATTCCATCGCGGCTCGCGGCAAGAAAGTTTACCTTGATCCATTCCGCAATGGTTTCGGACAGACAGTCGTGGCGCCCTATTCTGTCCGGCGGCGCCCCAAAGCGCCCATCTCAATGGCGATGAATTGGTCTGAGCTAAAGACAACTCTTGATCCTTCAACCTTCAATATTCGCAATTATGCGGATCGCCTCAAAGGTAAGGATCCGTGGAAGGATTTCTTTCAGAGCCGTCAGACCCTTAAAGACACTGGCCGATCGGTCAAAGCTTTGTAATCTGCGACCCCCTGCAACTCGGTGTTATTCTAGAACATCAAAGTGAAGGCCTGACATTCTGTGCCTGCACTCCAAGGAGTGCCTGCATCCCAAGGATCAAGCAATGGAGAATCGCTCTATCCCAGATACGGTCGAGCCTGGCGTTTTGTGCTGGGCGCATCCCCTCGTTCGCGCGTGGTTCCTGGACAAATTCGGAACGCCCACGGAACCTCAGGAACTGGGCTGGCCGCACATTCTCAAAAATAAATCTGCGCTGATTTGTGCTCCCACGGGTTCCGGAAAGACTCTCGCTGCCTTTCTTGCCTGTATTGACCGTCTGGTTCGCAAGGCAATCAGCGGGGACTTGCAGGACACAACTGAAGTTCTCTACGTTTCTCCATTGAAAGCCCTCGGCAATGACATACAAAGAAATCTCAACGAACCGTTAGGCGAGATTCTCCAGCTCGCCCAGCGGCAGGGTTTGCTCATGCCGGAGATTCGCACTGCTGTGCGAACCGGAGATACGTTGGCGCACGAACGCCGCTCCATGCTGAAGCGGCCGCCTCACATCCTGGTCACGACGCCGGAGTCTCTCTACATTTTACTCACCGCTGGAAAAAGCCGCGACCTGCTTCGCACAGTTAAGACCGTAATCGTGGATGAAATTCACGCGATCGCGGACGATAAACGTGGAGCGCATCTCGCGCTCTCTCTCGAACGTCTGGAAGCGTTGACGGCGGAGCCTCCAACGCGCATTGGTCTGTCGGCCACACAGAAGCCAATGGAACTAATTGGCCAATTTCTCGCGGGAAACGGCCGCCCGCAACCCATTCTTGTGCATGTTCCTCAGCGCCGGGAAATCGATCTTGCGGTCGAGGTGCCCGCGAGTGAGCTCGGACCTGTCGCCTCGAACGAGATGTGGGAAGAGATCTACGCGCGCATCGCCGAACTCGTCCAACAAAATCGGTCAACACTCATTTTCGTGAATACACGCCGCCTGGCAGAACGCGTCGCACACAATCTAGCCAGGTTGCTTGGGGAGGACGCGGTCGCATCGCATCACGGCAGCCTCTCGCGCCACAGGCGCTTGACAGTGGAGGGAAAGCTCAAGGCAGGTGAAATTCGAGCTCTGGTCGCGACAGCGTCGCTCGAATTGGGCATCGATATCGGCACGGTCGACCTCGTCTGCCAGATTGGCTCCCCCCGCTCGATTGCTGTAGCGCTGCAACGTGTGGGTCGCGCCGGACATTGGCGGGGCGCCATACCAAAAGGCCGCCTCTTCTCTACAACGCGCGACGAATTGCTGGAGTGCGCTGCTTTGGTTCATGCGATTCGCCATGGCAATCTGGATCGCATTTTGATTCCCGAAGCTCCTCTCGATATTCTGGCCCAACAGATAGTCGCCGCATGCGCCGCTGAGGATTGGCAAGAGGATGACCTGTTCGCTCTCGTGCGTCGCGCGTTTCCATTTCGCAACCTATCGCGGAGCGATTTCGACGAGATTATCGGCATGCTTTCTGATGGGATCGCGGCGCGTCGTGGCCGCTACGGGTCGTACTTGCATCACGATCAAGTCAACAAGCGACTGCGCGGGCGGCGGGGTAGCAGGCTTGCTGCTATCACGAGCGGCGGAGCCATTCCCGATAACGCACTCTACACCGTAATCGCTGAGCCGGAGGCAGTCGTAGTCGGCACGGTAGATGAGGACTTCGCTGTGGAGAGCTTGCGGGGCGACATCATGCTGCTAGGAAACAATTCCTGGCGTATTCGTCGCGTTCAGGCTGGATCCGTGTTGGTGGAAGATGCCAAGGGGGCGCCTCCAAACATTCCTTTCTGGAGGGGCGAAGCCCCTTCACGGACACCTGAGCTTTCACTGGAAGTGGCGGAGCTGAGGGAACAAATAAGTTCGCGTCTCGATGATCTTTCAGCACCGCATGGCGAAGCATGCCCCACGGAATTATCCGCCAGAAGTTCAGCCGTAAGTTGGTTGAAACAGGAATGCGGCCTCGATCGGAGTGGCGCCGAACAAATTGTGGAATACATCCTGGCGGGACGCGCGGTTTTGGGCGCGGTTCCCACGCAGCGAACGATCATCGCGGAGCGGTTCTTCGACGAAAGCGGCGGCATGCAACTCGTGATTCATGCCCCGTTTGGCGGACGGATCAACAAGGCGTGGGGTCTTGCGTTGCGCAAGCGGTTCTGCCGTTCTTTTAATTTTGAACTTCAGGCTGCAGCCACGGACAATGGTTTAAATATCTCGCTGAGCGAACAACACAGCTTTCCTCTTGCCGATGTTTTTCATTTCCTGCATTCCGCGAGCGTTGAGCAATTGCTTGAGCAATCCGTATTGGATTCTCCGATCTTCGCGACGCGCTGGCGATGGGCCGCCGGCCGCGCGCTGGCTCTTTTGCGATTCATGGGCGGCAAAAAGGTTCCACCGCAGATTCAGCGCATGCGATCTGACGATCTGCTCGCCGCCGTATTTCCCCAAGCNCTCGCGTGCCAGGAAAACATTTCCGGCGAGATCGTGATTCCNAATCATCCTCTNGTGCGCGAAGCGATGAAGGATTCCCTGACCGAAGCGATGGACGTCGAAGGCCTCAAAGAAGTTTTATCGGCGATTGGTTCGGGAGAAATCCGCTGCCTCGCCGTGGACACTCCCGTACCATCGCAATTTTCGCACGAGATACTGAACGCGAATCCCTATGCGTATCTCGATGATGCGCCGCTCGAAGAGCGGCGCGCTCGCGCCGTGG
>JGI12635J15846_10001438_pt1 | contig 20890 bp, 21 predicted proteins | sample BlaSpr_A8_OM2_M2_FD_15846 | JGI IMG/M metagenome (IMG submission 15846) | reverse complement strand
CTCAGGCGCAACTTCCACTTTGCGGGGAGCCATTTCATGCACGGTCGTTCGCTGCCGAATCTCGACGACGCGCCCAATCAGGTCGTACGCGTCGGTTTTCGTAATCTCGACCTTCACCACGTCGCCCGACCCGGCTATTTCCCCGCTCGGCAACTCAATGTCTGTCAGATACAGCTTCCCGTCAATATCCGGCGCCATCGATTCCAGGCGGGCTTCCCAGACCAGGGGATTGTCTTTCGAAGGCCCCTCCACCAGGGCGGTTTCCGTGCGGCCTTTCAGCTTCCGGAGATTTTCGCGAGAAATTTTCTTTTGCAGCGCCATCAGCCGGTTACGGCGGTCGTTGATCGTCTCGGCGTCCACCTTGCCGTCCAAGGGGAAGCTTCCGGCATTGTCCACGTCGGAATATTCAAACACGCCCATCCAGTCGAGTTTTGCGGCTGCGACAAAATCGTAAAGTTCCTGGAAATCGGCATCCGTTTCGCCGGGGAAGCCAACGATGAAGCTGGTGCGCAGGGCCACGCCGGGAATGGTCGCGCGCATCCGCTCCAACAGCTTCAGGAACGCATCGCCATGCGACCCGCGCTTCATGCGCGCCAAAACGTTGCGGCTCGCATGCTGCAGCGGCATATCAATGTATTTGGCGAGCCGCTTGTGCGCCGCAAGAGTTTCGAGCATCTTTTGCGTCACGCGGTTCGGATATGCGTACAGAAAACGCACCCACAGCAGGTCTTCGACTTGGGCCAGGCGCTCCAGCAATTGCGCGAGGCCGTCGCGCAGACCGAGGTCTTCCCCATACGAGGTCGTGTCCTGCCCGATCAGCGTGACTTCACGCGCGCCTGCAGCGGCCAGGTTTTCGGCCTCGCGCGCCACCGATTCAAACCTGCGGCTGCGGAATGCGCCACGAAGCTGCGGAATAATGCAGAAGGTGCAGGGGTGATCGCAGCCCTCGGCGATCTTGATGTACGCCTGGTGCTTGGGCGTGGTCACGATGCGCGGCGTCAGATCGTGATAAAGAAATACCGGGGGTTGCGCGGGCAGGACCTTCAGGTCGCCTTCGACGGCCTCGATGATTCTCTCCACTTCGCCGGTGCCAACGACCGCATCCACCTCGGGAATCTGTTGCAGAATCTGGTCGCGATATCTTTCCACCAGACAGCCAGCGACGATGAGTTTTCTTGCCGAGCCGAATTTCTTGTGCTCCGCCATCTCCAGGATGGCGTCCACGGACTCTTTTTGCGCCGGCTCGATGAAGCTGCAGGTATTGACCACCAGAATCTCGGCGTCATCAGCGCGCGGCGTCAACTCGTAGCCCTCGCGCGCGAGAATGCCCATCATGACCTCGCTGTCGACGAGGTTTTTGGGGCATCCGAGCGAGATAAAACCAACTTTACGCATACAGTGAGAATGGCGCCTTTACGCCAACCCTCTAATTTTAGCACGCCCGGTCCGACGCACGTGCATCTGGACTTCTGTGCCGTCATTGGGACTAACCGGCGCGGGTGGCGGCCGCTACGAGAGTAATCGGGGCCACCTGAAGGTGGCCGCTACGCGACGCGGCACGATTGGATAGATCGCAGTTGGAGATGGATTCAGACAGTGGGGAAGTGCTCAATCCGCCCGCGCGGAGGAACGAATCTGCTCGAGGAGCGCCCGCAAGCGGAAGGCGTCGCAAACCGCTCCGCCAAAGCGCGCCTCTGCGTAAAGGGATGTAAACTCACCCACCGCGGAACGGAGGCTCGGCTGCAGTGAAAGCGTCGCCGCGAATTCTCCCGGCGTTTGCGTTTCCGCTCGCGTGTATCCGCGCTTCTCCAGCACCCGCAACATTTCCGTGTACAGCCGGGAGGCAAGTTGCGGATTATTTCTCAGCGCCGTCGGCTGCCTCATCTGCAACGCCAAGCTCAGCCAACGCGCCACGGAGCGGATCCAGTCAAAACGCAGGACGGCCAGCAGAAACACCAGTGCCACTGGAAACACCGTGCTGAGATACGCGTGCCGGCGCTGCCACTCGGTGAGCCCAGTCATTCCACGCTCTTGCGTGCGCCGGAACCAGCGCCGCAAGGACTCAGAATAGTCCGTCGAATTTTGCCGAACGTTCTTCGCCATCACCATCTGGTGCGCAAAGTCGTAGTTGACCACCCACTCGTTCCAATTCAACTGCATCCAGTCCAGGTAAAGATTGAGCCGCGAAAACAGACCGCCTTCGGAGCCGTTGGCCGGCGGCGTGGGGTCGAATGTGATCCACCCGCTTCCCGGAAAATACGCCTCCACCCAGCTGTGTGCGTCGCTCGCGCGAACGATGTAGTCTCCCGCGACATCGTTATACTCGCCGGGCAGGAAGCCATTCACCTCCCGCGAAGGAATCCCCAAGGTCCTGAGCATCACCGCCATCGCCGTGGCGAAATATTCGCAATGGCCAGCCTTGGTCACAAAGAGGAACTGCGGCAGCGGATCGGCGCCGGGTTTTCCGGCTAGGTTGAGCGTGTACCCGAAATTTCGCCGCAGATAACTTTCGAGGACAACCGATTTATCGTAGGGATTGCCGGCCGTCGCGGTGATTTTCTGCGCCAACTGCGGGATGCGCGGATCCAGCTTCTCTGGGAGTTGCAGATACAGGTTTTGGATGTCTTCCGGGTATTCGGTGCCCGCTGCTCTCGCTTTGACCGGCCGAGCTTCGGGAAGCAGCGAAAATCCTTCGTAGCGAACCTGCGAAAAATTGCGCGCGGGGTTGTAAACGGCTCCCGCGAAATCCATCCCCAGCGTGCTGCGCCGGGCCGTTCCATAGTAGGTTCCGGCGTCATTCGAGAAATTTCCCCGCAATTCCATTAGTTGCGCGGGCGCAAAAAGCGCATCGCTCGCCAGCGGCTGGAGCAAAACAATAAACCGCAATTGCGCGACGACCGGCACCTTCACATCAAGTTGCGAACCCAGCGGAATCCAGCCATCTTGTTCCGCGAAGTGCAACTCGGGCCGTTTTTCCTGCGAGTACCAGCGTCTTCCGTCGAACGTGGAAAGCGCGATTCCGCGCCACCGCAGCATCGGGTAGTTCACCGGAGTTCCGGTTTGCACCCGCATCACCACCGAGGTGTCTTGCTTGATTTCGCCGATGCGCCCAAGTTCCACGCTGTCCGTGAATCCCGTCATTAGTGAAGGCTGGAAGCCGATCCGCGCGAAATAACCGGCGCTGAATCGCGGAAAGAAGAAAAACAGCATCGAGCCGAAAAAGATTGCGCCGGCCGCGACGCTCAGCGCGGCAAGCGACATCGCGCGGTAGAACCTCCCCTCGCGGGATGCCTCAGCATGAATCGGCGGAAAGACCGCTCCAACCGCACCGCGGCGGATTTCCAGGCTTAAGAAAGTGGCCACCGCGAACAACAGGTAGACGACAAACAGGAAAAAGAAATTGGTGTCCACGGTGAAAACGGCGGAGGCAAGAACCGCCGCAAAGGAAAGCATCGCCAGGAAGACGGCGTCGCGATCTGTCGCCGCGCTGTACAGACGCAACACAGTCACAAACAGCAGGAAATGCACCGCCGCCAGCAAAACCGCGTAGAGAGCGCTGTTTGACGTGCCACTGGCCAGATTGCGCGAAATGAAAAGCGCATCAATCGGGAAGAGGAAGACGTAGGCGAGAACCAACCTCGTTGCCGTGGTCTGGCGCAGTTCCGCGGGATGCCCGCGCCACCACCGGAATCCTTTGTAAAGAATCGCCAGGGGCGCCACTAGCGTGGTCAGCAGGTCGAGTTTTCCCGTGCTCACCAGCGTGAGCGTCGCCGTCAGCACCAAGAAAAACACCGCCGCGCGGAAGAATTGCTCCGCGGGGAGAGGCTGAGCCGGGGTCGTGACGGAGGAGGCCATCGGTTGAGTCTTCAGGATAACACCCGGGAAGAGGTGCACGGTTTCGCGGGCGCGTAAGGATAAAGAGAAGCTCTTACTTCAATGCCAGGGCGGAGCGGGCCACCTTGCGCGTCAGATTGGAAATGGCCAGTGTGGAAAGGTCGGCCAGGGGAAACGCTTTCGCGGAGGAAAGACGAGGTAGATTCTCGACTTCCACTCGAAACGGAAAAATCGTGATCGAGCGATACGTCACTGCATGGCGAACTTTCTTGAGCGGGAAAAGCTCCGCTCGAAGTCTTCGGCCGCGGAATAACGACTCTTCCATGAATTTCCGGAGTTCCGCATCTGCCTGGCCCTGCTGCACGGCAACGGTTGGGAAATGCCACATTCGCGAAACCAGCGAGTGAACGTCGTCCGGCGCAGCGGATTTTCTGGAGGTTTTCGGCGGGGCCAGCAGCAACGTCTTTCCCCGCGCATCTACTAGCACCAGCGCCGCCAGCATGATTTCTACCGTGCTGCGCTTGACGCGCTTCACGGGAATCACGTCAGCCAGACCCTGTTTGCGCGCATCGCAAAATTCGCCGACGGGGCAAAGGAGGCAACGCGGTGAGCGCGGCGTGCACAGCGTTGCTCCCAATTCCATCATCGCCTGATTCCAGTCGCCCGGTGATTTTCCATCCAGTAGCCGATCTGCGCTCGTCTGCAGATCCTTCCAAGTTCCGTTCGCGCGCAGATCGCCGCGCACCGCATTCAGCCTCGCTAATACACGAGCGACGTTTCCATCCAACACCGCATGTTTTTTCTGATAGGCGATGCTGAGGATTGCCGCCGCTGTGTACGCGCCGATGCCCGGCAGGGCCAAGGCTTCCGCTGGCTCGCTTGGGAACGCGCCGTTGTGCTTCGCTACTATTTCTTGTGCCGCTTTCTGCAAGTTGCGCGCTCGCGAGTAGTAGCCCAGCCCGGACCAGAGCCGGAGCACCTCTTCCTGCGGCGCGCGGGCGAGCGCCTCGACGCTGGGAAACCGCTCGAGGAAACGCTGGTAATACGGAATGGCGGCCGCCACGCGCGTCTGTTGCAACATGATTTCTGAAAGCCAGATGCGATAAGGATCGCGCGTCCGCCGCCACGGCAGGTCGCGCTGGGACTCCGCGAACCAACCCAACAAGTTTTTTCGGAATCTGGAAAGCGCCGCGCGGCTTAGCATGACCGACTAAGTGTCGCATAAAGATTCTTGCAAAGTTGGTGATTGCCGGCTGCGACGGCATGAGTGGCTGAAGCTGGCCGCTACAGGAGCGCGTCGGAGCGCTGAGAGAGGTAGCGCAGCGAATGTTCAGGCCGACAAGTCGCTTGCGAAAACGATATACGACGTGTTCCAAAGCTCGGCGGGAATCGAGCCGCGCGGCTGCGAAGTGACAATAATCTTGAACGACTCCGGATCTGCTGCAAGCTGATTCAACAACTCGGGCCGCGAATTTGGCGCAATCGGCTGCACCAGTGCCAGGTGCCGCAGGATCGCAAAAATATTCTCCGATGCCGGCGCAGCCGGTGTCGATGCCTCGGCGCTGCGGAATTCCAGCAACGCATTTCGCTCGTGAAAATTCCAGGCCAGCGCGGCGCAGAAGGTCACCGCCCGTTCAAAACTTTCTCTCTGCTTCGATTCTTCCAATGATCCTGCGGCGGGACTCTGCGGATCAAAAACCAGCAGCACGCGGCAATCATCCTCTCGCGCAAATTCCCGCACCATCAGCGCCCCAAACCGCGCGGAAGCTTTCCAATGCACGTGCCGCGCGCTGTCGTTCGGCAAGTAGCCGCGCAACGCGTAGAGGTCCTGCCCGCGGCCTTTGGCGTTGCTTTCCATCGCCCCCTGAAGCCCGGGCAGAACCTCCAGGAATTCCGAGGAAGCGGCGACAGCCGGATACACCAACGCCTCCGTGGCCAGATCCATTCGCCGGGCCTTCTGCAAAAAACCAAATGGGAAGCGTGTGACGATTTTGAAAGCCTCTTGCCGGTACACGCCGCGCTGCAGAAAAAGCAGCGGAACACTTTGCTTCACCGCTTGCTGTCGCGGCAGGTACGGAAAATACACTGGGGTCTCCAGCATTGCCGCGGCTGGTTGATTTTTCGTTTTGGCTGGCTCCACGCGCAGTGAAAACGACGGCAGGGTCAGTTTTTCATTGCGCAATTCCACGGAAGCGCGCACGGACTGCCCGGCGAAAATATGCTCCGGAAGATGAAGCTTCAATTCCACGCCGGCCAGCGTGATGGACGACAAAATCCCGGACATCAGAATGCTCGCAATCAGGCTGGCCAGAATCAGAAACAATAAATTGTTGCCGGTGTTGATCGCAGCCAGCGCCACCAGCACAATGCCGAGGATATAAATCCAGCCTTCCCGCGTAACCCGGTACTCCATGCGGTAGCCGATCCACCGCAGCGGCGTGCGTTTCGCCAGCGTGGGTACCAGCGTAACTGCAACCCATCCGGCGACCACGAGCGCGGTGAGCGCCGAAGCGCTTGCCAGAAACAGATTACCGAGCTGCGCCGCCGCGCCGGAATAGAGCGCCAGAATTAGCGCAATCGTCAGCGCCGCCATGGAAAGAAAAAAAGCGCGCACAGCCGGGCGGTCGGATTTGGCGAGGAGAGCGTTCACGGTAGAGGTAAGCGAAGACATTTCTATAATTCCCAAGACCAGCGGTCAGCGACCTTCGGTATCAATAATTAAAGCGGTACGCGCACCGACTCGACGATTTCCCGCAGGACATTTTCCGTGGTTTCCGATTTCTTTTGCAGCGAAGCGTGGCGCGCACTGGCCACTACGCGGTGGGAAAAGACGGCCACGGCCAGTTGCTTGAAATCGTCGGGCAGGCAGAAGTCGCGCCCGTCCAGAAATGCCCGCGCCTGTGCCGCCCGTTGCAGCATCAAGGTTCCACGCGGGCTCACACCGAGCGCCAACTGGTCGGACTTTCGCGTGCGGTTCACAATCTCCAGCGCGTAATCGTGCAGGCTCGAATCCACTTTCACCCGGGTCACCGACTGCTGCATGGTCATCACGTCGGCGACATCCGCAACCGGCTCGAGTGTTTCAATCGGATCGTCGGTCGCGCGGTTACGCAGGATCTCTTTCTCCGTTTCGTGCGAGGGATACCCCATCTTGATGCGCATCAGGAAGCGGTCGAGTTGCGATTCCGGCAGAGGGTAAGTGCCGTGGTGCTCCACGGGATTTTGAGTGGCGATCACCAGGAATGGTTGAGGCAGTGTGAGTGTGCGGCCATCCACGGTCACCTGCGCTTCATTCATCGCCTCCAGCAACGCGGATTGCGTGCGCGGCGTGGTGCGGTTGATCTCGTCCGCCAAGACCACATTCGCAAAAATCGGCCCCTGGCGAAATTCAAATTCGCGGCTTTCGGGATTGTAGACGCTCACGCCCAGCACATCGCTCGGCAGCAGGTCGGAAGTGAACTGGATTCGCTGAAAGGTGCAGTGAAACGATTTGGCCAGCGCCTGCGCCAGCGTGGTTTTCCCCGTGCCGGGAACGTCCTCAATCAGCAGGTGGCCGCGCGCCAGCAGCGTGATCAGTGAAAGCTGGATCACGTCTTCCTTCCCGAAAATTGCGCGGGCAATGGAGCGCTGCAGTTGTGAAACCAGGTGAGAGGTGGCGATCGGCATCGGTTGAAAACCCCAGGTGTTCCTGCTTAAATAGATGAGCGTTGTTGCTGAAGCGTTTCGGCCGATTGCAACAATGTTTCCCTGCAAAGGGTACCCGTTATCAGACGGGCGATTAGCTCAGCGGTTAGAGCGCTCGCCTCACACGCGAGAGGTCAAAGGTTCAAATCCTTTATCGCCCACCATTTCATTCTCTCACTTGTGTGTCGCATTCCGCCAAAAAGCGGCCGATTGCCTGTGTTCAAAAGCACATTTTCCCCGCGAAATGCATCCTGCGTCTCCCGGCAGGTGCGTGCATGTTCCAGCGGGAATCCGCCCATTGCCTGCCCTCCCATAAATATGGGAGAATCGGCTTGATGAAGACCACCTTGGAGATTCCGGATAACGTGTTCCGGCGCGCGAAATCTAAAGCCGCGCAGGAGGGCATTCCCCTGCGGCAATTTGTCACGGAAGCGGTCGAACAGAAGTTGCGCGAACCCGGCCCAGCGGATGAAAAACCCTGGATGAAACATTTTGGCAAGTTGAAACACCTGCGCAAAGAGACTGCGCGCATTGACAAGTTTATCGAAGAAGCTTTTGAGCAGATCGACCCTGAGCTCTGGAAGTAGGAGCCACCCCGCTGATCCTGGACACGAATGCTCTTTCTGCTTATGCCGACGAGCAGATGAGCGTCTTTCAGGCGCTCACCTCCGCCCGCGAGATGGCTCTGCCCGTTGTTGTTATTGGCGAATACCGCTACGGTATCGCGCTGTCGCGCCGCCGCGATTGGTATAAGAAATGGTTGAATGAGTTGGTAAGAGATTGTCGGGTCCTCAACGTCGACGAGTTCACCGCGCAGCATTATTCTGATATTTGCGTCGAACTCAGAGGATCTGGAACACCCATCCCCGTCAATGATATATGGATTGCCGCGCTCTGTCGGCAGCACGGCCTTCCCCTTTTGAGCAGGGATATCCACTTCGATCAGGTGGCTGGGATCAAGCGCATCTCATGGTGAGGCAACTTCGGGCGAATCAGCGGGACCGGCTGCGTTTTCCGTATATTCTCGACGAGGGCTCCGTCTTCGTTACAGAGTGGTCCAAAGGAATTCCTTCATGACAACCTTTTTCCGTACGATTGAGTTTCTAAGTTTGAGCTTGTGGCTGGGGGCGGATGCGTTCCTCAGTTTTGTGGTGGCGCCGGGGGCGTTTGCGATTCTTGGGAGTCGGGATGCCGCGGGAATGATGGTGGGTTTTGCACTGGCCCGGCTGCATTTTGCCGGGATTTTTCTGGGACTTGTCTTCCTGGCCGCCCGCCTGGCCCGCACTCACGATTTCGGCAGCTTCACGAATGCCGCCGCTCTCTGCGTTGTGTTGATGGTGCTGCTTACCGCCGCGTCGCAGTTTACCGTCAGCAGCCGCATGGAGGCGCTCAAGAAGGAAATGGTGTCGGTGCAAAACACGCCGGAAACGGATCCGCGCCGGGTGGAATTCAATCGCTTGCATCACCGCTCCGTTGCGTTCGAAGGGGCCGTTCTGCTCTTGGGCCTCGCCGGAATGTACCTGCTGGTCCGCGAAACCACAAAACTCTGAGAGTGTTGACTATCTGCAAAAAGGGAATGACTTGTTATCGTTGCTTACGCTTGCGAAGCTTTTTCCTCCCGTTCGCCTTGCGATTTTTCTTTTTTATTACCGGCCGAGGGCGAATCTTGTTCGTCACTTTATAGCCGGCGCGTTCAAACGCGCGCCACATGTACCAGCTCGCGACAGTCCGGTAGGGCCGCCAACGCTCACCGAATTCCAGCAACTCTTTCGGCTTTGGCATGTGTTTCTTGCCATAGGCTACTGACCAGCCCTTTTTCACTCCCAGGTCGTGGATTGGCAGCACGTCCGGGCGTCCCAGCCGGAAAATTAGGAACATCTCCACCGTCCACGCGCCGATCCCGCGCACGGAAACGAGCCGCTCAACCAATTCCTCATCCGAGAGCTTCAACGCCTCCTCGTGCGCCGGCACGATGCCCGAGAGCGCCTTTTTCGCCAGGTCTTTCATGGCCAGAACCTTTGCGCCAGACAATCCGGCCTTCCTGAGCTTCGTCGCGGGAATTTTCAGCATCCGCTCTGGTGACGGTGTCCGTCCGTCCGAGCCCAGCGCCTTGATTCGGCCAAAAATTGTTGCCGCTGCCTTCCCTGAAATCGACTGGTATGCAATGGATTCCAGCAGGACCTCGTATGGTGATTGAGCATCCGCAACATCAATCTGAAACGGCACGGTTTCCGCGATTAGGGCGCGCAGTGTTGCATCGCGTTCCGAAAGGTGGCGAACGGCTTCGGCAAGCTCAAAAGCAAGGTTGTGAGGTGGAGTATTGATGGTCATAGTCGGCAAAAAAAACATAGCACGGAGAAAACGCGTTGGTAAGCAAAACCTGTGCGCAACGGAATGAGGCGCTGGGTGTGCTAAAATTTGTAGTTTATGCAAACAGGAATTATCGGACTGCCGCAGGTCGGGAAAACCACGCTCTTTCGCATCCTCACAAAAGCGCACATTGACGCCAAAGGCGGGCAGACGGCCCACGTCGGGGTGGCCAAGGTGCCGGAGCCGCGCCTGCTCGAACTTGCCAAGCTCTACAACCCGAAAAAGATCACTTATGCCACAGTGCAGTACGTGGATTTGCCGGGCGTCCAGAAGGAACGGATGCGCGAAAGCCTCGCCACCCTGCGCGACGTCGACGCCATTGCCCACGTTATTCGAGTATTCGACGACCCCAGCGTCCCGCATTCTGAAGGGGGCATCGATCCGCTCCGCGACGCCACCAACCTGGACCTGGAGCTAATCCTTTCGGACCATGACCAGATTTCCAAGCGGCTTGAGCGCGTCGATAAAGACCTGAAGAAAAAGAAAGACCCGCTGCTCGAGCTGGAGAAAAACGTTCTTGAAAAGTGCAAGGTGCATCTCGAAGCTGAAAAGCCTTTGCGCGAGCTCGAACTGACCGCCGAAGAGCGCAGACCCATCGGCGGGTTTCTCTTTCTCTCCCAACGCCCGATGCTTTACGTCCTGAATCTCGGTGATGACGAAGCTGCCGACCTCGACAAGGCTGTCGAAAAGCACAAGCTCGCCGCTTTACAGGGTCGCCCCAACACCGCCGTCGTTGCGGTGTGCGGCCGCCTGGAAGCCGAACTTGCGGAAATGGAAGAGAAAGAAGCCGCGGAACTCCTCGCTTCTTACGGTTTGAAAGAACCTGGCCTCAACCGCTTGATTCGCGCTACTTACGATCTGATGGGGCTCATCCAGTATTTCACTGCCGGAGAACCCGAAGTTCGCGCCTGGACGATTCGCAAGGGTTCTAACGCCGTGAAGGCCGCAGGTGAAATTCACAGCGACATCGAAAAAGGTTTTATCCGCGCGGAAGTCGTCCGCTGTGCCGATCTGCTTGCCGCGGGAAGCATCGCTGCCGCCAAGGAAAAAGCGCAGGTGCGCCTTGAAGGGAAAGAGTACATTGTGCAGGAAGGGGATGTTATCCTCTTCCGCCACAGCGGATGAGTAAGTGCTCAGTCTTTAGTTATCAGTTCCAAGTATTCGGAAAGCCCGATCGGCGCAGCTTGTTTCCATCTTTGTACGGACCGACCGCCGCGTCGAGCGGCCTTCTCTTTGAACTTAAGACTGAAAACTGAAGACTAATTACTGACGACTCCCCATGATCCATGAACTCTCCTTTCGCATCGCGCTCGCCGCACTTCTCGGCCTGATCGCCGCGGGCGGCAACCTTCTTGGCGGTTATTTCGTGGTTTATCGCGAGTGGCCGCGACGCTACCTGCAATATTTTCTCGCTCTGGGTGCTGGCTACATGCTCTCGGTTGCGTTTGTCGAAGTGATCCCGGAATCCGTTCATTTGGCTGGCGAAAGCGCCCTTCTCTACGTCCTCGCCGGATTCTTTCTGGTCCACCTGTTTGAGCACACCATCGCGCCGCACTTCCACTTTGGCGAAGAAACCCACACCGAAGAGATGCAACATGGCCACGCGCAAAGCGCCATCTTCCTCGGGCTTGCGATTCACACTTTTTTTGACGGCGTGGCCATCGCCTCCGGCTTCCTGGTTTCCACCTGGTTGGGCATCCTCATCTTCGTCGCGGTATTTCTTCACAAACTTCCCGAAGGGTTCACCGTCGCCTCCGTGGTGATGGCCCGGAGTCAAAGCAAGCGCAATGCGGTTCGCGCTGCGGGCCTCCTCGGTGCGGCCACACTCGCTGGAGTACTGCTTACCAGCCAGCTTCAGGCTCAATTGAAATACGCCTTGCCGCTCTCAGGTGGGGTGACTCTTTATGTCGCCGCAACGGATCTGCTTCCTGAGGTTAACAAGGAGCCCAATTGGCGCATGGCTTTGCTGGTTTTCGTGGGTGTCGCCACCATGCTGATTCTAAAGCTCTTATTTAATCTCTAAATCTGGCCGGGCCTCTCATCGTGTCTTCCCGGCTCCCAGTCATTCAACTGCAACTTTTTGAGAACAAAAGTGTTTGGTAGAGTGTGGCGGCTATGGTTAGGACCGACGTCCAACTCATGTTGGATGTGAAAGCCGGCGACGGGAGCTCTTTTGAGCTCCTGCTGCAGCGCTATCGCACGCCACTCGTCAACTTCCTGTTTCGCATGGTGCGCAACCGCGAGCAGGCGGAAGACCTGGCGCAAGAGGTGTTCCTGCGCGTGTACCGGGCCCGGGAGGATTACGTACCGAGCGCGAAGTTCACCACCTGGCTGTTTCGCATCGCCACCAACCTCGCGCTGAACTCTGTCAGGGACAACCGCTACCAGAAGTTGGAAGTTTCGATCGACGCGCCGGTGTCTGTGGACGCGGAAGATGGCGATGAAAGGACGATGGATGTTCCGGAGAAGCATCCGAATATCGAGCAGCATCTTGTCGAAGATGCGCGGCGGAAAATGATCCGGCACGCCATTGACAAGCTGCCGGAAAAGCAGCGAGCCGCGGTGCTGCTGCACAAGTACGAAGAGCTGGATTATGCAGAGATTGCCAAGATTCTGAACTGTTCGGAAAGCGCGCTGAAATCGTTGCTCTTCCGGGCGTATGAAGCGCTGCGAGTGGAATTAGCCCCGCTCGTCGCGCAGCGAGTAAGACACTAAGGGTAGGGAAGGCAGGTAGACATGAGTTGTGAACGAATGGAGAGCCGCATCCTCGGATATGTGGGTGGGCAGCTGAAAGAAAGCGAGCGGCTGGAGGTGGAGAAGCATCTCGCCGAATGTGCGCCGTGCTGTCTGCGCGTGAATGAATTCAGCGCGGTGTCTGGGCTGCTCGATGAGCTTCCGTTAATCGAGCCTTCGCCGGAATTCGACACCCGCGTGCATGCCCGGGTCGCGGCTGAGCCTCAACCTAAAGCCGACTGGTGGGCCTGGATGCGCGTATCCCCGCGCATTGCGTTTGCCGCGTCTATGCTGCTGCTGATGGCGCTCTGGCTCGGCTATCGCACCGGTTCGCCGATCCCGGCAAGCATCCCGAACGATGACCAGGCCATGATGCAGGATTTGCCGGTGCTCGAAGATCACGACGTGTTGCAGAATTTTGAGCCGCTGAAGGATTTGCCGGCTCCCGTGCAATCGGAAGACGTTTCCGATTCGCAGCACATGTAAAAAGCAGTAGCAGGGAAGACGGAGGCGGGACGGAAACGAAAATGCGGCGCAGGAAACTCCAACTCGGTGTGAGAGTTCTCGCACTCGCTGCGGGTGTCGCGCTTCCCGCTCTTTGCGTGGCTCAGAATCCGCATCCCGACCGGCCGCCGCAGCATCAAGCGCCGGCTCCGCAAGTGCCAACGCATCAAGCGCCGACACATCAGCCGCCGACGCATCAAACGTATCCTCAGCCAACGAATCCGAACCGGCCTCCGGCCAACGCGAATCGCACGCCCTATAATCCGCCGCATCCGAATCAGGGGCCGCAGAATAATTTTAATAACGGAACGAACAACCATAACGGTGTGCGTAACGGTGCGGGCGCCAATTATGCTCCCACTCCGCGCCAGCAACTCGGTGTGGGCGCGCCGCGTCCCTGGGTGGACCAGATGCGCGCTCTTTCACCGCAACAGCGGGAGCGGGTGCTCCAGAACAGCAAGGCGTTTCAGAATCTCTCGCCCGACAAGCAAAGCAGGATTCGCCAGCAGTTCAACCAGTGGGATCATATGTCGGCGTCGCAGCAAGCGGACCTGTGGCAGAAAGAAAATACCTGGCGCAACCTGACGCCCGGACAGCGCGACTACATCAAGAACAATGTCTTACCACGGTGGCGCCAGATGCCGTGGGATCGCCAGCAGGTGATGAAGCAAAAGCTGGGCGTATTGCAAAACATGCCGGAGTCCGCCCGCAACCAGCGCCTGAACGATCCGAACTTCACTCGTGGCCTCAGCGACGAAGAACGCTCCACGCTGAAGGACCTGAGCCACATGCACGTCGGCGCCCCGGATCCTCCCGGCGAGTAATCACATTAGCCTTCATATATGGTCCTTGCGCCAGAGGCGGACAATCCGCTCTTGCGCTTCTCTCCTCTGCGAACTCTGTGGCACCTCTGTGACCTCCGTGTTGAATCTTTTCTTTTCCCCAGCTCAGCGCGTTGACAAGCGCCTCCCTCTCGCGGCATCGTGACTAGTTGCACTGATGCGCATCAAACGGGTAGGGAGACTCCGATTCCAGAGTTGTCGACACGATTTCGCGCCCTGAAGCACCGCAACTTTCAGCTTTTCATCATTGGACAGCTCATTTCTCTCGTTGGCACGTGGATGCAAACCACGGCGCAGCAGTGGCTCGTCTACAAGTTGACCGGTTCGGTGGCGGTGCTGGGAGTATTTGGTTTTGCGAGCCAGGTGCCCATGCTTTTGCTGGCGTGGATGGGCGGCTATGTCGGCGACCGCTACAACCGGCATCGTGGCGTGATCGTGACGCAATCACTTTCGATGATTTTAGCGTTTGTCCTGGCGGCGCTGACGCTTACGCATCTGATTCGCGAGTGGCATTTGATTGTGATCGCGCTCATGGTCGGCATCGTCAACGCTTTTGACGTGCCGATTCGCCAGTCCTTCTTCGTGCACATGGTGGGTAAGGAAGACCTGCCCAACGCGATCGCGCTGAACTCTTCGATTTTCAATGGCGCGCGTGTGGTAGGGCCGGCGATCGCCGGATTTGCCATCCTGCTGGTGGGTGAAGGCTGGTGCTTCTTCCTGAATGGGGTCAGCTTCATCGCGGTGCTGGTGGCATTGTTGATGATGCGCATCGAGCCCACGGCCAAAAAGCCGCCGGACGAATCGCCGATGCGGAGTTTCGTGCAAGGGTTCAAATTCGCGATGCACGATGTCCCGATTCGTTCGGCACTGGTCATGCTCTGCGTCTTGAGTATGTTTGGCCTGCAATACGCCGTCTTCCTGCCGATTTACGCCCACGAGATTCTCCATGGGGAAGCAGGAACCCTCGGCCTGCTCATGAGCGCTGCGGGCGTTGGCGCGTTTCTGGGTGCGCTGCAATTTGCCGCGCGGACGAACTACACCGGCCTAGCGCGCTGGATCGCCACAACCTGCACAGTCTGCGCGGTCGGGCTGATCATCATGTCTCGCGCCACATCGTTCTGGCTTTGCGCGACGGTGCTCTTCATCGTGGGATTTGCCGCCACGTCGCAGATGGCCGCCACTAACACCATCATTCAGGAGCGCGTTCCCGACGAATTGCGCAGCCGCTTGATGGCCGTCTACGCCACCATGTTTATGGGTGTGCAGCCCATCGGCGCGCTGATCGCGGGTGGCGTCGCTAAGCGGATCGGGACTCCGAACACGGTGTTGCTGTTCGGCTCGCTGGTGCTTGCCGGTTGTTTGTTCTTCATTTGGCGCGTGGCAATACGCGTGGGAAGAAGGCCGGTGGGAGCAACGGTGAGCGGGTAGAATTTTTGAGTGCGGGAGCATAGCTCCCGCTTTTGCGGTTTAAAGTGTGGCGACTAAATTGTGATTTGGTGTCGGCGTTCGCATCGTAAAAGCGGCAGCTTCGCTGGCGCACTCAAAATGGTGCGTCAGCCTCACGACGGATTTAGGCGGTAGAGATACGTTGGTTTTTCTTCGAGACTGGCCGGTTTCGGCTGATTGACTGCGGCGAGGATTGCGTCCACCCTGCCGCGAGTTGGCGCCAGGGAGCAGACGGGATCCGTCGCGGCTGCGTCGCCCGCGAGCAACATGGCCTGGCAGCGGCAGCCGCCAAAATCAAGATGGCGCCGGTCGCAGGATTTGCAGGGTTCCTGCATCCATTCTTCTCCGCGGAATTTGCAAAACGCCGCCGACCTTTCCCAGATCTCCTGCAAGGACTTCTCATTCACGTTGTCGAAGCGCATGCCGGGGATCACTGAAGCCGCGTGGCAGGGAAGCACCGCGCCATCCGGTGAGACCAGCATGAGCTTGCGGCCCCAGCCACCCACGCAGGGTTTCGGAAATTTCGCGTAATAATCGGGGACGACGAAAACGACACGTGTTTTCCCTTTCAGGCGTTCTTCGGCTTCCTTGAGCTTTGCGACGCAAAATTCGAGCTGGCGGCGCGTGGGCAGCAGCGCTTCGCGGTTCGCCAGGCCCCAGCCGTAATACTGCACGCTTGCAAACTCGACGCACCCGGGCAGGTGCTCCTCCACCAGTGCAAGCATTTCGTCAAGTTCCTCGATATTCTGGCGGTGAATCACGAAGTTCAGCGTCACGCCGATGCGGTGTTTCTTCAGCCATTGCAGCACGCGGAGTTTTTGCGGATGAGAAGTGGTGTTGGAAATTTCGCGCGCGGTCTGTTCCCTCGCTCCCTGAAAGCTCAACTGGAAATGATCGAGGCCTGCTTCCACCAGGGCGGCGAGTTTCGATTCGTCGAGCGGAAGCCCGCTGGTGATCAGGCTGGCGTAAAGCCCAGCGCGGCGGGCGGCGTGAACGAGTTCGACGATGTCCGTGCGGGCCAGCGGTTCGCCGCCCGTGAAATCAACCTGCAGGACACCGGCTTGCGCTGCTTCTTGAAACACACGCACCCAGGTTTTCGTGGGAAGCTCCGATTCGCGCTTGGCGAGTTCCAAAGGGTTGGAGCAATAGACGCAGTGCAGCGGGCAGCGGTGCGTGAGTTCGGCGACGAGAGCCAGCGGTGTGGGAAGGGTAGTCATTTGGAGTGCGGGAGCTCTGGTACCGCTTTTCGATTTCAACCCGGAGAAAAAATAGTCAGAAAGCCGAAGCCTGAGCTTCGCTCGCTTGCCGGTTTAACTCCCGGCATGAAATTCGTTTTGTCTCTGCGCAGCATTGGTCAAAAGCGGCAGCAGAGCTGCCGCACTCCAAAGTCAGAAATCGATGGCGCGCTGGTCGTGCAGCAGCGCTAGATACCCGAGCAGGTCGTCGGTGATGCGCTGCGGCTCGGCCTTGGAATAAAGCGCGTGGAGCTTTTCCGCGATCTGCTGGACGGTGTGGTTCCCGTCGCAAAGCTGCACGATTTCGAGGCTTGGGCCATTCAGCCGCAGCGCGCGCTCCGGCATCAGCAGCGTCCGTGGCTGCTGCGATTTATCATTCAGGCGCACCCCCGGCGCCAGTCGTGGCGCCGCGGTGAGTTCGGGTTTCATCAAGATTCCTTGGCGGGCTGGAACGCGCCGGGGGGCGGCCAGCCGGGATTTACATAGGCGAAATAGAGCGCGTCGAGCTGCGCCCACAGAATATCGCACTTGGCGCGCAACGCTCCGTAGGCAAGTTCCTGCTGCTCGCGCGTGCGGGCATGCGTCACGCAGTAGGCCAAGGCAAATTCGGCGTCCTCGGGAGCTTGTGTCAGGCGCCCCTTGAAATAATCGAGCGCGGGTTCCAGCCAAGGGTAGTGCTCGCGCATGCGGTCCATGCGCAGCGAGATCAGCGTCTTGCTGAAAAGCTCCGTGAGCGAAGAGGCCACCGCTTCGAGATGCGAGGTGCGTGATACAAGTAGCACGTAGGCCTGCACGGCGTAGCGCGTGGCGGGCAGAATCCCTTCACCATTGATGGCTTGCTCGCGCGGGAGCCCCGTCCCTTCGACGAGCTTCAGCCACTTCTCGATGCCGCCGGGATGTTTTCCGCCGCCATCGTGGTCAATGATGCGTTTTCGCCACGCGACACGAAACGCTGGATCCTTGCTGCGCGCCAGTATCGCCGCATCTTTGATGGGAATATGCGACTGGTAATAGTAGCGGTTGAGCGCCCAGGCTTGCAGTTGCCCGCGTGTCAGCTTGCCTTCGTGCATCAGCAGATGAAACGGATGCTTGTGGTGATAGCGCTCTTCGCCTATGGTGTGGAATCCCGCTATAAATTCCTTCTCGTCGAGCGGTTTCTCGTTTTGGCCGTTTTTCATAGAGAAATGTTAAGGCCATCGTAGGCGATTTCGAAGCCGGCTTCCAGGACCGCGCGATGCTCGGGCGAATCTTCATCGAGGATAGGATTCGTATTGTTGATATGGATGAGAATCTTGCGACCCGTCGCGTTCGCCGGAAATTGCGCAAGCAGTCCGTCTGCGCCAGAAAGGGGGAGATGGCCGATTTCGCGGGCAGTCTTGTTGGTGCGCCTGGTGCGCAGCAGTTCATCGTTGGACCAAAATGTTCCGTCGATCAAGGTGACGTCCGCGGACGTAGCCAGCTTTTTCCATTCCACGCTTTCTCCGGAAAGGGAAGTAGCGACGAAAAGCTTCTTTCCATCCTGCTCGAAAAGGAAGCCGAGGGTGGCATCTTCCGGCGAAGCGGCGCGAAGGAATTCTTCGCTGACGTAATCGGGAAACGCGCCCCCCAGCGAAATGGTGTTGCAGACAAAGGTGGGCGATTCGCCCGGGTTCTCCGAGAGATGACATCCGAAGCGTCCGCTGTTCGAGAGCACGTGCCACTGCACGGGAGAATCTCCGCGCTCTAGCACTTTGAAGATGCGATTTTCGGTCTTGAGCACGCACTGGACTGCGGGGGCGGCGAAGACGAAGAAATTCTGGAATTCCCGAAGATGCAGCAAGCCCATCACCGCGTCCACATCCGCCGATGGCAAAAACACGCCGCCGATGGGAGAGCGCGCTGGTGCGTCTGCGTGTGGAGCGAGTTCCGGCGCGGAAAGAATCTGCGCGCGCAAATCCGGTGAAGCGCCGATCAAAAACCAGACGCGATCGTCAGGGGAAAATGCAATTTGCGTTTGTGTTCGCGGCTTGGCGTGAAGCGTCCCGGCCCGGAGCCCGGAGCAATTCCGGCATGCGCAATTCCATTGCGGAAAGCCACCGCCGGCTGCGGAGCCGAGGATTTTGATTTTCACAAAGGAATTCTCCAGGCAGCAAAGCGGAAATGCAAACGGGGCTGGAGGACCAAAGGTGTACTGACACAAAACGGCCCGCCGCAGACGGCGGGCCCTACAAACACGAGTTTAAAGTTCGGCGTTGGCGTACGAACTGACTTCGCAATTCAGGTCGATCTCTTCGTGTTGCGGGGTGACCCATTCCATGGCGATGGCTCCTTTGATCCAAGTCAACAAATTGGCTGAACAGTTAGAAGTTAACACACGAAAACGTCGAATGGAATAGGGATTAGACGACTTTTCAAAAAGCGATCTGGCAAAGTCCCCAAGCAAGAAAAGACGAACATCAGGCGAAAGTAATCAAGCCTTGCACTCAACTCTTTTGTTACATGCATTCGTTAAATTCCACATGTTTTGCACAAATCCCGCGGAATTCCCTTGACATGTTTGCGAATCGGACTAGGATGTGGCCAAGAGTGGTAGAAAGTGGTTTTCAGTAGAACAAAGTAGGGTGGTCTAGAGGGCTGTGGTGGAATTGGGCAAACCGATTCTCCAACGAAGTGGGAAACGTGAAACTGCGGGGAAACTGTCCAGCGAAGGTGGACGAGAAGGGTCGTCTGAAGATACCCGCCGTGTTTCTCGACTCTTTGAAGGAATTTGGCAACCAATTCTACATCACTAGCGTTACCGGTGAGACCGCCCGAATCTACCCGATGAAAGTGTGGGGAGAGATTGAAGACAAACTGGCGAAGACACCGAGCACGAATCAGGCGAAGCGCAAGTTCCTGATGCGGACGAGCTACTTTGGACAGATGGTGGAGTTGGATGGGCAGGGCAGGGTGCTGATTCCGGGAGTATTGCGGGAAGCGGCGCAAGTGAAGGGCGACGTGGATGTTCTGGGCGCGCTGGACTATCTGGAAGTGATGAACCACACGCGGGTGATGGATACGCTCAAGAATGAGCCGTATACCGCGGAAGACGACAAGGCTTTGGAAGATTTGGGGATATAGACGGGAAGTGACGAGTGGTGAGTGGCGAGCGGGGAGAGTTATCGGCCAGGCCACACACGCCGGTGCTGTTGGAAGAGGTGCTCGAATGGCTGCAAATAAAGCCGGACGGAATCTACGTAGACGCAACGCTGGGAGCAGGCGGGCATTCGGCGGTCATTGCCGCGCGGTTGTCGCCGGGAAAAGGCCGGTTGATCAGCCTGGACCGGGACGCACGGGCGCTGCAGATCGCACAGGAGCGGCTGAAGGAGTTTGGGAGTTTAGTGAGTTTCGTCCACTCGCCGTTCTCGAAGATTGCGGAGGCCGTACACGGGTTGGGGATAGCGAGCGTGGACGGGGTCTTGGCCGACTTGGGAGTTTCGAGCATGCAGCTTGATCGCCCGGAGCGGGGATTTTCGTTCCGCGAGGCGGGGCCGTTGGATATGCGGATGAGCAGCGGAGAAGCGGAAGAAGACACGCTGACGGCAGACGAGATTGTGAATCGGTGGTCGGAGAAGGAAGTGGCCGACCTGCTCTACCAGGAAGCGGAAGAGCACGATTCCAGGAGGATCGCCCGGGGCATCGTGAAAGCGCGGCCAATCCGCGACACGGCGCACCTGGCAACGGTTGTGGCAGGCGTCCGGAAGCAATGGGGAAGGCAGAGACTGCATCCCGCAACAAAAACGTTTCTGGCGCTGCGGATAGCGGTGAATCGAGAGATGGAGGAACTCGGGCAGTTTCTTTTTCGGACCCCTGCCACATTAAATTCGGGCGGCCGATGGGTGATGTTGACGTACCACTCGCGGGAAGACCGCCCGGTGAAGCGCGCGTTCCAGGAAGGCGAAAAAGCCGGAACGCTGAGAGTGCTCACCAAACATGTGATTGTGCCCCGCCCAGAAGAGCAGGCAGCGAACCAGAGATCGCGAAGCGCGAAGCTCCGGTGCGCGGAGAAGGTGTGAGATGGCGACAGCATTTCAATGGCAGGAAGTACCGGGCGGCGACGAGTTCCTTCGGGAGCCAAGAGTCATTCGCGGACAAGGGAACGTTCCACAACGCCTGAAGGCTGAGGTTGGCCGGATGGCGCCAAGACTCCACAGGGGTTTCTCCGCGCGCAAGCCGGCGATGGTGGAATTTCACACCGTGAAGCGCATCGACAATTCACGGCTG
>JGI12635J15846_10001437_pt1 | contig 20891 bp, 20 predicted proteins | sample BlaSpr_A8_OM2_M2_FD_15846 | JGI IMG/M metagenome (IMG submission 15846) | reverse complement strand
AGCCGACATAGCCCGGAGGCGCGCCGATCAGGCGCGACACCGTGTGCCGCTCCATATATTCCGACATGTCGAACCGGATCAGTTCGACCCCCAGCGAGGCGGCCAGCTGTTTTGCCACTTCGGTCTTGCCGACGCCGGTCGGGCCCGAGAACAAATACGAGCCGATCGGCTTTTCCGGCTCGCGCAAGCCGGCGCGCGCCAGCTTGATCGACGCCGAAAGCGCCTCGATCGCCTTGTCCTGGCCGAACACCACGCGCTTCAGCGTGGTTTCGAGATGTTTCAAGACCTCGGCATCGTCCTTCGACACGCTCTTGGGCGGAATCCGCGCCATGGTCGCGATCGTGGTTTCGATTTCCTTGATACCAATGGTTTTCTTGCGCTTGTTTTCCGCCACCAGCATCTGCGCGGCGCCGGATTCGTCGATCACGTCGATCGCCTTGTCGGGCAGCTTGCGGTCGTGGATGTAGCGCGAAGACAACTGCACCGCGGCCTCGATCGCCTCGTTGGTATATTTCAGCCGGTGGTAGTCCTCGAAATAGGGTTTCAGGCCCTTGAGGATCGCGATCGCGTCTTCCACCGTCGGCTCGTTGATATCGATCTTCTGGAACCGGCGCACCAATGCGCGATCCTTCTCAAAATGCTGGCGGTATTCCTTGTAAGTCGTTGAACCCATGCAGCGGATAGTGCCGGAGGCGAGCGCCGGCTTCAAAAGATTCGACGCGTCCATCGCGCCGCCGGAGGTGGCCCCGGCGCCGATCACGGTGTGAATTTCGTCGATGAAGAGGATGGCGCTGGGATGCGCCTCCAGCTCCTTGAGCACCTGCTTCAGCCGTTCCTCGAAATCGCCGCGATAGCGGGTGCCCGCGAGCAAGGTGCCCATGTCGAGCGAGAATACGGTAGCAGCCGCCAGGACTTCCGGCACTTCGCTGTCGACGATGCGTTTTGCCAACCCTTCCGCGATCGCGGTTTTGCCGACGCCAGCTTCGCCGACGAACAGCGGATTGTTCTTTTGCCGGCGGCACAGCACCTGGATGGCGCGGTTGATCTCGGAATTCCGCCCGATCACGGGGTCGATCTTGCCGTCGCGCGCCTTCTTGTTGAGGTTCACGCAGTAAGTCTCCAGCGCCTCGCCCTTCTTTTTGGAGTCATCGTTGCCCTTGGTCTCGGTCTCCTCGTCGACGCCGCGCACCGGGCGCGCCTCGGAAACCCCGGGCCGCTTGGCGATGCCGTGGCTGATGTAGTTCACCGCGTCGTAGCGGGTCATGTCCTGCTCCTGCAGGAAATAGGCGGCATGACTCTCGCGTTCGGCGAAGATCGCGATCAGCACATTGGCGCCGGTGACCTCCTCGCGTCCCGACGATTGGACGTGAATCACCGCGCGCTGGATCACGCGCTGAAAGCCCGCCGTCGGCTTGGCGTCGTCGGCCCCGTCGGTGACCAGGTTTTCGAACTCGGTCTCGAGATAGTTGACGAGACTGGTGCGCAGCTTGTCGAGATCGACGCTGCAGGCACGCATGACGGCCGCCGCATCCGAGTCATCGATCAGCGACAGCAAAAGGTGCTCAAGCGTCGCATATTGGTGATGACGCTCGTTTGCAATCGCCAGCGCACGATGCAGGGATTGTTCTAGGCTTTGGGAAAAAGTCGGCATTCGCGTCCTCTATAGGCCCCCGCCATCATGATCGCCGTTGCCGGCTCAGGCAACAACAACCTTTGTCATATAATTACACAAGATCGCGGCGAAAGAGCGGTTCCCGCGACTCGTGCAACATCACGACCAACAGCTTACCTCCAAACAACCGGGCAGCGCACCCGGGCAAATGCGCAGGTCGGCCTGATCCGTCGCGGAATTAATGCAAAACCCGTTCCGATTTTGGGGGATTTCGCGCGACGCTACTTTTTTTCCATCACGCATTGCAGGGGATGCTGGTGCTTGCGCGCGAAATCCATCACCTGGGTGACCTTGGTTTCGGCGATTTCATAGGTGAACACCCCGCACTCCCCGATGCCGTGATGGTGGACGTGGAGCATGATCTTGGTCGCGGCTTCGACGTCCTTCTGGAAAAACTTCTCCAGAACGTGAACGACAAATTCCATCGGCGTGTAGTCGTCGTTCAGGATCAGGACGCGATAGAGGTTGGGCCGCTTGGTCTTTGGCTTGACTTTGGCGATGACGGACGTTGCCGGACCGCCGGTGCTGCCGCTGCGGTTCTCATCGTTGCCCATTCGGGGAGCAGACGCGGCGGCGGGCGCGGACGAATCAATTCTGGAAGTCAGTTGCAACATGGCACAGGCGTTCGAAATCCCCACAGGAAACCGGACAGCGACCGGGCGATGCTTTCCTGCCGGAGCACATCTTGACGAGTTCCCAGGCGCACTTTCCAGATCGCCGCTCCCGGCCGGCCGACCCCATCCGCTGGATCGATAACAGCAATATGGGTCCGTCCCGGCCTCGCCGCAAGCGCGCAATTTGTGGCCGATGCGACTCGCGGCGGTCCGATTCCCGGATCGGCGATCGGCCCAAGGTTAATCAATGCCGTTGGATTTGACAAAGCCGTTCAACGGCCAATAACGACAGAAATCGCGGCGGCTCACATTACCTGCGAATTGGCGCCGCGCGCCGCCGATCCCGGCAAACGCCCAAACAAAAAGCCCGGCCGCTCGGCCGGGCTTTTTTAATTTTGGTGACCGCGTCGTTATCAGGCAGCGGCCGCGGGCGTGAACTTTGCGACCATGCCTTCCAGCGGCTTGAAGGTCTGCTTGGCGAGGTCGGTATAGAGGCCTGCGATCTTCTGCGACTCGGCCACGAAGGTCTCGTAGGCTGACTTGGCGAACTCGGTCTGCACTTCGAGCGCCTTGTCCAGCGACTTCACGCCGGACAGCTTCTCGACGAACGACTTCGTGTCTTCGAACGATTTCTTGCTGTAGTCGCCATAGGCGCTGGCGATCGCCTGAAGGCCGTTCGAAACGGTGGTGGCGGAGGCGACGACGTTCTCGAGGTGCTCTTTTCCGTAATTCTGAATGTCTTCAACTTTGATCATGATGGAAGTCCTTCCCAGACTGATGCGTCAATTGATCGGCCGGGAAGTCCCGGCTGCGTGACACGCGCGACCATACCGCATTGCACAATAAAGTCAAGAATCCTTGTGCGGCGCACAAATATTTGGATTAGCCGAGAACGCCGGGGGATTACGCAAGGGACCATTAATCTTTTGGAAACTCGGCCGACCTAACCTGATTCCCAGCCTCGTCCGGGGTCCGGAAAGGCTAGCGAAAAACGTTCACGGACAGTCTCTTAGCTAGAATAGCGGCCAGAAGCTTGTTCCAGCGGAAAATATCCCCTTGGATCGAGCGGTTTGAGCAGGGAAACGTCGCCACCGTCGGGCATAATTTGGCCTCACGAACCGGTGATCAAGACAGAAATTGGGACGGGGAAGTTCATGCTTCGTAAAACCTTGGCTTCCTCGCGTATGTTGCGAGTCGGCGTTTTCGGGCTGGTCACGGTCACCACAGCGGTCATTTTCACCAACGATAGCGCCGAGGCGCGCCGCTACCGGCATTACCGCCACACCGCGCATGTCAGCCACCACGAAGCGGGCGAGAGCTACAGCCCGGCATTCTCCTCCATCATCGTCGACGGCAACACCGGCGCTACGCTTGCCGCCAACAATCCCGACGCCAGCCGTCATCCGGCTTCGCTGACCAAGATCATGACGCTCTATCTGTTGTTCGAGCGTCTCGAAGCCGGCAAGATGAAGCTCGACACCGAAATGGACGTGTCCGAACACGCCTCCGAACAAGCTCCCACCAAACTGGGCCTGCGCCCGGGTCAAACCATCAAAGTCGAAGACGCCATCAAGGGCCTGGTGACGCGCTCCGCCAACGACGCCGCGGTCGTGATCGCGGAAGCCATCGCCGGCGATGAAGATGATTTCGCCAAGCTGATGACCCGCAAGGCGCATGCGCTCGGAATGTCCAAGACCACCTACCGCAATGCCTCCGGCCTGCCCGACGACGAACAGGTGACGACGGCGCGCGATCAATCGACGCTCGGCCGCGCCGTCCAGGATCGTTTCCCGCGTTATTACCGCTACTTCTCGACCGCGGCCTTCAATTATCACGGCCAATCGATCCGCAACCACAATCACCTGCTGGGCAGCGTCGAGGGCGTCGACGGCATCAAGACCGGCTACACCCGCGCATCTGGCTTCAACCTGGTGACGTCGATGCGTCGCGGCAACCGGCATCTGGTCGGTGTCGTGCTGGGAGGCCGCAGCGGCGGCTCGCGCGACGCCATCATGCGCAACCTGCTGGCCGAAAATCTCGACAAGGCTGCCACCAAGCGCACCGTTGCCGCGATCACCGAACGCAATCCGTCGGACGCCAATGCCGATGTCGCGCAAGCCGAACCCGATTCACGGCCGGCGCCGATGGTCCAAAACCAGGGCGCCATTCAGCTCGCCACCGCTGAACCGGCGGCCGCGCCCGCTCGTGCGGCGGCTCCGATTACCCGGTCGATCTTCGCCGCGGCGGCCGCTTCCGTGCCGAAGGCCGAACCCGCCCCGCTGACCAGCGGGGTGATCCAGGCTCAGTCGCTGGGCGCCATTCCCGGCTCGTCCGAACCGATGAAGCCCGTCAGGGTCAAGACCGTCCAGGTCAAGGCCGGACAGTTCAAGCTGGCCTCGGCCGGCCCAGTCCAGCCAGCCACGCCTGTCACCAATGCACTCCCGGCGGGCCGCCCGGAAGTGCCGGAAACCTCGAGCGCCCTGGTGGCCAAGGCCGAAACCAACAAGGTCGAGGTCGCCAAGGCAGAAATTGCCAGAGCCGAAATCGCAAAACCTGAAATCAACCGGACCGAACTGCCGCCGCAGCCGGCCAACCACGGCACCGGCAATGGCGTGCTCGGCGTCCTCCCGGCATCGAGCCTTCCGCCCTCCTCCGCCTCACAGGCCATGGCTTACGCTGATCCGGCGCCCCGTCCCCAGCCGCTGGCGGTTCAGCAAAACGGCGCCATCAAGTCGGTCGCAGCCCACACCGGCTGGATCGTTCAAGTCGGCGCGCTCGAAAGCGAGAACGAAGCGCTGCAACGCATCGACGCCGCGCGCAATCAGGCCCGCGGCTTGCTGGCCAAGGCCGATCCGTTCACCGAGCCGGTCGTCGCCAAGGACAAGAAGCTGTACCGGGCCCGCTTTGCCGGCCTCGACCGCGATCAGGCCGAAGCGGTGTGCCGGACCCTGAAGCGCTCCGATATCTCCTGCATCACCGTCCGCAATTAAGGCGTTCAAGTTGGATTAAGGATGCCGGCGTCGGTCGCCGGCATCGCCGGCTGGCCTTTCGGCCGCCCCGATCATGCAGCGATCTCAAAGCTGCAAACTTCTCGTCAAGATTTAGCGGTTAATACTGCTCACATGAACGATCGACCATGCCGGACAACGGCGGGCGGCAACGGGGCGTCAACCGGAGCGAACAGCGCAAGCAGGCTTCGGTTGGTGGCGTAGCGTTGTCCGGAGTTAACTGTGATGCGTGCGAAGCAAAGTATCCTTAGCCTCGTTTACACGGGCGGCGAGGTACGTCGACCCCCCCTGGTCGGGATGCAATTTCTTCATGAGCGCGCGATGCGCTCGACCGATTTCGTCGCGCCCCGCCCCCGGCTGCAGGCCAAGGATCTGATAGGCCTCCTCGTCCGTCATTTTGCCGCTCGGCGTCGCGCGGCGCTGCCCCCCTGCCGTATTTCCCTGCGCGTCCTGACGCCAGGCGGGAAACCGGCGGTCCAGATAGCTTTCAAGTAGCGATACGCTCTCGGCGTCGAAGCCGGAAATCATCGCCGTCAGCTGCGGCAGGTCGAATTCGTCCAGCCCGTGGCCGGCATGCGGCCCCGCCACGATCCGGCCCCTGAGCTCGCCGCTGTCGTGATCCAGTGCCATATCGAGGTATTGCGAGCGCACCCGCGAGGTCTGTCCAGCAGAGCGCGATGAGCCGAGGCCGGAAAATATCCCGCCGATGTTGGGGAAACCCGATGCCCCGAACGGCGACCAGCCCAACAGGCCGGCGCCGAAAATGCCGAGCGGGATGGCGACCGCGAGTTCGCCCCGGACGCCGGTGAAAGCCGCGACCGCCAGCGCCATCACACCGCCGACGATCTTGATGGCGCGCGCGAGCATGACCGGATTGGCCGCGCGAAACATCTGCAGCAGCGAATAAAGGATAATGACGGCGACCACGCCGGCGACCAGGGTAGGCATCCCCCCAATATAGTCGCCTCCGTGGCAAAAAGCATGGCACCGCTGACGCCGAAGAGGAGATAAGCGCTCACGAAGAGCTCGTTGGCCCAGGCTGCCTGAAAACATTAAACTTCGACCCGGACGCAGCCGGGTAACCACGGAGCGCGCGATGACGGTGCCGGGTTTGACGACGATACGCAGTGGCTTCGGCCCGCAAGACACCATGAACCGGCTCGAAACCGCCGTGAAGGCAAAGGGGCTGACGGTGTTTGCCCGAATCGATCACGCCGCGGGAGCCGCCGCGGTCGGACTGACCTTGCGGCCGACCGAGGTAATGATCTTCGGCAATGCCAAAGGCGGCACGCCACTGATGCAATCGGTCCAGACCATCGGGATTGACTTGCCGCTGAGGGCGCTGGTCTGGCAGGATTCCTCCGACGTCACCTGGCTTTCCTACAACGAGCCCGCCTGGCTCGCGCAGCGCCACGGGCCGAGCGACGCGACGGATGCTGTGGTCGGCAACTTGACGGCTGCGCTGGATGCGATGGCGAAAGCCGCAACGGTGGGACGACCGGAAGATTTCCCGGTCCGGATCACTTCATCTGGCCGAGCAGTTTGGCCGCGCCGCTGCCGGTCTTCGATAGCCGCAAGAGCGCCTCGCGCCCGCCCGCCGCATAGGCCGCGGCGGCGCGCAACAATTCGCGCAACTGGGCGGCGGCGCCGGGATCGAACCGGCACCATGCGCCGCCGGTCAGGCGCGCAATTTCGCGGAATGCCTGTTCGGCGGTGGCATCGTGCCCTTCCTGAAACATGAACACGGGCACCTTGAGCAGCCCGAGTTCACCCGCCTTGACACAGAGATCGTCGACCCTTTCCTCCATGGCGTCGCCGACAAACACCACCGCGCGCACCGCGGAGGCGACCGCCTCGCGGCGCGCTTCCGACAACACCTTGCCGATCTGGGTGTTGCCGCCGCGGCAATCGATCTTGCCCATCAGCTTCGCCAGTTGCGCGCTGTCGGAAATCCATCCCGTCGCGCGGCACTCGTTGAGGCCGCGATAATAGACGAGGCGGATATCGAGGCTGCCGAGCGAAGCCGCCTCGCGGAACATGTCGGCCTGCAGCGCGCAGGCCATGTCCCAGGTCGGCTGCCGGCTCATGGTGGCGTCGAGCGCGAACACCAGTCGGCCCCTGGCGCCCGGCGCATGCGGCGACATCGCGCGCGCCTTGGCGACGAAGGCGGCGATGTCTTCCGCGGCGGACGGCTTCGCCTCCGGCAGCGAACCGGCTTTGCCGGACGCGGCCTGCCCGGTCGAGGACAGCTCGGATTTCGGTTTCGTGGGTTCGCCGGACATCAGCGCTCGCAAATGGCTGCAAGCTCTATGTGGGCCGGGATCAGGGAGCGGTCAATGCGCGCAAGACGCGCCAAATGGCATTGCGCTGCGAAACAGGCGGAAGGAATAGCGCTGCCGGCGTCAGTTCTGGAGCGGTGCGGCCGGTGTTGCCGGAGTGACCGGCGTCTTGACCGGGGCGAAGGGCGCAACCGGCCCGGCATCGGTCATCTGCGGCGGGGTCGTTGTTTCGACCGGCTGCAGCGAGCTGTCGTCGGTGATGAATTTGTCCAGCATGCCCTGGATCGATTCCTTGGCCTCGTCGGGGCCGGTATCTCGCATATCATTGTGCTGGAAGCCGGTACGGACGACGGTGATGCCGGCCTTCTCGCAGACTTCTTCCGAAGGAATGACGCCGGGGTCGGTCTTGAACACGGGATCCTTGGAACGGAACGAAAGGATCTTGAACCTGCCGTCGGTAATGAACGGCACGCGAAGATTGTCCAGCGTCACCACCTTCTTGATCATCTCGGGATGCAGCTTGGCGAAATACATCGAGATGTCGGCGCCGGCGGAATGGCCCACCACGGTGAGGTGGTCATAGTCCGCGTTGGGCTGCACCTTCTGCATTTCCTCGACAGCGAACTTGATGTTGGCGACGCCGCGCAGATATTGCGGCTGGCGGCCGACATAGAGCTCGCCGACTTTCGTCACCATCGGCGGATCGGTCGGCAAATCATGCTGGATGCTGATCGCGACATAGCCGCGCGCGGCGAATACGTTGGCCAGGAAAGAATACTCGGTGAATTTGACGGTGTTGCCGTGGTTGAGAATCGCCACCGGCAGCGTGATCATGCCGGCATTCGCCTGCATTTCCTTGTCGCGCCTGACTGCGATGTCGACCTCGACCGGACGGTTGTTGCGCGTCGCATCGTAGAAGGTCAACGTCTGATGGTGGATCGCCCATTTGCTCGCAGTGAAGTAGCCAACCGTGATCAGCGCGAAAAGCGAAAGCAGAATGGTAATTCCACGTTTCATATTTATCCTCGGCGCACCGGCTTTCGGGAGATTCAACGCTTGGACTCTGCGGTCGGTCACTCTTAATATACGTCACACCGACGTGACCGGAAGGCTAAATGTTGTGAATTGACCGCCTGATCGTTGTGCGGTGCACCCTCTTATTGTGCAGATGCACAAAACCGGCAGGCCGCGGCTCCTGCTTACTGTCGGACGCGACAAATCAACGTCCGGTTCATATCTTGGGTAAAGCGTTGGTAAAACACGCTTCGTTGGGGACCGCCCCGCTGCACGGAGCCGGACTGCCACGGGCTAGCAGTAGCAGCTTACCGCAAGAGGCCTTAAGCCCCGATGATATCGTGGACTTCGAGCGGCTTGTCGACCTGGGTGAACCATTCCGCGCGGTTGGCCGCGCGGCGGCGGCCGCGCTCGTCGAGCGGCAGTTTCAGCTGACGCAACAGGCTCGTGACCTCTTCGCGGGCGGTGACATGGCCGAGGCTCGGCCGGGTGCCGAGCGTCACCTCGTCGAGGTCGTCGAGCGCGGTGAGCCCGCGCGGGAAGAACTCGCGATAAACCACGCGTTCGGCGAAACCATCGATCGACCGGAAGCCGAGCCGGAACGACAAATCATTGAGGCTGTCGGCAACCAATTGCTTGTTGCGCGATCCCAGCATCGACAACCGGTTGCGGACCACGATCCAGTCGGTGGTGGCGCCGTCGAGCTGACGGCGCTTGCGCCTGGTATCGCGCACCATGTCCGCATAATGGCTCTCGCCGGTGACCGAATAGGTTTCGGGATCGACGGTTCCCAGCACGTCGAAATCGAGGAAGCTGTCGTTGATCGGCGTCACCAGCGTGTCGGCCATCGAATGCGCCAGGCGCATCAAGTAGCTGTCCGACCCCGGCGTATCGATCACGATAAAATCGAAGGTCCGCTCGACCGCGCTGACGGCGTCCATGAATTGCTGGAACTCGGAGTTTTCGTTATCGGCGATCTGCATGGTCAAGCCGAGCTTGATGCAGCAATGCACGGGGATTTCGAGATCGAGGCCGGTGCGGCGGGCCCAGGCGCTGCGGTTATTGATGTAGCGGGTGAAGCTTTGCTGGCGGCAATCCAGATCGATGGTGGCGACGCGCTGGCCGGCTTTCATCAGGGCAACGGCTATATGCAGGGCCGTGGTGGATTTACCCGAGCCGCCCTTCTCATTGCCCAGCACAACGACGTGAGCCGAGCCGGATTGCCCCTGACTGGTCTGCACCAACATGTTTCGACCCCTGTGTATATCTTCAAATTACGCGCGACCGCGGTCAAGTGAAATGCGCAACGACATCCGCTAAATCGTACGCCGCATGCCTCAATGGTGAATCGCGAACAAATTTTTCAGCCAATGGCGCGCTCGACCCGACGACGACGGGATCGGCCGAGCTTGATGGTACGTCGCCGGCTTGGCGGCCAAGGTTCAGGCTTGATATGGTCGGCATCCCCGCCACAAGGTCGGCGCCGGCCGCCTCCCGCGCGCAAGAATTGACCTCAAGAGATCGAGCCCAGATGCCGCGAAGCCCCATGATCGTCCGTACGGTCCCTGCCTTGCGTCGCGCCATCGACAGCCTTCGCGCCAGAAAGGCCACAGTCGCGTTGGTGCCAACCATGGGTGCACTCCATGACGGCCATGTGTCGCTGGTTCGGCTGGCGAAACGCCGCGCCAGCAGGGTCGTGGTCTCGATCTTCGTCAATCCCACGCAATTTACGCCGACGGAGGATTTCAGTTCCTACCCGCGCACCTGGAAAGCCGATCTTGCCCGGCTCACCGCCGAGAATGTCGACCTGATCTGGAATCCCGACGTCGAGACCATGTACCCGGACGGCTTCGCCAGCAAGATCCTGACCGAGGGGCCCGCGATCGCGGGTCTGGAAGATCGCTTCCGGCCGCATTTCTTCGGCGGCGTCACCACCGTGGTCGGCAAGCTGTTCACCCAGGTCAGGCCGGACGTCGCGATTTTCGGCGAAAAGGACTTTCAGCAGCTGCGCGTGGTGACGCGGATGTCGCTTGACCTCGACCTCGGCGTCAAGGTGATGGGATCGCGCACGGTGCGCGAGCGCGATGGGCTCGCGATGTCCTCGCGCAACGTCTATTTGTCGGCGGAACAGCGCCGCGTGGCGCCGACCCTCTATCGCGCCATGAAGGAAAGCGCCGCTCGCCTGCGGGCCGGCGACGGTCTCGAGGCCGCGATGGCGGCCGGCGCCGGGCTGATTACCGATGCCGGGTTCAATCTCGACTATTTCGAGGCCCGCCATGCCGAAACGCTGGCGCCGATCGCCCCGGCCGGCGACGGGCCGGTGCGGATCCTGGTGGCGGCCAAGCTTGGAAAAACCCGTCTGATCGACAACGTCGGAGTTTTGGGCGAAAGCTCCTAGAGCAGCCCGAGTTCGCGCAACTCACGGCGCAGCGGTTCGGGCATTGCAGCGAGGCCAGAGCCGGCCGATTTCAGGTCCGGCGGGGCGGCGTCTTCGGTGAAATAGCGCCAGCCCTGGAACGGGCGCATCGGCCGCGGCAGGACCGCGATCACCCTGGGCTGCATCTTGAGCCGGCATCGTCCGATCCNGTCGCGATCCCGGAACGGCTCGATCCCGATGATTTTTTCCCGTGCCGCGATCTCTCCCCGAATCACCCAATAGAGCGAACCGCCCGCGAGCAGTTCATCGACGCGCTTCGGCACCATCCGCGTGACGTGGATGTGGTGCAGCGGCAGGCCCTTTTTCTTCGCGACTTGCATGCGCTCGGCGACCCAAGCCTTGAGTTCCCTGACGGACTCGCAACCGACGGCCAATTTGATGAGGTGAAGGGGCATGTGGCGACGTTAGAGCATTGATCCGGAAAAGTGGAAACCGGTTTTCCCCAGAGATCGCGAGCGGAAAAAGCCGCGTCATTCGTTCGCCGCCGCGGGCGCCGGCGCAAGCGAGACTGGCGCTTGCCTGGCCGACGCCTTCGGCGTGGCCTGCTTTTTGGCCGTCGCGGGCGCGGCAGCCGGCCGCGGCGACGGCGATGGCGAACCGGCCGCCGGCGTCGAGGCCGCCGAGCGCGGCGCGGGCGGCGGGGCTGAGCCCGGTTCCGGGGTCATGATGCTGACCGGCGGGGTTGAGGCTGCGGTTGGAAAATCGGCATTGGTGGGCCTGCCGGTGGGCATGGTCGGCGACAGCGTCGCCACCGGCGTGGCCGGCGCCGTCGGCGGCGGCGCGTTCCACAACGGCGCATAATGCGCAATCATGGCGTCATAGCTTCGCTCGTTCATATTCGCCACGATCTGGCGGCTATCGGTCAGCGAGCGGAAGGCCGCGCAATCCACCGGCGAACAATGGTCGCGCACGGCGAGCACATAGGCCATCAGGCCATAGCGGTCGCGCTCGACCGCGCGGCGCAGCATTTGTAGTTCGGGCGTCAGGTTCTTGTTGGCGGCGGCGACATTGCCGGACGCGGTCAGGCGCGTGATCTGGGACGCCGCGTAGGACAATGCCGCGGCCGCGGACTCCGGCGAGCCGAACAGCGACTTTTCACACGCCGTCAGAACCGCTTCCCCGGCCAGATCGTCGATGCATGAAAAGGTCGGCAGCATCGCGTTCACGACAGGCCGGGTGGATCGATCCTCGGCGGACGCTGCCTGGCCGCTGGGATCGAAGCTGCGAATGGTCGCGGCGACCGCAATGCCGATCGCCACCAGCGTGATCACGGTCAGCGCCCCGTTGGCGACCGATTTCTCGGCGCGCAACAGCGTGATGAGAACGATGACGCCGAAGAATGCCGCGGCCGCCAGCGTCAGCCACATCGGAAAGGTCGACGAACGCCAGATTTGATCGAGCGAAGATGCCCAGGCCCAGTTCATGCGCGAGTCCCTCAACGCAGCATAGAACGCATGCGGCGAAATTGAATGCCGATTATCTCGGACTCAAGCTTCCACAGAATGGTTGTCAGAACGGGGCCTTTTGACGGCGGACGAAACGGAACCCGATTCCCCCGGCCGCGCGCAACGTCAGGAGATGTTGAGCTGGCTTTCCTTGGCGACGCGCTCGAAGGCTTCGGTCGAGTTCTTGATCCGATACTGGCAGTCGTCGCCGTCGGTCGGAAGCAGACGGATCACCTCATAGGTGCCGCTTGCGGCCGGACGCGCGACATTACTGGCGGTAAAATAGACAGTCTCACCCACGTTGTATTTGTGCTTCAACGCCCTCTCCATACGCAGAAATGTCGGCCGCGCCCACGGTCCCGCTTGCGTCGGCCGACTGAAAACCCGGCGCGGTATAGCACGCCGCCCGCCCCGTTGGAAAGTTACATCGGGACATAGCAAATGCGCGAATTTTGCAGGTTTTTCAGGGCGATATAGGTAATTCGGGAAGGGTTCCGGCCAAAACGGCGGCCGCCGTCGGGAACCGCCGTCTGCGGCCTTCAGGCGTTATGCGGGAGCTTCCCGTCCGGGCTGGCGTGATCCACCGCCAGTGGAAGCGCCTGCGCCAGGACCTTGGAGAGCTGGTCGACCGGGACGTTGTAGCGGGCCGCCAATTGTCTGACGGTGTCGCTGCCCAGCACCTGCTGCAATTGCTCGGCCGTGATCGGCAGGTTCTGGCCATTGCCGATCCATGATTTGACCTGGTCGCCGAGGCCGGCCTGCTGCAGCTTGGCGACGATCGCATTAAGCCCGCCCTGGCTGCCATTACCGAGCACTTCGCTCAGCACGACCGGCAACACGGCCCCCTCGAGCTGGCCGAGGACGCCCTTGAATGCCGGTGAATTTTGCAATGAATCCAGAAATCCCATGGCAATCCCGTTCGCGGAAGGCGCTGGCTCGTTTTCGGATTCAGACCGCTTTCGCCAGGCCCCGTCAAGCCGCGATTGCGACCGGCGCCGGTAACTTGCGGTCTATACTGTCTCAAATTTGTCAATGACCAGCGTTTCGGCAAGGCCGGCGCGAGTCCACTCCTGGAATGCCGGCACCGCCATCATCGTATCCATATAGGCGAGCGCTGGCGGCGCCACGTCGATCGCATAGGTGCGAAAGCGATGCACCACCGGCGCGAACATGGCATCGGCCGCGCCAAAGGCGCCGAACAGGAATGGTCCGAGCTTTCCGCAAGCCGCGCGGCACTCGATCCAGATTTGCTCGATGCGCGCGATATTGGCTTTCGCCTCCGCCGACAGCGGGATCGCGCCGATCGGCCGGTGCAGATTCATGCCGCATTCGTTGCGCAGCGCCACGAAGCCCGAATGCATCTCCGCCGAAACCGAGCGCGCATGCGCCCGCAGCGCCCGGTCCTCGGGCCACAGCCGCGCATCGGGAAACCGTTCGGCGGCATATTCGATGATGGAAAGCGAATCCCAGATCGTGACGTCGCCATCGATCAGCGCCGGCACCTTGCCCGAATGGGTGAAATTCAGGATCCGACGTTTGTCGGCCTCGCCGGTATAGAGCGGGATGAACACTTCCTCGAAGGCGATATGGTTGGCGCGCAGCGCCAGCCAGGGCCGCATCGACCATGACGAATAGTTCTTGTTGCCGATCACGAGCTTCAGGGTCATCGCGAAGAATTCCTCCGTGCCGCGACATCTTGCCATGGCACGCGACGGACGTTCAACCCGGCGAGAGCGAAGCCGGTTGCCGCGATCAGTCACGCACGGCAGCATTCGAAAAGCGCGGCGTTCAGCCGCTCCGTCTAGCCCGAAAAATCCTGCGGCGTGAAGCTGAGATCGAGCGTCTTCCATTCGCCGTAGCGATCCGCCGGCAGCATCGCGTAGGGCTGACAGGCCTCAAGCGCCGCGATCGCGCTCTGCATCAGCGCCGGCCCCTTGGCCGAGGCGCTGGCCTCGATCAGGATCGGATCGGCGGCGAGTTTCCCATCGGGCGTCATCAGCACCCGCAGCGTGATCTTGAGCGTTTCGGAGGGCGTGATCGATCCCGGCAGTTTCGAGCATGTCCTGAGATGACGGCGAAACTTCGCGACCAGACTCGATTCGATGTCGGCGGTCTTCGACGCCGGGGCGTCGAAGTCATAGCCGGGCTTGCCCTTGGGCGGCTCCATGGGCAGTTCCGGAGGCAGACCAAGCATCACATGATACTTGATGGAGAGATCGGGCTGCGGCGGAGTGTAGGCGGGCGTCGGAGATGCTGCGGGCGGTTGCGGCCGGGCGCCTGCCGGTTGCGCAGGCGTAGCCGGTGCCGGCAGCGCCGCCTGCTGCTGCTGCTGCGGCGGCGCCGCCGGCGGTGCGCTTGGTGCAGCGGATTTCGACGACAGGTCGAAAGCGTCGGAAGGCTTCGCCGCGAGCTGCTGCGGCGGCTCTTCTATCTTCGGCGGTGGCGTAGCCTCTGCCGGCGTCACGATATCGACCGTGATCTGCTCGGCCGTCACCGATCCGAACGGATGCACTTCGGTATAGAGCAGCACCAGCATCAGCGCCGACAGATGCGCGATCGCTGAAGCCGTTATCCCCGTACGTATGACGAGCCGCGGTTTCATCATGCCTGATCAAGTCCCGACGCCGCCAGCATAGCCGCCGATGCGGGAGCCTCAATCCCATTTCGGCGCGAAACCGTAATCGGTGAGGCGCGCCCTGGCGGTCCCCATCCGAAAAATCTGCTGCATTTCGTCCTCCGACAGCGCGAAGTCGAAAATGTCGATGTTTTCCGAGAGCCGCTCGATCCGCGACGTCCGCGGAATCGCCGCAACCCTCTGCTGCACCAGCCAGCGCAGGCAGACTTGCGCGGGGGTCTTGCCGTGGGCGCGCCCGATCCGGGCCAGCGTCTCGTCCTTCTTGACGCGGCCCTTCGCCACCGGGCTATAGGCCACCACCGCCATGCCATGTCGCGCGCAGGCCTCCCGCACCTTGGTCTGGTCCAGATAGGGATGGTATTCGACCTGATCGCACACTAGCGGCTCCGGACAGGCCGCGACCGCCTCGTCGACCAGCGCCACCGTAAAATTCGAAACGCCGATGTGCCTGGCCATGCCGAGCTTTTTGGCATGCGCCAGCGCGCCCAGCGTCTCCGCCAGCGGCACCTGCGGGTTTGGCCAGTGCAGCAGCAACAGATCGACCTCGGTCAGGCGCAGCCGGGTCAGGCTTTCCCTGGTGGAGCGCTCCAGATCGTTCGGCGCGAAATGGGTGGTCCAGATTTTGGTGGTGACGAAGACCTCGTCGCGCCTGACCTTCGAGGCGCGCAGGCCCTCGCCTACTTCGCGTTCGTTATCGTAGGCCTGCGCGGTGTCGATATGGCGGTAGCCGAGTTTCAGTGCCTGCTCGACCAGGCGTGCGCAGGTCCGGCCGCGCAGCTCCCAGGTGCCGAGCCCGATGGCCGGGATTTTAGCGCCGTTGGCCTCGACGAACTGCATCGGCGGGTCCTCGGAAACAGAAGCCCCATTATGTCCCGCCGCCGTCGCGCTGCCAACCGAAGCTGACGAGGATAGCCCCGTTTCGATCAGGCCCGCGCCAGCGCCGCAAACACCATCTCGGGGGCGTGCGCGATGAGGGCGAGCAACGCCCGCGCCGGCCCGCGCGGCATGCGCTTGCCCTGTTCCCAGTTCCGGATCGTCTCGACCGGCACCCCCAGCCGTGCAGCGAACTCCTGCTGCGTCAGGCACGCGCGGCGGCGAAGGTCGCGCACCGCGGGTGAGGTCGCCGTTTCCGGCGCGACATCTGTCGTCGCCAGCGCGACATCCGTCGTCGCCGGCGCAACCGACATGGCCGCAGGCTCGCCGACCGGCAGCGCCGGCACGAGCGGAAACTCCTGCCCGTCGCGCAGTTCGACAATCCGTCCGTCCGCCTTTAACCGCAAGCGCTGCATGGTGCGGATGTTCGGCGATGCGCGTTAAGGTTCGATTAACGATACGCCGCCGGAGTCTACTTCAGCCCGAACCACAGCGTTGCGATGCCAAGAAACGAAAAGAAGCCGACCACGTCGGTGACCGTGGTGACGAAGGTACCCGACGCTACCGCGGGATCGGCCCGCACCCGCTCCAGCACCATCGGAATCAGGATGCCGCCGAGCGCGCCGGCCACCAGATTGCAGACGATCGCAAGCCCGATCACGACGCCGAGCCCGGGAATCCTGAACCATGCCACCGCGGCCACGCCGGTGATGATGGCAAAGGCAAGCCCGTTGACGAGGCCGACCAGGCCCTCGCGCATCACCACGCGAAATGCATTGTTGGCGCCGAGTTCGCGGGTCGCTAGCGCCCGCACCGCGACCGTCATGGTTTGCGTGGCGGCGTTGCCGCCCTGGCTGGCGACGATCGGCGCCAGCACCGCGAGCGCCACCATCTTTTCCAATTGTCCCTCGAACAGCCCGAGCACCGAAGACGCCAGAAAGGCGGTGGCGAGATTGACCAGGAGCCAGTTGAAGCGGCCCCTGGCGATGGTCCAGACATTGTCGGACAATTCCTCGTGGCGGCTAACGCCGCCGAGCGCCTTCAAATCCTCGTCGGCCTCCTCCTCGATCACGTCGACCACGTCGTCGATGGTGATGACGCCGACCAGCCGGTTTTCGGTATCGACTACGGGGGCGGCGACCAGATTGTATTTGCCGAACAGCCGCGCCACTTCCTCCTGATCATCCATCACCGAGACGCGGCGGCGGTCTTCGTCGATCAGGTCGGCCAGCGGCACCGACCTCGGCGAACGCAACAGCGCGTCCAGCGACACCGCGCCCTGCCAGCGTTGCGCGCCGTCGACCACATAGACTTCGTAGAACCGCTCCGGCAGGTTCGACGCATTGCGCATGAAGTCGATCACCTGGCCCACGGTCCATTCCGGCGGCACCGCGATGAATTCGGTCTGCATCCGCCGTCCGGCGGAATTCTCCGGATATTCCAGGCTGCGCTCGAGCGCGTCGCGCTCCGACGGCGGCAGCTTTTCGAGGATCTCCTCCTGCTCTTCCTCGTCGAGCGCCTCGAGCAATTCGACGGCGTCGTCGGAGTCCAGTTCGCGAACGCCCTCTGCGACCGTCTCGGGTTCGAGTTCCTCGAGGATCTCCTCGCGGACGGCATCGTCGACTTCGTTCAGCGCCGAGAAGTCGAAATCGGTGCCGGTCAGTTCCACCAGGCTGACGCGGTCGTCGGGCTGCAGCGCCGCGATCAAATCGCCGAGATCGGCCTCGTGCAGTTCCGCAACCACGGCGCGCAGGAATGCGGTGTCTTCGGCGTGAATGGCGCGCGAGATTTCCTCGACGAATTCGCCGTGAATTTCGCCATCTTCGTCGCGCATCGGCAACCGCTCGAGCACGGATACCGCGGGCCCGGCGACGTCGATATCTTCGGCCATGCCACGCCCTCCGCCGGTTTGACAGAATTGCTCAACTCGTCTGAGTTGTCGCTTCACGCATTACCCAAAGGGCAACGCCAAACGCAATGCCAAATATCTGTCGGCAACTACGGACGCGAAACCTGGCCGTCCCCGCGGCGCTTGCCGCGGCGATCGCATGGAGCGCAGCGGCGCAGGCTGCGGCGTGTCCGCGCGAAGACGTGCTCGGCACTTCCCGGATCCTTCATGTCGATGCCGCCACCACGCCAAGGGTGGGCCTGAAGCAATATCCGCAGACCTTGCCGCTTTGGGATCATGAGGTGGTGCTGACCTTCGATGACGGCCCATGGCCGCCGACCACGCCGCAGGTGCTGGCGGCGCTGGCCGAGCAGTGCGTGCGCGCGACCTTCTTCCTGATCGGCAAGCCGGCTTCCGAACATCCCGAGCTGGTGCGCCGGATCGCGGCCGAGGGCCACACCATCGGGTATCACACCTGGACCCACCGCAGCCTGATGCGAATCCCCTCCAATCAGACCACCGACGAAATCGACCACGGCATATCGGCGGTCGAAATGGCGCTGCACGGCGTCGCGACCGCGGTTCCGAGCACGCCGTTCTTTCGTTTTCCCGGCTTTGAGTCGACGCCGGCGACCCTCGATCTGCTGCAATCGCGCGGCATCGTGGTATTCGGCGCCGATCTCTGGGCCAGCGACTGGAACGCGATGACGCCAAGCCAGGAATTGAAGCTGATCATCGAACGGCTAAAGACCGCGGGCCGCGGAATCATCCTGTTTCACGACCCCAAGGCGCGCACCGCGGCCATGCTGCCGGCTTTTTTGCGCTATCTGCGTGACAATCACTATCGCGTCGTGCATCTGGTGCCGACCGGCCCCGGGGTCGGCTTTGACGGCGTCCCCTGAGCGGGCCAAATCACGGGGAATTCAAGTGTTAAGCCGCCGTTCATGGCACGCGGCGTGTAATGATCGGCTACTTGAGTGGGAATGCGGACGATGTCTCATGATCGGTAATGTGCTGGCTGGCGTCCGGACACCGCCATGGACCGTCTTGTGCCTGGGATGGCTTGCCTGCGCCGCCGCGCCGGCCGCCTTCGCCGCCGAATGCCCCGGCCATCCCGACGCGATCGGCACCTCGCGGATCCTGGTGGTCGATCCGCGCGAGCATCCGCGCATCGGCACCATGCAATATCCGGAAACACTGCCGCTCGCCGATCACGAGGTGGTCTTGACGTTCGACGACGGGCCGCTGCCGCGCTACAGCAATCAGATACTGGAGATTCTCGCCGCGCAATGCGTCAAGGCGACCTTCTTCACCATCGGCCGGATGGCGAGCGCCTCTCCGGAAGGCGTCCGCAAGCTCGCCGCGGCCGGCCACAGCATCGGCACCCACACCCAGAACCATCCGCTGACGATGAATCACATGCCGATCGAGCGCGCCAAGCAGGAAATCGACGACGGCATCGCCTCGGTAAAGGCGGCGCTTGGCGACGACACGGCGCTTGCACCGTTCTTCCGCATCCCCGGCCTGTTGCGGGCCGACGGCGTCGAGGACTATCTGGCCTCGCTCGGCATCCAGATCTGGAGTGCCGATTTTCTCGCCGACGATTGGCGGCATGTTTCCTCATCCCGCGTCTACGATCTCGCGATCAAACGGCTGGAGGAAAAGGGCAAGGGCATTTTGCTGCTGCACGACATCCACGCGCGAACGGTGGCGGCGTTGCCGAGAATCCTGCAGGAGCTGAAGGCGCGAGGCTTTCGCGTCGTCCACGTCGTGCCGGCAACGCCGCAAAATCCGGCGACGCCGACCGAGCCGCAGCAATGGCAGCTGCATCCGCCGACGGAAAATGTCGCGATCTCGCGCTGGCCCAAAATCCCCAATTTTGTTTTTGCCGGGACTGGGGCCCTCCCCGCCCCCGTGGCATCGGAATTCGATGGGCTGAACGACGAGTTGCTGCTGTCCGCCGAGCCGTTCGACCACGTCAAGCATCTCAGGCGTGGCACGCCGCTGCCGCGAGAGGCGCTGTGGCCGCGGCAGACGGAGCCAGCGCCCAAGAAAGCCGGCATTGCGCTGCCGGTGCCGGCGCAGAGCGTCTTCGAAATACCTGAGGGGTTGGGCACGGCGATGCTGGCGGCCGAGGCAACTTCGCGTCGCGCGGAATTATCGGCTCCCGACCATCACGAAGCGATTGCGGCCGACGCCGGCCATTCCCGGCACGCGATCCGTGGCAAGCCGGCGAGCGCCCGGCGCGTTGCCCGCCGCGCCACCCGGCCCGCGGCGCATGCCGGTCACGGCAAGCTGAAGCATCTGGTCCAGGTCCGGAAAAGAAGCGCGTGACGGCTCGGAGCCCGAAAACGTTCTAATCGGTGACGATCTTCGAGACGCAGAGCAGCACGATCATCGCCAGAAACAACAGATCGATATAGGAATTCATCTCGCCGGACCGGCGGAGCGCGCTGACGTCGCCAACGATCTGCTTGCGCGAGGCGGCCGCGTTAGGTCCCTCCGCGGCGACGGTGGCCAGACGCCTGGCTTCGAATTCCAGCCGTTCGATGCGCTGGTAGAAATAGAACGAGCGCAGCGCGGTCGCCGCCCGCATCCCGGCATAGACCAGCACCAGGATCGCGACGATCGCGCGCTGCTGATACTTTTCCAGGAAATTCAGGCTGTAATAGACCAGCGCCAGAAACACAAAATTGGAGACGAACCGATAGGCAAGGCTCAGGAATCTCATGCGGGGGTCCCCATCGGTATCAGCTCCTGGATCGAGCGCATCGGAAACATCTGGTTCGCAGGCCGGAATCGCCAGTCTGGACGGCATCTTCACGATTTTGCGCCAACGTTGTTACACTCCGGCAACGAATGCGCGTTCGGCGCCGCCGGACGCAAAGCACCGCGTATTCCCGTCCCGCTTTTTGGGCCGGAACCGCTCCGCCACGCGATTTTCCTGGTGCGCTCGGAGGGACTCGAACCCCCACGATGTTACTCACTGCCACCTCAAGGCAGCGCGTCTACCAATTCCGCCACGA
>JGI12635J15846_10001436_pt1 | contig 20893 bp, 15 predicted proteins | sample BlaSpr_A8_OM2_M2_FD_15846 | JGI IMG/M metagenome (IMG submission 15846) | reverse complement strand
TGACGGCGTGATCCGGCTCGTTCCCGCCGCGAGCGTCGGAACAAGCCTCGACGCCGCGGCGAACGTGCAAACAGTGTCGATTCAGACGAACGGCGCGAATGCGCAATCGGTCGTCGCGGCGCTCCAGGTGGCGATTCCGAGCGCGGTGGTCGTCGCGGCGCCGAACGGGAAAGCGATCGTGGTGTCGGGTTCGCCGGCAGCGGTAAAGCGGGCGCGCGACGTCGTGGCCGGTCTGACGGCAGACCCGGGGGCCGCGCTGCCCGCATCGACGATCGTCGGGCTGCGCTTCATTTCGGCTAACGAGGCGGCTCGACTTCTGACGGCCTCCGACTACGCTGACGCGTCGACGACGATCGTCGCCGATGAACCGCGCAGCCAACTGTTCATCCGCGGATCCGACGCGTCGGTGTCCCGGGTCCGGGCGGCGCTCCTGTTGATCGACCGTGCGCCTCCACAGGTGCGTTTCGACGTTCAAGTGCTCGACGTGCAAGACGACAACAGCGCCAATACAGGTGTGCTGCTGGGAGGCTACGACGCGACCGGGAAGCCGGCGGTCGGCTCGGCGTTCATCAGCTTCTCGAACCGGGCGCTCCCGATCAACGCGACGATCAACGCCCTTGTGGCGTCGGGCAAAGCGCAGGTGCTCGCCAATCCGTACGTGACCGTGAATAACGGCGACACCGGCAAAATTCTCGTCGGCTCCCAATATCCGATTCAAACGTCCACAGGCGGTCTCGTTGGAAGCACGCAGGTACAGTTCTTGCAAATCGGCGTGCAGCTGCAGATCAAGCCGAGCATCGGGGCCGATGGCAGCATTTTGACGGAGCTCGTCACGACCTACTCGCAGATTACAGGCCTCGAACCAGTCACGCAGTACCCGATCGTCGGGACGCGGACGGTTGAGAGTCGCTTCCGTGTGCAGGATGGCGAACCGATCATCCTCGCCGGGCTCTACAGCGACGTCACCTCGGACGCCGTGCGTGCGGTGCCGGGCCTCGTCCATATCCCGATTCTTGGTGGAATCTTCCGCAATCGCGTCAAGAGCTCGACCAAGGACCAAATCGTATTCGCAATCCGTCCGCATCTCGGCGTCACGCTGGAGAAAGGAGCCCTTAACAATGCTTCGCATTGATCGCATTCCGGCGCTGCACGCCGAGTCTACCGTCACTGCTGGCATTGAGTTCGCGCCGGCGGCACCAGGCGACGTCGTTGTTGCCCTGCGCGCCGCAGACGGCGCGCGAGTCATCGGGGCGCGCGCTACGCTCCTCGACGGGACGCCGTTGGCGGCGAAGCTGCAGCGCGGCACGGGCGGGGCGCACCTCTCGCTCGGACACCTCGAGGTACCGGTGCTGCTCTCAGTGACGATCCGCGCGGACGTGCCGGTGGCGACGTCGTGCGCGTCGCTGACCGTCGAGGTCGGGGGCGAGTCGCAGACCGCGCCGATCGTGCTGGTCGGCGAGCCGAAGTTCTTGGCCGCGCGATCGCGCTTGCGACTGTCGCGCAATGAGTCAGCGCCAGCGGGCGACCTGACTCTTACGATCGCCGGGACGAACGATGGGACGGTGGTCGCTCACGACGTTCGGCTGCATCTTGAGGTGCCGCAGAACGTCACGATGGACGCAGGCTCCGCGGCGTGGCGGGAAGTTAACGCCGCCGGTGAGCGCAGCATCGTCATCCCGATTGAGCGCGTCGACGTCGGCGATCGGTTCGTCCGCGATGTAAAGGTCAAGATCGCGCCTGTTTCTCCGGACGGCCAAGAGGTGGCGTTCGCGGGCTGGATTGCGATCGGCGAGGTGCGGTTCAACCTGGAGTCGGTAACGCTCGTCGTTCGCTCTGGGGCGCGCGCGAGCGCGAAGCTGAAGATCATCGAGAACCGCACGTATCGGTATGGCGACCGTGTGATAGGGGTTCTGTCCGTCAAGGCGCGTGGGACGGATGTTGTGCGCGACGTCGCGGTTCGCGTGTCGAGCCAAGGCATCGCGTGGGCGGGAACCGACAGCGAGAATGGGTTGGCCGTGCAGTTTGGTACACTCCCGCCCTTCGCGGAGGCGAGTCGATTCATCGAAGGCGTGGTCATCGCGGCGCCGTCGGCCGAGCAATCGGTGTCAATCATGATGGAAGGGTTCGCGTCAGGCGGTGTGGTGCAGGCCGATGGAACCTCGATCAACGTGACCGGCGCATCGCGAGTGCTCGCGAGTCTGACGGTGGGTGCCGCCGACGAGACGCAGGCGCATGCGGTGGAGCTGTTCTTGCGCAACACGGGCGACGGCGTCGCGACGTCGGTCCGGGTCGCTGCTGTCCGCCTGCCGGGCGTGGTGGGTGTGGTCGATAGTCTGACCGTCGAAGGGCAAGCTCGGTTCGCACTCGACGGGTCGCTGGCGGTCGAGCGGGACGGCTTCGATGCCGGGCCGCTGGGAATCGCCGAGCAGCGCACGATCGCGTGGAAGGTTCGCGCGGCAGCTGCGCAGTCCGTAGCGGTCGCCGCGAATGTTACGGTTGACGGTGTTACGATCGTTGCTGAGGCGGCTGCGGAGCTGGTGGGCGGCGTCCGGGCGGACGCGCTCCTGACCACGGCGACGGCCGCCGCCGTGGGTGCAATAGCGTCGTTTGACGATGCGCAGCGTCCCGCTGCGGCCACGCCGCCGGAGGCTGAGATCGCGGACACGCGTGCCGAGGGCCTAGCGCCGACGACCGCGCCGACCGCGGCGGACGAAGATATGCCCGCAGAAGTCGCAGCGCCTGAGGGTACTACCCTCTCCGTGCGATACGCGACCTCGGCGATCGCAGAGGCACGCTGGAGCGCGTGGTTCGGGCAAAACGGCCCGAGCGCCGCGACGCCGCTCGGGATGCACGTCCTTGCGGTCCGCGAGTTTCTCCCCGTCGGTGCTTCAAACACTGGCGCGGACGCCGCGCTCGCGGGGATTCGCTCAGAGTCAGAAGCGGTCGTGTCCGCGCGCCTGGAGTCGTACAAGGTGTGCGACGTTTTCGGCGCATCGGGCTTCGATTTCGCCACGCCGCGCTTGCGGTCGGCGGTCGCGACCGTGTTGACGATCCTCGGGCGCGACGTTGACGATCTGGAAGGCGTCGGGCTGGAGCGCGCTCTTGTCGCGATGACCGGGGCTTCGGGGACGGCGCTGGCGGAAGTCGTCGAGCAGTATCGTGATGCACTTAGCCTGGTGCTCGCCGACGTCGGCGATGTCGCGCAGTTTGGTGACGAGTGTCCGCAGATGCTCGCACCGGCGCGGGCGCTGTTCGAGGCGCTCATGATGGCGGTGGCGGCGTGAGCGGGGAGATGGTCTGGTTCGTCGGCGCGCCCGTGTCGGTCGCGGCCCTGGTGGTCGGTGCGGTGCGGCTTCGGCAGCCGAAAGCGGGCGCGCCGGCGCGGGCAGCGGACGACGACGACGCATCGTTCACGCTCGCGCCGACCGTGCGCCGCGACGGCGCGCCGCGAGCTGACGCGGAGGCTCCCGCCGTTGCGGCGACGGTCGAGCTCGGCGAGGAGATGGGAGAACACGTCGGGGGCGGCGTACTCGTCGCGGCCGCAGATCTGCTGCAGCGGCCGACTGTCGTCGCACGGTTGTGCCGCGGCGTGCAGAGCATCGTACGGCGCAGAAACGCGGAACCTGCGGACGCGCTGGAAGCGCCGCGTCCTGATGTGCTGAGCGCTTTGCACGCGGAGCGCGACGAATATCCAGAGGTCGAGAGTGCAGCGGGGCGTGTTATGCAGATCGCTCCGCCGGCTGCGGTCAAGGAAGGTGACGGCGACGACGTGCGCACCGTGGAGCGGGTGCGGGACAACGTCACGCCGCTATTCCCCGTGACGGCCGGACACGGGGTCGTGGAGCTGGTCGAGCCGGAGGCGCCCGATTTGGAGCGCCCGATTGCCGGCGCGGAATGGGCTGGCGCTGTATCGGCGCGAGAGGTGTCGCTTCGCGCTACCCTCGACGCCCGTGACGCGGCAGTGGCTGAGGATCAGCAGCGGCAACTCGAAGCGGATGCAACGCGTCACCAGGAGGAGCTCGAGCGAATTGCGGTCGCCGAGGAGGCGCGTGTGCGCGCCGAGGCGCGGGCGCGGCGCTGGTTCGTGCGCCTTGACGCCGACCTCGATGCGCCGACGATCGCGCAGCGGATGACGCTGGTCGGCACGCTGGGGATCCGCGCGCCATGGGTTGGAAAGCTGCTGCGGGAGGCGCTCACGCAAGAAGAAGAAGCGCGGGTGCGCGCGCGCATCATAGGGGCGCTCGTCGCAGGCGATCACTTCGACGTTGCGGAGCCGTTCGAGCGCGCCTTTTCCAACGGTGGGATCGAACGCGGCGCGGTGTGGGAGGCGCTGCGGCCGCGGAGTGGTGACGCGCCGTGGATCGAGACGTTGCTGGCGCCGGTCCCCGAAGCCACGACGGCTGCATAGGTGATGTACTTCCGCACGACGACGGGGACCACGGAAAGCTCGCAGGGCGTGTTCGGCGCGTGCGATCGCGGTGAGGTGCCGTGGATGATCCGTGGTCCGGCGAGACGATGCGTGCGCACGGTCCGGGTCTGACCCTTCCCGCTTGGCCGCGGCCGCTCCGCCGCTGGCAGCGTGACGCCGTCGCGTGGTGGGCGCGCGAGCGCCCGCGGTCGTCGCTCGCCGTCGTCACGCCGGGCGGAGGAAAGTCTCTGTACGCGGCTGCCGTCGCATACGGTGCGTTTGCGAGCGGTTTGATTGACGGCGTCATCGTGGTTGTTCCGTCGGACCACTTGCGCTCGCAGATGGCGCTGACGTTCGCAAGCGTCGGAATTCAGCTCGATCCGTACTTCGCGAACGGTGACGGCATGTACGCGCGGGATCTCCTCGGCGCAATCGTGACGATTCACCAAGTCGCGCTCGACCCGCGGCTCTTCGCGCGTATCGTCGGGCGCCGCCGAATCCTCGTTGTCATCGACGAGGTTCATCACGCCGGCGATAACCGACGGTGGGGACTCGGAATCGAGACGGCCTTCAACGAGGCCGCGTTCATCCTGTCATTGTCCGGCACACCGTTTCGGTCGGACGGAAGCGCGATCTCGTTTCTTACCTACGACGCGGTGGGCCGCGTCGAGGCCGACGTCGTGTACGGGTATCGCGAGGCGCTGCGGGACGGGATCGTTCGCCCGCTTGTGTTTCACCGTCAAGGCGGCGAGGTGACGTGGACCGGCGCTGACGGTAGCCCGAACACGGCTACGTTCGACGCGGCGTTGACGAAGCAACGCTCGTCAGAACGACTGCGTGCCGCGCTCTACGATTCGGGCTGGGTCTCGGAGGTGCTCGTGCGCGCGAATGGCACGCTCGAGAACTTGCGGCGCAACGATCACGACGCCGGCGGCATCATCGTGTGCATCGACGAAGCTCACGCCCGTTGGGTCGCGAGCGTCATGGCAGAGGCGCTCGGATTTCATCCGACGGTTGTGGTGTCGGCGGATGCCGCGGCCGGCGCCAAGATCAAACGCTTTACGGACAGCCGCGATCCGTGGCTGTGCGCCGTTCGAATGGTGAGCGAGGGTGTCGACATTCCGCGCGCACGCGTGTTGCCATACATGACGAATATACGCACCGAGTTGTTCTTTCGCCAGATGATCGGTCGGGTGTCGCGCGCGCGCAATGGTGCGACAACGGCGGGGTACGTCATGGTCCCGGACGATCCGGACCTGCGGACTTTTGCGCGCGCGATCGAGGACGACGTCAGTGGCTCTCGCAGTGAGAGCGCCGTGGGCGCTGCGCAATCGCGCGACATTGAGGTCGCTGCGTCGAAGTTCGAGAGTCACGCGGCGATGCACTCGGAGGGCGGCATTATCGTAGGCGAATCAAGTGCAAGCGCCCTCGGAGTTTCTCAACGTAACGAATCGGCCGACGCGACAGCAAGCGCAGTGGCGACCGCTTGCGCACTTGCGGACTTCCGCGACGCAAGTCTCTTAGCAGACCGGAAGGGCGATCTACGAAAGGCTGTTTGGGGGAAGGTCTGTCAGGTCGGCCGCCGCTTTAGCAAGGAGCCGCGCGACGTGTATACTTATTGGACACGCCGCGACGGCGCAACGGTCTCTAGTGCAACCGCGAAGCAGTTGGCGGCGCGCCTGCGGTCGATGGATACATGGATCAAAGAGGGGTTCTGCCCAGTCCGATGAGTCAAATGCTCGAACGTTGATCGCGGTGTCCTGAACGGTTTGTACACGTTGCCGGGGCGCGGTCCTAGCCTTCATCGTTGAGAGGTCGGGCACTTCTTACCCTCAATGATCAGCGTGTAGTCTGTCGGAGACCATCCGAGAACGATTTGAAGCGCTCCGGCGAGGTCGTGAAGGGCCGTATCTGAGCTGACGGCTACCCTCCTCCAAATCGGGACGCGCACATGCGCCACCGACACCTCGAGGACAAGTTTATGCTTCTGCAGCGGCGCACCCGGCACTAGAGAAAATCCCGCAAGTTTGCCGCCACAAAGTCGCCCACGATTGCGAATGCCGTTAGCGGTTCGCCGCTTTTCAGAACTCCGACGAACCGACCTGCTTTATCGAAAACGCCTCCGCCGGACATCCCTCGGTCTATGGTTGCTTCGATCTGAATTGAGGGAAGCGCTCCCAATTGCTTCACGTCGGCGACACGTCCCGTGATCGTGGCAGCAGTGGTCGCAGCGAGGGGGAAGCCAATGCAGTCTACGGCATCGCCTATTTTTAGTGCCTCCCGACATATCGCCAACGGAACTCCAACTATCGAGGGCGCTTCGAGAACGGCCAGATCGTTCGGCTCGGGTCTATTAACCAAGACGGTCGCGTTGATGGGGCCCGACAGCGTCTGGATAGAAACCGTCGAATCAGCCGGCCCGACGCAATGCCCGCAAGTGATCAGCTTGCGACCGTCGGCCACAACTACGGCCGAGCTGCTCCAGGTCTGACCGTTTTCGGGCCACAGAATCTGCAAGACAGAGTCGCTCGGCGAACTTGGGCCGCTCATACTCCGGCCCGATTCGCATTGCTGTGTCGTGCGCCTCTCGCAATACGGGGTCTAGCGACGGCCGCGCCACGCCCTTATCGCTCGGATACTTTCCTGGGCTCAGGTCAATGCCTACACGGCCGCGGGGCCCTGGCGAGTTCGCTGCAGCCGTCAACGCGGCTTAATCATGACGGGTATATTTGCTGCCTTCGCGAGTTCTTCAATTCGCTTCGCACTTTGAGCGTCAATTACTAAGCTCACTGAGAGCTTACTGTAGCTAACGTTCCCCTCATCGATGGATTTTGCTACTGCGCTGAGGAGGCGAAAGACGCTCTCCCGCTGATCCTCGGAAGCAAGGCTCGCCATGAGCGTAAACGTCAGATCACTCTCCAAGGCTGATTGGCCAGTTTGACCGTCCGAGCCGCTCGGTGGAATCCCACCGGGACCACCATCGGGTTGTGGGCCGGAACCCGGTGTCCTCGGCTCAGCAATAGGCTCCGTCGGTCGTGGTCTTTCGAGGTGCAGCGTTGCCTGCCCGACGCCGATCTCGTCTGGCCCGGACACATGGCGTTCTATCCCGTCTGATCCAACCAAGACGACCTTGCCCGTTTTGACCGCCTCGAAAATCGCCCGCTTCAGGTCGCCGTCCGCCCCTGGAAGCAGCGGCATCCTCGGCGAGTTCCAGAACAGGTCCCGTACTTCATCGAGCGGCTTATTGAAGTCTGAATCCGTCAGGTTGTGAAGCAACGCTCTCGCGTCGAAGGCCGCCACATCGAAGGCTTTTGCAGCGCCGACGAGTTCCTTCCACACTGACACGCCATTGAGCGCAGACTGGTTCTCGTGCTCGAATGTGCGGATTTTCTCAACGCGTCGTTCGTCCTCTGATGAGGCCATGAAGACGACATGTTGATACGCCCGGCGAATAGAGGTCTCCATATTTCGTTTTGAATCGGCGCGTTCCGCCGCGGCCTTCTCGGCAAGTTCGGGATCTGAGCGCACCTCGTCCATTTCGGTTACGCGAAGCCACGCCAGGTACGTGGTTACCATGCCGCGCGCGTGACGACGACGTGAGCTGTTGATCACAGCGTATACCGCCGAAGATGCCCATAGTACCGGCAGCTTCTCGGGACCGAGACCCATGCAGGCGCGAATCGCGTCTCTGGTATCGTCATCAGCCCCGTTCATCAGCGAAAACCTACGCGGATCGAGTACCAGAAGCCGTGTTGCTCGAGCAATGTCAATGCCCACAACCTCGAGCGCCATGATTGAGCTGCGGGGGTCGTCTTCGAGCGAACCCGCTGGCACGAAGACCTTCTGTTTGAATGGCCCTTCCACGGCGAGCCGTTCGCTGGCAGCCGCAAGTTCGGCCTCGCGGTCGGTATCAGCGACGGCAGCACGCGTCGAGGTAAACAACATGTTCAGCGTCTTGCGTGTTGACAAAAAGAGCCGCGCAGGTAGGCCACCCTTCCCGGCAATCGTTTCAAGCGCAGCGAGCCCGCCAGCCTCAACATCCTTGAGCTCCGCAATGACCGCATCAGCTTCCGCGAGGACAAACAGCGATTCCGGCACGAAGGCGGCAGCCTTGAGTTCGGGCTCAGTTGCGCCCTGTCGCCCCTGCCCGCGTGTCCCAACGATCGAGCAAAGAAACAGTGCGGTGGCCGCGCGTTCGGCCGGACGAGGATTCACTGCGGCGGAAAGTCCCGAGCGGCGACGATCCAGCACTCGCGCAGCTCCGCCCTCGTCGTCAACTGACACAATGTCGGTTGACGCGATCTGTCGATAATTTGCCTGCGTTTTCGAATCACTGATTAGTCCGCTACCGATGATTGCTTCCCGAACAATCGCGTTCGAGAGGGGCAGGTCTCCAACTCCTATCAAGCGCGGGACCCATTCTTCGCGAGCGGCGCGCTCGACAAGGGCGTATGCGGTCGCTGCAAATATTTGAATAGTCGATCGGACCTTCTGGAAGCCCGCGAGCTTCGCCCACTCCTGTTCTGCCATCGCCATAAGAGCGGGATGGAACGGGTAGCACCGCGCTACTTCATCACCGAAGGCGCGAGCCGACGAGGCCGGTACCATTGAAAAGACCTTGTCGGTCCAGATGCCCGCCATTGCCGTGGTGAATGCCGTCGTCGTGGCCTGAAGAACTTCGTTTGGGGGAGAGCCTTCGAAAAGCCGGCGACGAAGAATCGCCGCGAAGTCGGTATTTGCGGTAACCGTCGCCGGCCGACCGTTTCTGATCAGGAGATCGTCAAGCTCTTCTCTGCGGCGCTCGCCCGCAGCGTCCAGGGCCATTGAGTCGTGCTCAGAGGCAATCATCACGATCACCATGGCTACGTGTGGAACGTCATTAACTGCATCAAGGAGCGCTCTAAGGAACGCCATATCTTTCACGGCTAGATCAGCGTTGGCTGAATCCGAGAGTTGGCGTACGTAGTCGAGAACCTCATCTACTAGAATAAGTACCGGTCGCCCAACCGCTGTGAGCGCATCGACGATCTTCGACTTGTCCGCGTGGTACGGCTGGTACCGCTTATAAAGTGCGATGTCTCCGCCAAAGAGCCGCCACAAAAAGCGTTCGTGGAGCGTCGTACCCAGCCCGTCGACGTCGGGATTCCCCTTGCCGGCGGTCATATTGTCGCATGCCAAGACAACGACCTGAGGCGTACCCAGATCTTCGGGAACCGTGCTGCCAATTATATTTTTCGCTTCGGCAAAGACTTTCGTGCCGACATCGGTCCCGCGAAGCTCGCGCGGGTGCGCCGCGAGGTGATACAGCCCGATCAGGCCGTGAGACTTGCCGCCCCCCATCGATTGGTCCAGCCGCCACAACGCTGGTGCTGCGGTGTACGACGACCCGCCACCAAGACGAACGGCGACCTTTGCCATCAATTCGACAAGCGGCGGTGTGGGGTACGTTATGTCGCCGTAGTATTTAGCCGCCGCGTATGGTGGCGCATCGCCCGCTAACGTATGCACCGCGCGAAACAGAGACATCTGCACGTCGTCGATCGTGCCGGATGAAAGGCGGACTTCAGAGCGAAGTTTGAGCGTTTCCCACCACGGCGTAACGGAAGGAGCCATCGCTATACCGCCTCCTTCGCATCCACGGCTGTGGAGACGTCGAAGAGGGACCCTTGTCGTGCCTTGTCCCGGTTACTTTGCTGATCTCGTTCTCTTGAGACGCTAATGTCTCGCGCAACCGTCTTGATCCCGCGACGATTTCGCACAAGTGCAGTCCAGGCGTTCGCGTCGGGATCTCCTTCGGGAAGCCGAGTCGAGAGGAAAGAAAGCGCAGCCCATAGCTGCTCGTCCTCTACGTCGCGGCCAGCTGCAAGCAAAATCTGCCCCACCGCATCAAGCCCGTCTTTCCAAGCCTTGGCCATGGCAAACGCGACATCAATCGTCGCGGACGCGTCGGAAATTACTGTATCGCACTCCTTAGCAAATCCAAATCTAACGCCTTTTTCGCCATCGACCAAGATGCCGCGTACGGCGTCGATGCTTAGGTCAGCCGCGAGCGCCTGCCATCGGGCTTCCGACTTGGCTGCGATGCTTCGGGAGTAGAGCCTCACCCAAAACAATGCGAAGCGAGTACGACTATCAAATCCCTCGAGGGGCAACTTATCGATCTGAATCGCTGCCGCCTCTTGAACCGCGCGTCGAGCGATCACCAAGTATGTTGAAGAGTCAACCGGCTCTCCACGGTGATCGTAAATGGCTTCATATCTTCCGACGACCTCCATCGCGGGTCCGGCCGACGCCATCAGCTGATCTGTCGGGGCAAGTCCGGCAGCGATCCACATCGGGATGCGGCTTCGCACTTCGTGAATTACCTCGGCCTCCACTGCGGTGTTCCTGCCAACGGCTCGCGCCTCGGGAGCCGGTCGGCACGCCATCGTCAGGGTGGTCACTATGTTGGCCGAACCTGACCCGCCGCTCGATTCCGTTTTTGCGGGCCAGGATCCGGTCAATACTAGGCCGGCCGTGCTGATTGCCTTAAGCAATCGATGCCACACCTTTGGTTCGCCGTGCCCGAATACTATTGATACGACGCCGCCGTCTTTTACCACACGGCGTGCCTCACCAAAAGCGCGCGACATTCCGGCGTCGTAGTGTTCCGGCGTTCGATGATCGCCGCTATATTTGCGATTCTTCTTAACGATCAGCTCTTCACGCTTCTCTTGGACACCGTTCGGGTGGCTCGTTATAAAAAGCTCCGGTTCGGTACTAGAAAGAGCACGTTTAAGCCAAACATAGAACGGGTCCGACACGTCTGTATATGGGATCATGTCGTCGTACGGCGGATCAGTCACAACCGCATCGATCGAGCGAGAGCGAAACGGCAGCGCAAGCGCCGAACCATGGGCAATGATGGCGGCTCGACCGCTCGGACGAGCGAGTTGCCTTCGCAAGGTCGCTATCGTATCGTCGGCCAGCGACTCCCACGTGCCCGGTCCATCTCCTAAGCCGGCCTCGAAATAGTCGTACGAAAACGAGATGCTCGCTTCGGTTGAGAAAATGTCCTTGATGTAAACACGATTTGACTTTGTATCTAGCCGTGGCTCGAGCACCGCGCCGCGAGTTGAGCGCCGCAGCTTCCGAACGAGAACCGAAGCGGCATAGCCGCAAAGAGCCCTCGCGTAGTCGGGGCTTACGCCCTGCTGATCGCGCAGCTCCGTGCCGAGATCGGCAATTATCCTCGCCAATCGCTCAAAACCGAGCGTTTGGCGAGGATTCATCATGTCAGAATAGCGCTTCGCCCCATAGTAAGACGCCTGAATCGTGTGATTATTACCGACGGGAATGTATTCGTTAGGAGCGGCAGATAGACCGGGCGCGAAATCAGGCTCGAGCGATAGTTGCCATTCTGCTCTCGCGACCGCCTCGGTTTCTTCCGAAGTTGGACGCCGAAACGTTTTCCCGAGGCGCTCGTCGATGTCCGCCGCAATGAGGAGGACATCTTGCCCGTAGCCTTCCGACGCGAGCCGCGTATGTTGCTCCTTCGGGTGCGGGTGTTCACAGAAGGGGCAGACCGCCGCCTTCCCAGCAGTATCTTTTCCGCCTTTCTTGACAGAGACGAGCGTCGGGGAAGAAAGCGGCGGACCATCGTGCACCTCCGCCCAGAAGGCGTCATTGCCGCGGTCGACGGCGATGCGGTAGCTCTGGCCGAGATCAGCTTTCTTGTTCAACGGGTGCCGCAGAACAAGAGAACCGGTGAGCGGGAACCTTCGGCGGCATTCTTGACACGGAAGAGTAGTTGCCCAGAGATAGCCCCATGGCTGTTTACCGTTTACCCTCGGATAGAATTCAGACATCCCTCGCGCAAAGCGACTGCCCACCTGCTCTAGGACGCATGACACATCGTCGACTAACTTATTGGCCGGGAGCGTTTGAGGTGGAGCTCCGAAGTTGATCGTAGGCTCGCGGGACCAGTCTCTCAGTGGATAGTCAGCCAGCAGCTGGCCCGCGATTGTCGCGACGGGCGAATAGTCGATGCCATACGCCCGCGCGCCCAAATGAGCAGCTTCTAAGGGAATCATCGCGCGTCCGGAAAACGGATCGAGAACGGTTGCGAGTTCGGGATACATTTCCGACAGTTCCGATAGAATCGATACATGCTCGGCGTCCGCGGCCCCCATCGCGTTTCGAACCAAGTCCTGCAATCTGCGCTGTTCCGAAGGGTCATCCGGCCATGGCAGTAGGCTTGTTAGAACCGCCGCCTTCGCCTGCGCGAGAGGGCGTGCTGCAAACCACGTGAAGAGCGCCTTCTCACTTTGTCCGCTGCCCCACCCGCTACCCGAGGCTTCGCTGACCTCCGCGCAAGGAAACCAGCGTTCGATCATGCGCATGACGCGACACCGTGTTCCTTCGCGGCTTTAAGCGCGCTCCCCGGCACGCGCATGCTGCTCACATCCCTCGTTAGGCCAGCGAACGTCGCGACAGGGTTGCCATACGCCGCGTAAAGCGAACCGGTGCCGTCAGAGCAGCCATCGATTACGTACAACCAGTAGTCCGATGCAAGTTGCGTCGCTATCAACACCTCAGTGCTCGTCATAGAAATGCCGTCGCTAGAAGCCTTTCCCCAAACGCCCTTCACTTCGATACATCGCTGGCTCTTGCCGCGAGTCGCATAAAGATCGTAGCCGCGTCCCTCGGTATGAACGTCGGCGACTGCCCAGCCGTCCTTTCGCAACAGCGTTGTCGTCGCTCGCATGCCGATCAGTTCGGAATCCGCTTGAACAGGATCGATTGGCGTACCGGCCGCGGCAATGTGGGCCCACCCGACTTGTCGGACGTCGGTGATCGTTACTTCCGACATCGATCGCAGATCGTTCAGCCGCCGCTTCGCCATTTCTTCGAGTCTTCGACGCTCCGCGATGCGGTGGTCGCGCGGCGTTAGCTTTTCCGTCATAGCGTCGGGCAGTCGGGAGAGCTCGTGCTCAGCCGTCCGTAACCAAGCATCCAGCGCCGCGATTCGGCTCTGTTGCTCGCGCACCGCCATCTGCGCGGCGGTTGCCGTTGCATCGTGCACGCGTGATGGATGCGGTGAACCTTCGCGATTTGATGATGGCTTAAGGTTTGCGAGCGCTTCCCATCTCACGCCACGCGCGCCCGTAGCGTCGACGCGTACCAGACAGCACCACACGCTCTTTCGCATACCGACTGCCTCGGACACGTTAGCCTCGAAGCAGAACAACTCGTAGTCAGTGATCGACGTTTCATCGTCGACCACTCCGCCGCGGAACAGCGACGGGGCGAGCTCGCGTGCGGAGACCTCAACCAGCGAACGGAAAGCCGGTTCCCCGGGGCCTAAGGTAAGGGCATTCGGAATGGTGGCGCCGGCGAGGCGCGCGGCGGATAGGGCCGCGCTGCTGGTGGCGATGATTGCCGACGTCGCTTTCCGTAGTGTCCGCGTTGTCGCGACGCCATCGAAGCGGGTGACAGCGTCGAAAGAGGTGGGGAGAGCTGCACCGCCGGGGCGCCCGATCGTGTAAAGGCCGTCCCCGGAACCGTGCGGCGCGAGCGTTATGACCCGTGCCTCCGCTAATCGTTTCAGATAGGCGGTAACGATAGCCGGGTTGATGCGTGTAAGTTTATCGTCGTTGAGAGCAGCTACCGCGGCAGCGACATCAACCGTGGACGCGAGTTCCGCCTCGAGCTCATTCGCTTGGCGGGCCGTGGCTTCGAGTTGCGCCACGGTGACGGCTCGTACGGCCGCAAGAGCCGCTGCGCGGCGATCCTCATCCGCGTACGTGTCGGCGAGCAGCTGTTCGACGTTGAGGTTCATTAGGTCAGCGACGAGACTCAGGGAATCGAAGAGTTTCCCCTCGAGGCGGTTGGCGGCCGTGACGAAGTTCTCAAGAAGGACGTGCAGAACTTCGCCTTCGCGTGTATCGATGGCGATGAGGTTGATGAGTTCAACGTCGCGATCTTGGCCGACCCGGTGAATGCGCCCCATTCTCTGCTCGAGCCGGACCAATGACCACGGGATGTCATAGTTCACCAGAAGGTGGGCGGTTTGCAGGTCGATGCCTTCATTGCCGGCATCCGTCGATACGAGCACTTGGAACCCACGCTGCGCGAAGCGAGCTCGGACGGCTTCACGCGTTGCGTGGTCGTCCCGCCCTGAATAACGCTCGGCGCCGTAACCTTCGGCGCGCAGTCTTGATACGAGCCAGTCAGCAGTGTCGGCGTACTCGCTGAAGACGACGGCTTGCTCGCGGCTCCCAGGCTTGATCCCATTGCCAGCAAGGGATCGCGCTAGCGGAACCCATTTCGAGGCGGGCATCGCCGGGTCGCGCAGGAGAGGATCGAGACGAGCCAAGACGGCATCTATTTCGCTACGCTCCGCTTTCGCCGACTTAGAGGCCTCGACGATGACGCGAGCTTCGTTCGCAGTGCTCTCATCGTCGTCGAACGGGTCGGCGGCGAGGGCGGCAGCGGCTGGCGTTTGCGTTCCCATGTTCGCCCGGCGGCGCCTCAGCGTCTCCGCGAGTGCCCAGAGTGAGGAGGCCGCGCGTTTCCCATAAACGAGTTGTGCCAACGGTACCGCGGCAGGAGGAAAGTAGCGATCGACGAGATCCAGCGCTTCGGCGTAGTACGCTGACTCAATCGTATTCAGCGGTACCGCAATATTCGAGGCGTGGCGTCCTTTGAAGAGCTTGGTCTTTCCATCGTAGTCGAGCAAATGCTCTTTCATGCGGCGCAGAAAGTGCATGCGAGCCGGCTTGATCGGTGCGCCACGGCCGTCGTCGGCGTTGACCTCGGGATAGACTTCCGGATCGACCAAGTGCATCAGCGCCCGAAAGAGCCACTCCTTTCCCCGGTGCGGTGTCGCCGTCATGAAAAGTGCCCGGGGAGTTCCCATCGCGAGAAAGCGTCCCGTTCGGTAATAGGACGCCGCCGTCGGTGTAAGGCGGTGGGCTTCATCAAAGACAACGACGTCCCAACCCGCCACGTCCGGCCTGATTGCTTCTTGAACTGATGGGTTCACAGCCGCGAGATCCAGCGACACGATCCAGAAATCGTGCGGCGCGCTCAACGCGCCTTCGTGAATTGTTTGCGACGTAATTCGCCGAAGGCCACCACCGAAGAAGCGTTCGAAATCTCCTTGCCACTTTGTCACGAGGTGTGCCGGGGCGACGACGAGCGCTCGATTTATGAGACCAAGGCGCTGCATCTCACGCAGGTACATGCCCGCCATAATCGTCTTGCCCGTGCCCGGTTCGTCGGCCAGGAGAAACCGCAGGCGCGGCTGCGGCAGCATAGCGCCGTAGACGGCATTTGTCTGATGCACGTATGGGCGCAGGGGCGAGGACGCAAGGATCGCCGAGCTCGTCCGCAGGCTTGCGGATCTCATCCACTCTGTCCAGAGTCCGCCCAGGACGCCCGCTGAATCGCCGCCACCGTCGGCATCGAGCACCTCAGCGGCGGCGGCTTCCTCCGGCTTTAGATCGACCGGCCGGACGGAACCATCCGGAAGGCTTACGTAGAGCCGCCAGCCGGACTCACGCCGCAGGGCGTCTTCGATTTTAACAAAGCCTTCGAGATCCGCGCGATGCGGCACGCGAATGCGCTGGCCAGGTTGAAAAGTGACCGAACTCATGGACTGATCTGTCTTGCCCCCCAGCGGGTAGACCGCCTCCGGGTCCCCGTTTTGGTTCCGGCTATAGTGGTTCGGGGTGCGGGGTCTCAGGACCACCCGATCACTTCGTCCACGCGTGGGACGACCCCGGCCTTACTGTGAGCGACCGTGACCGAGACCAGCCGCTCGGTCCATTCCTTGGATTCCAGACGAATGACGCGCCCGCGTCCTTTTCCCCTAAGGAAAAGACGAGCGGCCGACAGTCCCCTCGACAAGTAGATCGGCGCCTACAGCTCACGCGCGGCTTTGCGACACTTCTCACACCCGTCAATGGCCCGTTTCCAGGCAGTCGAACAAGACGAAGCGCACGAGGACGACAGCGCCCGGTTCGTTCCCGGGACGCCTTACCCTGCAATGATTTGGGAGGGGCGGGGAGGGGTTTAGTTAGGACTCTGCAACGCGGGGACGCCCCCAGGAGGGGCCGCCATGCACGGCCCTCTCCGCCAGCCTGCGGGACAGCCCTGGCCGGGCCGCCGCTCACCGCGGCGAACACTCCAGCCGTGACCCCGATGCTGCTGGCTCGTGCCTCGTCGATTCCTAAGCTGACCGGCTCGGCGGAGTTGAAGTTTGACGGCTTCCGCGCGATCGCCACCGTCGAGAAGGGCCGTGTCCGTTCTTTGACCGGACGCGGCGACGGAAAGCTCGCCGCGCGCTTCCGGCCCTTGCCGCCGACCTGGGGGCCGCCGTCGACGCCGAACGCGTCACGCTCGATGGCGAAATCATCGCGGGCACAGGCGACGTCGAGAGCTTCGAGCTGCTGCTACGAGGCGCCGGGCGGCGCCGCTCCACTATCCCGGTGAGCTTCGTTGCGTTCGACTTGCTCGCGCTCGACGGAATGATCCTCACGCAGAAGCCCATCGAAGACCGACGCATGCTGCTCGCGCAAGTAGTCAGCGACACCGACGCCGTCGCGCGAATCCGTACCTACGATGACCCCGAGGCGCTATTCGCCGCCGCCGACAGGCTCCGGATGGAAGGCATCGTCGTCAAGGCTTCGCGATCGCTGTACTATCCGGGCTTACGCTGCGGCCAGCGCTGCTGGGTGAAGATCAAGACCTCTCACACGCGCGCTGGCGAGCCGCGCTGGGACTAGAACGCCGGCGTCACGTCGCGTCGACGTCGTCCGGCTTCCAGTCCGGTTCGCCCGGAAGCCTGAACGACTCCGGATCCAATAGCGCCCACGGCTCGAAGATCCGATACCACACGGTCTGCTCGACCGGCGTCATCGACCCTCGACTCGTGCTGTACCCACGGCCGGTCACAAGCGCGATGTAGCGTTTCGCCAGATCCTCGCAATCAAAGATCGCAGCGTCGAGCTCGCCCCACGTCATCGTATCGCCCGGCCCCGCAGCTCGATCGGCGTGCGCGATCGTCCGGTTCACAACGTTGCGTACCTTCAGCAACGTCGCCTCCAGCGCAGCGCGATCCGCTTCGACCTTCGCCACATTCAAGGCACGCCCGGAAGCATCCGCGATCCAGCCGTACGTCGCGTGCGCAAGCGCCTCGAGCATAGCCGCATCGTACGGATGCGTCGTCCGGTTCCACAACGACACCACCGCGGCAAAGTCCCAATCAGCCGGTTCCGCAATCATCCGATCGAACAACTGCCGCAGCGAATGGGACTTCGGGTTCCGATCGCCCAGCCGCCGCAGGCCAACGAGCACCGACTGAGAGTACCAGCGTGCCACCGTCGGCGGGAAATGCGTTCGCCGCACGGCATCACTCTTAAGGATGCCGTCGCGGAACCGCGAAAACGTCTGCCGATCGCTCTGCAGCACCACGATCGCATCCTCAACGACCTCGCACGTCGCCACGACCTCTTGGCGTCGCTCGTCTAGCGTCACGACCGCCACCCTCTAGCCAAACAGATCCCGTACGGCGTTTCGACGCGCCTTGTCAACGCGATTGTAACCGTGATACGCCGCCTTGTCCTTCCAGCCGCCCTGCTCCATCCCGAGCGCATCGGGCACATTGCCATTTTGCATCGACGTCGCAAAGCCGCGCCGAAGCGAGTGGGGCGAATACAACGTCGAGTCTTCCTGCGCACGCTCTAAGAGCGCCTTCACGATGCGTCGGACGTCCTCGCCCGAGAGGTGCCGCCCCGTAACCTTTCCATGCTGAAACGACGGAAACAGGGGCGCGTCGCGTACATCGCCCAACGGCTGACCGTCAAGCACTGCCAACTTGCCTTTGACCGTCACCGCGACGTTCCGGCCCAAATATAAGGCCACGTCGTTCGCCGGTACTCGCGGTCCCCCACGGTCAACGTCACGTCGGCGAAGATCCAGCGGTCGACGAACGACTCGGGGTGCAGCCGCCGCCACGGCGAGACGGCCACGCCCGGCGGCAGCGTTACCGCCGGCATCGCGGCCAGGAAAGCATCCAGGTCGAAATCGGCCATATCGAACGCTCGCTTCGCCGCCTTCTTCCCGTTGTTCCTGGGCGTGTGGTAACCATGCTTTCCGCACACAGACAGGTGTTCGATCCACAGAAGAAGGAGGGCGGCAACCGGGAGCGACTACGGCCGGCCACTGAATGGCAGGGTGCCTCCGCGCCCCGCATCAATTCTTTAGTGCCTCGATAAACTGTTCGGGTGTGAGGCCAAGGCGCATGAGAATCGCCTCGAGGAGCGCACTCCGCAGTAATTCTTTCGTGTTAGCTGGGAAAACGGTGACAAGGCCCTTTTCCGTTTCTAGCGATATGTGTGGTCGCTTACGGGCATTGCGGCGCGGCGGAGGAACGTTTACGACAACGTGTGGTCTGTCGCTCTCCCCGTCACTTGCCGGAATGGCTGCGCGATTTAACATGCGCGCCTCAATCGCTACTTCTACGGCGTCACGAAGCATCCGAAACGCGTCAGCTCTATCGGTTCCGAACGTATGAACCTCTGGAAACAAAAACACGGTCGCGTAGACGAACCCTGTCTCGTCCGGCTCTGCAAGCGTCACTGCGTACGAACGTTGCACGCGACAATCTTCGACCCACGGGCTTGCAACTCCGCGTTTGGTACGGGCAAGAATCACCTGCATCCAGCCGATTCTACGGCATCATCGTCGTTGCCGGGAGCAGCACGTGCCGCAGCTTTCGATCGCGACGGATTGCGTGTCGCTGCGATTCCGCAGATCCGTAGGGTTCCGCGCGCCGCTCTAACGAGGGAGGTGCCGAAGACACCGATGTCGCGTTGCCCCAGCGCCGTATCAATCGTGTGCTTATCTCGCTTGAATTGTACCGCTAGTTAAATACGGGATAAACGTACCGCTTGAAATATCTCGCAGTTTGAACGATACTACTGCGGGGTCGCCAGATCGTAACGTCTTACGACGCGACGTTCTTACCAAGAGGGGTGCGACTGTAATTCTGGCGGCCACTGGCTTCGGGTGAGGCAATACGACAAAAGTCGAATCTTACGCTAATCACGGAGCCGAACACCTGCAGTGCCGAGGAATCAATTAGGTCGCACCGATAGGGTTGCAATCCAACCGCGCACATTCGTCGCGTTGCACGACGCACGGATGCTGAATCCAATCATAACCCTCCTCAAACGTCTCGCTAAGGTCGACCGCGACCTCGCGGCGCATTCGCTTGCTACTTCCGCGTGGTCACTTCGCATTGCGCGCCATATGGGCTTGCCAACTTCGGAACAGCTCGCCGCGACAACCGTGGGCGTCCTCCATGAAATCGGCGCGCTCATCGTACCCACCGAAGAATTGCAATCCCTTTCGACAGCGAGCGACCAACGCGTGATCGAAGTGCAGCGCGAGATGCGAGGCGCCAGTCTCGCGGTCCTGGCTTCGATTCCGGCGGTAGTCGAGTATATGCCGCTCGTTGGGATGGTGTACGATGACATCGTTCCGCGCATGGCGGTGCGTATTGTAGTCGTCGCCGACCAGCTCGATGCTTTATTGCGCCAGTGGCCCGACCGGGACGCGGTTCCCGCACGTACCGCTCTACGAATACTGGAGAGCGTCGCGGGCTCTCGCTACGACCCGCAAGTGATCGCCAGCATTCATTCGATGTTGAACTGAAGATCGTCAATCGGTGATGTAGCCGACGTAGACCGACCACTCTAGTACGCGCTCCTGTTTGCCATACTGCGGCGCTGATCCCAATGTCGTGAACATCCGGACGTGCTGGGATTGACTGATGGCACGGCAGACGAGATAGCGGACGTCCAGCGGAGGTTCGCGCGCTGCTATCGCGGCGATCGCCGATCCCGCCGCCCCGGACTACCGCGCCATACGCGCTCACGCGGCGCTCGCAGACGACGAGCGGGACGCTGAACATGCGCGCCCCTTTCGGCGCGGGCCGGGCAATGTTTGCACGGCAGTTACGGTAGGATGGTAATCGGTATTTTCAGCGTGGCGGAGCCGCCGTCGGAACGCACGGCCGTGACTACGAGCTGCGTGCCCGCTGGCGCCGCGGGACCGTTCGCGGTGAAATTGTACGCCGACTCCCAGCGACCAGGCGCGATCTGCGCGATCGACGTCTCAAAGCCTGGCCGGCCGATCGTCATCCGCGCAACGTTGGTGGTGGTGATCGCGGTGAAGCGCACCGGCGTGCCGTTCCGCACGACCGTCGGCGCGAAGGTGACGGAGTAGATACGCACGGGGTCTGCGGGTCCGGCCAGATTGCTTGCCGGCGCCTGACCGAACGCGAACGCGTTCGTCTCCCCGGGCGCCGCTGGGGCGCTCGGCGACAGACGCGGTGTCGCACTCGGCACCGGGGCGGCCGGCGCGGCATCGGGTTTGGCGGGCGGCGCGCGCGCCGGCGATGGCGGTTGCGTCGCGCGCGCGCGCGGCAGCACGGTG
>JGI12635J15846_10001434_pt1 | contig 20898 bp, 20 predicted proteins | sample BlaSpr_A8_OM2_M2_FD_15846 | JGI IMG/M metagenome (IMG submission 15846) | reverse complement strand
TGACGCTATGGCTCGCCAACCTGCTATTCCCCGCCGATGGCAGCACGCCCGACGGCCCGCCGCTGCAAGCTTTCAGCGCCTTCGACGCCGCGCTTGCCCACGTGCGCGGCAAAGTGATCGTGGTGAGCAACGAGATTGGACTCGGCGTCGTACCGATGGGATCGGTGACGCGCCTCTACGTCGATGAACTCGGCCGGCTCAACCAGCGCGTCGCCGCCGCGAGCACGCATGTGACCATGATGGTCGCCGGCCTGCCGCTCGTACTCAAAGGCTGACATGCTGATGCTCTCCTTCTACGTCACGGCGATGCTCGCCATCGCGGGCGTCGTGATCGACCGGCTGTTCGGCGAACCCGCGACGCGGCATCCGCTGGTCGCGTTCGGGCGGCTTGCCACGCGCATCGAAGCAAAGATGAATACGGGGTTCCGGGCGCGGCCGGCTGGCATTCTCGCGTGGCTGCTGGCCGTCGTGCCGCCGGTTGCCGTGAGCTGGGTTCTCGTCAGCGTGCTGCCGTTCGCCGCCGCCTGCGCCGTGCATGTCGCGCTGCTGTGGTTCTCGCTCGGCGCCAAAAGCCTGCGCGATCACATCGCACCGATCGCCCGCGCACTCGGACTCGGCGACCTCGCCGCGGCGCGCAAGCTGACGGCGCGGATCGTATCGCGTGAAACCGCTAACGCCGATGAAGCCGCGCTGTCCCGTGCCGCCGTGGAATCCGCGCTGGAAAACGGCAACGACGCAATCTTCGGTGCGCTGTTCTGGTTCGTTGTCGCAGGCGGACCGGGCGCGCTGATGTTCCGCCTCGCCAACACGCTCGACGCGATGTGGGGTTACCGGACGCCACGTTATCTGCGTTTCGGCTGGGCAGCAGCCCGTTTCGACGATGTCCTCAACTTCGTGCCCGCCCGGCTCACGGCGGCGAGTTACGCCCTGCTCGGAGACACTCGCACGGCGTGGCGCTGCTGGCGCACGCAGGCGCCGCTGTGGGACAGCCCGAACGCGGGACCGGTGATGGCGGCGGGTGCGGGAAGCCTGAACGTGCTGCTCGGCGGCGCGGCGATTTATCACGGCACCCTGGAAACACGGCCGGTGCTTGGTTTTGGCATGACGGCCTCGCCGCGTCATGTAGTGGCCGCGTTGCGGCTCGTCGAACGCACGACGCTTCTCTGGCTCGCGATCCTGCTAGTGCTGGCTTTCACGGGCGTAGGGTTTCATGGCTGAACCGATCCGTCATGGAGGGAATTTGCGGGAAGCCGCGCGTCGATACCGAATCGCGCTGGGCGACTGGCTGGATTTATCGACGGGGATCAATCCGCGCGCGTATCCAGTGCCGCCTGTGCCCGTGGACGCGTGGCGCCGTTTGCCGGAAGACGCCGATGGGTTGGCTGAACTTGCCGCGCAGCACTATGGAGCACCAGGAGCACTGGCGGTTGCAGGCAGTCAGGCTGCGATTCGTGCGCTGCCGGGTTTGTTAAGGCGCGGTGTCGCCGCGGTTGCGCCATTGACGTATGGCGAATACGCGCCGGCATTTGAGCGCGCCGGGCATCGGATCGTCGCACTTGATGTTGCGTCGGCTGCTTTGAAGGATGGTGTCGATCATGTGATCGTTGCGAATCCTAACAATCCCACGACCGAACGCATCGGCCGCGATGTTCTGCTCGGCTGGCATGAGCAACTGGCAGCACGCGGCGGAACGCTGATCGTCGATGAAGCCTTCGCCGATGCCTACGGCGACGAGCACGGCTCACTGGCATCGGAGAGCGGACGCGAAGGCTTGGTCGTGCTGCGCTCGGTCGGCAAGTTCTATGGCCTCGCGGGGATTCGCGCAGGTTTTGTGCTCGCAGCGGAACCGTTGCGCGGTGCTTTGCGCGAGACGCTCGGCGCATGGACGGTAAGCGGTCCGGCACGCCATGCCGTGCAGGCCGCTTTGAGCGATTCCTCGTGGCAAGCCGAAACACGCGCCGCGCTCGCTCGGGATAGCGCAAGGCTGGCGGCGTTGATCCGTAACCAAGGTTTCGATCCCCGCTCAACCCCCTTGTTCGTATGGTTCGAGACGCAAAACGCAGCGGCGCTACAACATGCGTTGGCAACCCGCGGAATCTGGACCCGGCTGTTCGAGCATGGCGTGGTGCCAAGTTTGCGGATCGGTTTGACGGGATCGGAAGCGGAATGGCTCAGGTTCGCGGGAGCGTTTGAAGGGGCAGTGGGCGAAATCGGCTGACTGAGCGCACGCCGCTTCGCTGTGAGTCCCACAGTTCACGTTCGGCGCCTCGACCGCTCTCGGGCGTGACTCAGGTCGATCCGAAGAACGGCGTGTCGTATTCGTCCGCTGCCATTCGCCACTTCTTGCGTCGCATCGTCAATAGCGCGTTGAATTGTGTTTCACAGCAAAGACTCTGTTTCCAATCCGACTTGCCACGCATGATGCAACCGAACCAAAACACCCAGTGACCTTCCGCCCACTCCTCGCGCTGACCTTCATCGTTGCGATTTTTTCATCGACCCAAGCTCGAGCCGAAGCGCTCACCGTCATCGACGACACCGGCGCCACCGTTACCCTCGCCGCTCCCGCACAACGCATCGTGAGCCTTGCGCCGCACGTCACCGAGCTCCTGTTCGCGGCGGCCGGCGGTGCGCGGATCGTCGGCGCGGTCAGCTATAGCGACTACCCGCCGCAAGCCACATCGATACCGCGCGTTGGGGACAACAAATCGCTCGACCTGGAGCGCATCGTCGCGATGAAGCCCGACCTGATCGTCGTGTGGCGGCACGGCAATGCGCTGCGGCAGATCGACCGGCTGCGCGAGCTGCACGTGCCGCTGTTTTTCAGCGAGCCGCATCGGCTGGACGATATTCCCGTCACCATCGATAAGCTCGGCATCCTGCTCGGGACATCGGCTGAGGCGAATAAAGCGTCGAACGCTTTCCGTCACGACATCACGAACCTGCGGACGCGTTATGCAAGCCAGCCGCCGGTGAGCGTGTTTTATCAGGTCTGGGACGATCCGCTGATGACCCTCAACGGTACGCACATTGTTAGCGAAGTGATCGAGTTGTGCGGCGGACGCAACGTGTTTGCCGACTTGAAGCCGCTCGTGCCGACCATCTCGACCGAAGCCGTGCTCGCCGCCGATCCCGAAGCTATCGTCACCGCGACGCCCGGCGCGACGAGTTCGGAGCATGCGTTGCCCTCGCTGGATACGTGGCGCAAATGGCCTTCGATGAAAGCCGTCGCGCGCGGCAACCTGTTCGGTATCGATGGCGATCTGATCAACCGGCCGACGCCACGTCTTGCCGTCGGCGCAGCGGCGTTGTGTGTGGATCTGGAAGCGGCTAGAACGCGGCGTCCGAAGTAGTTTCAAGCATTCCAGCGCACAAGCAGCCACTCGCCACGCACGCGTTTCAACCAGACGATTGCGCCGAAATCCAACGGCCATTGGATCGCGTTTGCGCGTGCGACGCCAAGTAGGTGCGCCGTAAGTACACGCATGACTCCGGCATGCGCCACAACGTGAATGGGACCGTTGGTATCGGCGGTACAAACCGAATTGGCCCAACCCACCACTCGCTCGGCAAACTGCGCCACACTCTCTCCGCCGTGCTCGCGAGCGTGCTCAAGATCTGCCCCCCAGGCATCGAGCATCGCGCGATCGAGGCCGTCCCATCGTTGCCCTTCCCATGTGCCGAAATCGAGTTCCTGCAAACGGGCATCGGCGCGAATGGGACCGAGCGCTTCAGCCAATAATCGGCAACGGCTCAACGGACTCGTGTGCCAGACACCTTCAACCGCAGGCACCTTAAGCAGCCGCAAACGCTCATCCAGAAGACGCGCCGAATCCTCTGCATCAGCGAGAAGCGGAACGTCGGTGCGGCCATAACAAATCCCGGCATCGATACCAACAGCCGGATGGCGAATCAGGACGAGATCCATCCGAGTCCGATCAAGTAGATAGCGAGTTCAAAAAGTTGCTGCGCGAAGCCGAGGCAATCGCCGGTATAACCGCCGATGCGCCTGACGAAATAGCGCCCCATGACAAACCGCAACGCGCCAAGCGCCACGATCATCACGCAGCCAAGCCGCCAGTCGGGCCAGAAAAGCCACGGCAATCCAAACAGCGCAGCTAAAAGAAACGCGCTCGCGCTCATCTTCTGCGCCACCGGTTTTGCTTTGCCAACGGCCCGGACATAGTCGAGCGTGCAGAGATAGCTGATGGCAAACGTGCGGCTTGCCGCATGCGCCGCGACGATCATCCATGCTGTGCGCAGCGGCAGCATCGCGGTCAATGTCTGCCACTTCAGAGCAAGCACAACGATTAGCGCAATCGCGCCGAACGCACCGATCCGCGAGTCGTGCATGATGCGCAGCGCGTCCTCGCGGGTGTATGCGCCGCCGAACGCATCGGTGCAATCGGCGAGGCCGTCTTCATGGAACGCGCCGGTGACAAGAAGCGTTGCCGCCATCGATAACAACACCGCCACGCCCGCCGGAAACACCTGCAGCGCGGCGAGATAGACAACCGCGCCGAGCCCGCCGACCAGCACGCCGATCAACGGAAAATAGCGCGCCGCCGCGTTCAGATAGTGCGCTTCGAAGCCGACCCAACGCGGCACCGGCACGCGGGTGAAGTACCCGAGCGCGGTGAAAAAATATCGGAGTTCCTGCGATGGGCGGTTCATGACAAGATCACGGAGCCTTGTCGGAAACGCCAGCCGATTCGAAGCTCGCCATTTCGTTAATAAACGCCACCGCCGCGCGCAACAACGGCAACGCGAGCGCAGCGCCTGTCCCTTCGCCGAGGCGCAGTCCAAGTTGAAGCAACGGTGCGGCGCCAAGATGCTCGAGCATTCGCCGATGCCCCGTTTCATCCGATGCATGCGCGAACACGCAGTAATCGAGGACGGCCGGGTTAAGCGCGTGAGCCACAAGCAACGCGGACGTAACAATAAAACCATCGACGAGAATCGTCATGCGCGCTTCAGCCGCCGCGAGAAACGCGCCCACGATCATCGCGATTTCGAAGCCGCCGAAGGTGGCCAGCGTATCCAGAGGATCCGCGCACGCAGCATGTTTCGCCAACGCTGCGGCAAGCACGTCACGCTTGTGGTTCAACCCGGCATCGTCGAGTCCCGTGCCACGTCCTACGCATGCATCGATCTCAACGTCACACATCCGGCTCATCAAACACGCCGCCGCCGATGTGTTCGCGATCCCCATCTCGCCGAACCCGATCACGTTGGTCCCGAGCGCCGCATGATGACGCACGCGCTCCGCCCCGCGCGCGATGGCCTGCAACACTTCGTCGCGCGTCATGGCCGGTTCGTGCGCGAAGTTGCGCGTGCCGCCGCGCCGGATCGCTGCATCGACGAACCCCGCCGCCGCCGGCGAAGCGTTCGCCACACCCGCGTCCACCACTTCGAGCGTCATGCCCGCCGCCTTCGATAACGCATTGATCGCCGCCCCGCCCGCGACGAAATTCGCGACCATCTGCACCGTCACTTCTTGCGGAAACGGGCTCACGCCCTCGGCCGCAATCCCGTGATCGCCGGCAAAAACGATGATCCCCGGACGTTCGATACGCGGTCGCAAAGTCCGCTGAATCAGCCCGATTTGAAGCCCGAGCGCTTCGAGGCGGCCGAGACTGCCGGGCGGTTTTGTTTTCGTATCGATCACATGTTGCAGCTCGGACGTCATTGATCGATCGAGCGGTTCAGGACAGGGAAGTGTGTCGTTCATAGTCGTGTTCATGGTGAGGTTGAACGCATCACGGGCACGAGCGCCTCGTGACCGTCCTGTTGAATTAACGTAAGCGGATAACCGAACGCGGCGCTGGCTCGCTCGGGTGTAAGGACATCGCAAACCGGGCCTGCATGCGTGTGGCCGGCGCCATCGAGTAACAAAGCGTGCGTGGCGAAACGGCGGGCCAGGTTCAGATCGTGACACGAGAAAATCACGCTGCGTGGCTTCGATCCGATCCATTCACCCAACGCTTCAAGGCAATCGATCTGGTGATGCAGGTCGAGATGGGCGAGCGGTTCATCAAGCAACAACAATGGCGCGTCCTGGCACAAGGTCGCCGCCAGTGCCACGCGCTGACGTTCGCCGCCCGAGAGAGACAAGACATCGCGTGATGCAAACGTCGCGAGGCCGAGTGTATCGAGCGCCGTGTGCGCAGCCGCGCGATCCGCATCGCTTTCCCAGCCCCAGCCGGTCAGATGCGGAAAGCGGTTGAGCATGACGGTATCGAGAACGGTGGCGCTGAATGCATCGTGCGTGGCTTGCGGCATCAACGCGCGTCGGCGTGCGAGGTCATTGGACCGCCATTCGCGAAGCGCCTTGCCATCTAGCGAAATCGAGCCCGACGCAGCCTTCGATAACCCCGCCAGTGCCGCGATCAGCGTCGTCTTGCCCGCACCATTTGGCCCGGCGATGCACCACATTTCGCCGGATGCGAACGTCTGCGTAAGATCCGCGATCAACACGCGATCCACTACGCGCAACGTTAGTTGGCTAACTTGAAGTCCATTCATGGCGCGCGCCTGAGGAGCATCCACAAGAACACCGGCACGCCGATCAGCGCGGTGATCACGCCCACGGGCAACTGCGCCGGCGCGATCACCGTTCGCGCGATCAGATCCGCGCCCATCACAGCCAGTCCACCGCCAAGCGCCGATGCAGGCAGCAGCATGCGCTGATCGTTGCCGAACGCGAGCCGCAGCACATGCGGTACCACGAGCCCGATAAAACCAATGGTCCCGGCCGTCGTCACCGCGGCAGCAGCCGCAAGCGACGCAACCAGATACACGCGCAATCTCAAGCGCACGACGGGCACGCCAAGCGCTTCGGCCGCAACATCGCCACGCAGCAATATGTTGAGTTGCGGCGCGACCGGCACGATCGCGACCAGCGCAACGGCCAGCGCGATCAACGCGGCCCACGGCATCGCGACGCCGTTCAGATCGCCTGTCAGCCAGAACACCATGCCGCGCAAGCGGTTCTCCGGCGCCACGGCCAGCATCAACGTGATCAACGCGCCCCACCCCGCCGCGATCACCGCGCCGGTGAGCAGCAATCTCGGCGATGCATCCTGCGGTTCGCCACGCCACAACTCGCGCCGGGCGAGGCCGAGCACGAGCAATATCGATAAGAACGCACCCGCGAACGCAGCGGCATCGACGCTCCACCACGACAGGGAAAACAACATCGCGGCGAGCGCGAACGCCGCCGCGCCGCCCGATACGCCGAGCACGTACGGTTCAGCCAGCGGATTGCGCAGCAAGACCTGCAGCAACGCGCCGGCCATGCCAAGCAATGCGCCCGACGCGAAGCCGCCGAGCGCGCGCGGCAAGCGCAGGCTGAGCACGATTTCATCGATCACGTCCGTCGACTGCGACACGAGCGCTTGGATCACCCGCAGCGGCGACACGGCAATACTCCCCAGCGCCAGCGACGCCACGAACACCGCGAGCGCGGCCAGGCCAAGCACGGTCCAGACAATCGAAGCGCGTCGCGCATTCATGCGCTTAACGTTCACTGCTGCTGCCAGCCGAGCGTGATATAGGCACCGCGACGCGGCGTGTTGTACGAGTACGCAAGCTGATAGTCCTTGTTGAACAGGTTGTCGATGCGCGCGCCGATGTACCACGACTTCGTGATGTCATAACGCGCCGATAGATTCACCAAACCATACCCGCCGAGCGTGGAATCGAAGTCCTCGCGCGCCCCGCTCGTGATCCATTCGCCGCCGACCCGCCAGCCGCCGATCGAACGATTCACGGCAAGCGTCGCAAAGCGGCGGGCGCGACGTGTCAAATCCTGCTGATTGGTTTCATCGATGGGATTCTGGAACGTGAACGACGCACGCACGTCGGTCCGTCCCACATGTCCCGCCCATGATCCTTCCAGCCCCTGCACCTTCGCGCGCCCCACATTCTGCGCGATGAAAAACCCGTTGCCGTCCGAGACGTAGTCGATCAGGTTCCTATAACGCGTCTGGAACGCCGTCAGCCGCACGATGCCCACCGCGCTCGACGCGTACTGCAATGCCGCTTCCACTGAATGACTGCGCTCGGGCTGGATCGACGGATTGCCGCTGAACGGATAGTACAGATCGTCGAAGCTTGGCGCGCGGAACGCATCGGAATAACTCAGCGTGGCTTTCCAGTTCGCATCGAAATGGTAGCCGTAGCCGAGATAGTAGCTATTGGCGCCGCCGAAGTCGGAGTACTGGTCATGGCGTACGTTGGCCTGGAACTGATTCGCGCCGAACGTGCCGGCATAACCCGCAAAGCCCGAATTCACGTGCCGGTCGGGCGCCGTAACCTGATCGGAATCGAGCGTCTGGTCGAGATGTTCATAGCCGAGCAACAGCTTGTGACCGCGCGTCAGCGCGATGTCGTTCTGCCACGTGTATTGCCGGTTCTCCGAGTTGAACTTGCTGTTATAGACGCCGTTCAACTCGGTATCAGCACGATCCTGCCCCTGCGCCACGATAAAGTGCGTGGTCCAGTTATCGGNGATCTTGCCGTTCGCAAAAACAGACGTCGAGCGCACGCGATTGTGCGACTCGTTCTGATCGGTCGGCAGGCCGTAGTTGCTATCGAAACTATTGATACCGTTCGATTGCAGGAAGCGCACGCCGGCATCCCATTTGTCGGTGAACTGATGGCGCAGCGTGGCCGACACGCTCTCGTTGAGATAACCGTTCGCGTTGGGATTCACATTCGACGACGTGGCGGGATCGATGGATGAGAAGCCATCAGTTTTTTCCCGCGATACCGTCACGTTGAACGTCGTGCGGCCGTCCTTGTCGAGCGCACCGTTCGCGCCGAGCTGCTGGCGCTGCGTGTGATAGCTGCCGACTTCCGTCTCGAAGTTGAAGCGCGGCGGATGATCGCCGCCGTCCTTGGTGAAGATCTGCACCACGCCGCCGACCGCATTCGATCCATACAGCGCCGACACATTGCCGTTCACCACCTCCACACGATCGATCTGGTCGAGCATCAGTTGCGAGAGTTGCGCCGCACCAAGTCCCGCCGACTCCACCCGCACGCCGTCGATCAACACAAGCGACTGAGCCGACGAGGCACCGCGCAACATCAATCCCGCCGGGGACCCCGGACCGCCGTTGCGCGTGATCTGCGCGCCGGGCGCCAGCGCGAGCAGGCCGGCGACGTCGCTCGCGTTCGAATCGGCGATATCCTGCTGATCGAAGAGCGTGGTTTGCGCGATGGAATCGGCGAGTTTCTGCGGGACACGGGTCGTCGTCACAACGACGGGCGCAAGTTGTACAGGTTCGGTGGAAATATCCGCCGCGACCGGAGAAAATTGCGCGAGCGCGACGGCAGGCAAGCCGCCGAATAGCAGCGGCACTGCACGGGCGATAGGTGAAACCATGGCAGGAGAAGGTCCGGTTGGAGCATGTGCGACCCGCTCCCCGCAGGTCCATGCGTGACGAACGCCGCCGCGAGGCGGCGCTCTCCCCAAGGCCGGTATCCGGGCTGGCGACGCATCGGCCCGCCTTCCCGCGCGAGGCGCGCAGTGGCATGACCGCGTGTTGCCGTACGCCATTTCGAGTGGTGAAATGGGCCGGACAACACGCGTTGGGACCGACTTGCAACTTGCGTTGTAGTCGCTTACCGTTGCGGGGGCAGCGCAGGTTGGCTCGTCCGGGCGGACTCCGCTCCCTGCTTCCCGTTTAACTGCGCGCACTGGCAGGCGCGCGCGAGCACCAAGGTGGCGGGAGTTTAAGAGCGGCACAATGGCCCGTCAAGAAAGCGGGACAATGCAGGCATGCGGACTGTTCACGCAGGGGTTCGATCATTCGATTCACCCTTGTTTTAAGGGGTTTTGCGCGATAATCCGAAGACCTCTTGCACGCCTGAATGAATGAGAGAATAAATCCCTATAAAGAGTTTCCCCTTACGAATAAAGGCCCGCGCCAATGATTTGAAGACCGACTGCTGTTACGTCTGGAAACGAACCAATTTTCTGAAGCGCCGGAGAAGCGCGCTAAAATGCGAGGTCTTAAGAGGACGCAGCACATGCTCAACGAACTCGAATCACTGTCACAGAATATCGGCCGGCTGATCAAGATCAGCGAACGCCACCATCAAGCTCGCAACGCGCTGGCCCTGCAACTCGAACAGTTGCGCGCCGAATATGCCAACACGCAGGGCGAACTCGCGGCCATGCGCGAAGAACGCGACGCGCTGGTGGCGGAGCGCGATTCGCTGTCCGCGAAAATCGACGACGCGCAGATTCGCCTGAACGCGATTCTCGAAAAATTGCCGCGCGCGAAAGCTGCGCCAGAACCGGATAACCAGCTTGCCCTTTTGCCTCCCGATGGCGGCATCGAACCGGATACCGCCGAATCGGCGCACGGTGCGTTGCATGAAGAGTCACACCATCACGGAGAAAAGGCATGACGACGAAGCAGATCGAGGTATCCATTCTCGGCGTACCGTATCGGCTCGCGTGTTCGCCGGAGACCGAAGACGCGCTGCGTGAAGCCGTGGCGCGCGTGGACGCGGAAATGTCGAAGGTGCGCAATGCGAGCAGCGTGCGCGGCACGGATCGGATTGCGGTAATGGCGGCGTTGTCGCTGGCCTCCGAATTGCTCAAGCTGCAAAACAGCGTGCGTCATGGCGAAGCGTTTCCGGCGGAAGAAATTCGCCGCACCATGCATCAGATGAACGAACAACTTGGCGCCGTGATTTCACAATACGAAGCGCAGTAGTTGCCGCGGTGGCGGTCGGAATTCGCTTTTATTGCTTGACGATTCCGCTGATGCATGGATGTTATTTTGTTGCCTGGATGATTGCATGAGTTGTTACATAAGCCCGTGTTTTGCNGGCTTTTTGCAATTTCATCAGTCACCATAAACTTTTCCCGGATCATTGCTGCATCGGCTCAATGATTGGTGTAAAGTGACTGCTCCCTGCCTGGTTTGCCAAGGTCATATATTCCTTGAACCAATGCCTATGTGCACGGTTGTGGGACCTTGTAGCACTGGCGAGCGCGTCACTCTGTCTGATGAGCCCAAGGTGCTGCTTACTGCGACCAATCTTGAACCCAGGTTCAGGATGCCGGCCTAGCGGCTTGGGCGGGGACCCTTTTCAGCAGCATGCGTGTTGTTCTGCGCAAGCTTGCAAGCAATTGACTGGATTTGACTAACGGCGTCGGAAATTTTCCGATGCCGTTTTCTTTTGCATCGTGAATCCTGCATCGTGCATGCTCTTTTGCACTGCATATTCTCTATGGGCGACATTCATGCGCTACTGGCTGATGAAGTCGGAACCGGACGAAGCGAGCATCGACCATCTCGCTCACGCTCCGAAAAAAACCCTGCCCTGGACCGGCGTGCGTAATTATCAGGCGCGCAACTTCATGCGTGACGGCATGCAGATTGGCGACGGCGTGCTGTTCTATCACTCGAGCTGTCCGCAACCCGGAATCGCGGGTATTGCGAAGGTGTCGTCGGCCGCTTATCCCGATCCCACTCAATTCGATTCCACCAGCCACTACTACGATCCGAAGTCATCGCAGGAGAAGCCGCGCTGGCTGCTCGTCGACGTCCACTTCGTGAAGAAGACGCCGCTCATTCCACTTGCCACGCTGCGCGACCATGCAGAGCTTGCCGACATGCAAGTGCTCGCAAGAGGGAATCGGCTGTCGATCACGCCGGTGACCGAAGCGCAATGGCGCTTTATAACCGAACACCTTCTGTAACCTCGTTGAAGGGAACTTCGCGTGCACGAGAAGCGCCTAAGCTTCGCGTCACATGACGTGCACTCATGCTTACGGAGTTACACGATGAGAAAGAAAAACACCACTTCGACACTCGCGGCCGTTGTCCTGCTGGCAGGCGCCGCCATGGTACAGAGCGCGTTTGCGCAAAGCGTCGTGACACAGGCTCAGCCGTCGGGCGTGTTGTCGCTGGCGGCGCAGGCGAGCGAAGACGTGCCGCAGGACGTGGTCGACATCACGCTGTTCTATGAGCAGGAAGCGAAAGATCCGGCCTCATTGACGACAGTGCTCAATCAGCGCGCCGAGGCGGCGCTGCGCCAGGCCAAGGGTGTCGAGAACGTCACGGCGCATAGCGGCTCGTTCACCGTGTATCCATCGACGGATCGGGATGGGCGCATCTCTGCATGGCGTGGCCGCACGGAGGTCGTGCTGGAGTCGAAGGACTTCACGGCAGCATCCAAGCTCGCCGGCAAGATGAGCGATTCAATGCAGGTTGGCAGCGTGACATTCTCGCTGTCGCCGGAAGCTCAGCGCGCCGCCGAGCAGAAACTGTCGACGCAGGCTATCGCTTCGTTCAAGCAACAGGCGCAGAGTTCGGCGCAGGCGTTCGGTTATAGCGGTTATGCCATTCGTGAAGTGAACATCGGCCGTAACGGGTCGTCGCCGCGGCCGGTCATGATGATGGCCGCGCGCAGCATGAACGCGGATGCAAAGATGTCGGCGCCCATGGCGCTGGAAGCGGGCACCTCGACGGTGACCGTGAACGTGTCGGGTTCGGTGCAGATGAACCGCTAGGCGCTTGAGTCTCGCCATGCAAAAAAGCCTCGCTTTTGCACGAGGCTTTTTTACATGGTTTTGCAAAAGCAGATTCGCCGTTCAGGAAACCTTCGCGGGCGCCGAAGGCACTGCCCGACCACGTCGATAAGACCAGATAAGCAGGCCAATTCCGGCGATGATCATAGGCAGCGAAAGCCATTGGCCCATCGACAGATTCATCGCCAGCAGGCCGAGATAATCGTCGGGTTCACGCGCGAATTCAACCGTGAAGCGCGCAAGGCCATAACCGATCAGGAACACCGCCGAGATACCGCCGACCGGCCGCTGCTTGCGCGACATCAGCCACATCACGATAAACAGCGCAAAACCCTCCAGCGCGATCTCGTACAACTGCGACGGATGGCGCGGCAGCATCTGGTAACGCTCGAAAATCTCGGTCAAATGCCATTGCGCAGCCTGTTGCGGATGGGTCCGCAACCAGATGGCGTCGTCGGCGGATGCGTTCTGGAAGAGCATGGCCCACGGTGCTTTCGGGTCGGTCACGCGGCCCCACAACTCACCGTTGATAAAGTTGCCAAAGCGTCCGGCCGCGAGCCCGAGCGGGACCAGCGGCGCGACGAAATCGGTGACTTGCAGCCAGGTCCGCTTGCGTTGCCATGCGAACAGGATCATCGCGGTTATCACGCCGAGCATGCCGCCGTGGAACGACATGCCGCCTTCCCAGACCTTGAAGATATCGAGCGGATTCGCGAGGTAATAACTCGACTTGTAGAACACCACGTAACCCAGCCGGCCGCCCAGGATCGTACCGAGCACGCCGTAGAACAGGATGTCGTCGATATCTTTCGTCGTCCACCCTTGCGCCGCGACATAAGGCAAGCGCAGCCGCAAGCGGCCGATAACGATGCACTGGATGAAGGCCACGAGATACATGAGGCCGTACCAGCGCACAGCGAGCGGACCGAGATGAAGCGCGATGGGATCGAAATTGGGGTGAATGAGCATGTTTCTATTTACGTGTTGGGGTCACGGCAGCGCGGGCACGGTAGCCGCATGAGCGCGCACTATATCGATAAAACCGGCGAGCACCGGGCTGACCTCCGCTGCACGCCACACGAGTCCGGTCTCGACGACCGGCCCTGATTCGAGCAACGGACGATACACCACTCCGGTTCTGCGCAGATGTCGCAGCGACTGCGGCACGAGCGCGACACCCATGCCGGCCGATACAAGACTGACGATGGTCTGCATCTGAATGGCTTCCTGCCCGACACGCGGCATCAGGCCGGCCGCGCCGTAGCAACCCATAATCATGTCATAGAAACCGGGCGCGAGACGCCGTGGAAAGACGACGAGCGGGGCATCGGCGAGTTGATGGAGGCTGACGGGCGTCTCCGACCACTCTTCAGCGCCCTGCCCGAGCTCAGCCGCAGCGTCGCTCGACATGGCGATCACCAGAGGCTCGCGCGCGATCGGCAGATACGACAGCGCCACGGCATGACGCGGCGGCAGCGGCGGAATGACGAGGCCGGCATCAATGCGCCCTGCCACCAGTTCTTCCACCTGCACGTCGCTGGTTGCTTCCACGAGCTGCAGCCGCACGCCTGGATAACGTGCGCCGAAATCGCGCAGCAGCAAGGGCAGCAGGCCGTAGTCGGCGGTGGAGACGAACGCCAGCGACAACACGCCCGCCTCGCCCCGCGCGAGCGATTGCGCGAGCGAACGCAAGCCGTCGGCACCCGCGAGCAGCCGCCGCACCTCCGGCAGCAAATCCTTCCCCACGGGCGTCAATTCGACCGAGCGCTTCGTGCGCACGAACAGCGCCACGCCAAGCATGTCCTCCAGCGCCCGGATGGCCTGCGACAACGGCGGCTGCGTCATGGCGAGCCGCGCCGCGGCCCGTCCAAAGTGCATTTCCTCGGCAACCGTCACAAAATAACGCAACAATCTGAGTTCGATGTTCCGCGCTTCCACTGATATTTTCCACGACCTAATAGACCCTGAATAATATATTGGACACGCGTTCGCACAAGCTTCATCCTTGCGCGACCAGATAAAAGAATTCTCAAGGAGCCCCCACATGGCCTTCAATCGCCGCTCGAAAAACATTACGCAAGGCATCGCGCGTTCCCCGAATCGCTCGATGTATTACGCCCTCGGCTACAAGGAAGAAGACTTCGACAAGCCGATGATCGGCATCGCCAACGGTCATTCCACCATCACGCCGTGCAACTCGGGCCTGCAAAAGCTCGCCGATGCCGCCATCGAATCGATCCGCAAATCGGACGCGAATCCGCAGATTTTCGGCACGCCGACCATCTCGGACGGCATGTCGATGGGCACCGAAGGCATGAAGTACTCGCTCGTGTCGCGCGAAGTGATCGCCGACTGTATTGAGACGGCCGTGCAAGGCCAGTGGATGGACGGCGTGGTCGTGATCGGCGGCTGCGACAAGAACATGCCGGGCGGCATGATCGGCCTCGCGCGCATGAACGTGCCGGGCATCTACGTGTATGGCGGCACCATCCGTCCGGGTAACTGGAAGGGCCGTGACCTGACCATCGTGTCGTCATTTGAAGCGGTGGGTGAATTCTCGGCCGGACGTATGTCGAAGGAAGATTTCGACGGCATCGAGAAAAACGCGTGTCCGTCGAGCGGTTCGTGCGGCGGCATGTACACGGCCAACACCATGAGCTCGTCGTTCGAGGCGCTCGGGATGTCGCTGATGTATTCATCGACGATGGCAAACCCCGACGAAGAAAAAGTCACGTCCGCAGCCGAATCGGCACGCGTGCTGGTCGAAGCCGTCAAGGCCGATCTCAAGCCGCGCGACATCATCACGAAGAAATCAATCGAAAACGCCGTCGCGCTGATCATGGCGACCGGCGGCTCGACCAACGCCGTGCTGCATTACCTCGCCATCGCGCATGCGGCGGAAGTGGAATGGAGCATCGACGACTTCGAGCGCATGCGCAAGAAAGTGCCGGTGATCTGCAACCTGAAGCCGTCGGGTCAATACGTGGCAACCGATCTGCACAAGGCCGGCGGTATTCCGCAGGTGCTGAAGATCTTGCTCGACGCGGGCATGTTGCACGGCGATTGCATCACGATCACGGGCAAGACCATCGCTGAAGAATTGAAGGACGTGCCGTCTAAGCCGCGCGCCGACCAGAACGTGATTTTCCCCATCGATAAAGCCCTCTACGACGAAGGCCACCTCGCGATCCTGAAGGGCAACCTGGCTCCGGACGGCGCCGTGGCGAAGATTACCGGCCTGAAGAACCCGGTTATCACCGGCCCGGCACGCGTGTTCGAGGACGAGCAAAGCGCGATGACCGCGATTGTCGCGGGGCAGATCAAGGCCGGCGATATTGTCGTGTTGCGTTATCTCGGCCCGAAGGGCGGTCCGGGCATGCCGGAAATGTTGGCGCCGACGTCGGCGATTATCGGCCAGGGGCTGGGCGAGTCCGTGGGCCTGATTACCGATGGCCGTTTCTCCGGCGGCACGTGGGGCATGGTCGTGGGTCACGTCGCGCCGGAAGCGTACGTGGGCGGCACGATTGCGTTCATCAAGGAAGGGGATTCGATCACCATCGACGCCCACAAGCTGCTGCTGCAACTGAACGTGGATGACACCGAGATCGAGCGCCGTCGCGGAGAGTGGACGCAGCCTGCGCCACGTTATACGCGCGGCGTGCTGGCGAAATATGCTGCGCTCGCGTTGCCGGCGAACAAGGGAGCGGTTACGGGTTAATTGCCGGCTGTCTTTCGCTGGCGCCGGTGGACTGTTTCAGGTTCTGCCGGCGCACAGCGGGGATCAATATCCGGCTACTTTCAGCCGCTACCGCCCCGAAAACCCGTCTACTGGCGCCCTCGCCGCTCCAGTTCGTCCGCCACCGCCTCGCGCACCCATTGCGTCAGCTCCGTCTCCAGCGCCAACGCGACCTCCCGCGTGATCTGACTGACCAGCCAGTTGGAATGCTCCTGCAGCGACTCCCGGCAGCGCTCCTCGATCAACGCCCGGCCATCGCCGGTCAAAAAGTGCGTGAACCGCCCGCGCAGCCTGTCCGCAATCACATCGGCATCACGATCCGCACCGTGTGCAAGCTCCTCACGCGATGGCGCGGCAGCCGGCGACAACACCGGCTCCGGCGCACGCGGCGCAGCACGGGCGCGGTCCGGCCGGCCCGCCGCGATGACATCGGTCAGGACGGGAATGGAGGAATCGAAGTTTTCGGGTGTTTCAGCCGTATCGGGCGCGGTAGTGTTGGGCACGAGTGGACTCCGTCTCTTGATGGCAGGCTGACTGCAGGCTAACGGCGGGCGTTTTTACGATCATACCGCGTGGCCGTCGCGCGCTGCGACTGAGCGGCGCGCTCAGCCGCCCTGCTTGTAGTTGTTGAGCACGTAGCCGCGATCGCGATAGAAACGATATCGGTCGCGCCCCGCCACGAGTTCGTGCTCTTCGTTGCCGACCACTTCCAGCAGGCGTTCAAACCGCGCGAACTGCGGCGGCACCGTCACACTGAGGTTCAGCAGGATCTGATGCTGCTGATCCTGCACCAACGACTCCAGCGACGCGGTCAGCAACACCGGCGTTTCAGCCGCCAGCGCACTGTCCGCCATGCAATGCGGCACAAACTCGAGCGGCTTGAAGGTCCACAATTGCTCGTCGAAGCGCTTCAGCCGGTCAGGTTCGGCCAGCACGATCAACGGCTGGCCGCTCAGGTACGCCTTGCGCGCGAGACGGCAGGCATACGCGATCGAATCCCCGACATTCGAATGGAAATCGATACGCGTCATACCCACGCCTCCACGCTTACGCTTGCTTCGGTCAAATTTTCAACCAAGCTCATTGGCCTGCACGGTCGACCAGGAACTGCGTGAGCAACGGCACCGGACGTCCGGTCGCGCCCTTCGCCGCGCCGCTTTTCCACGCCGTGCCCGCGATATCGAGGTGCGCCCACGGATAGTTCTGCGCGAAACGCGACAGGAAACACGCCGCGGTAATTGCGCCGCCCGGCCGTCCGCCAATGTTCGCGACATCGGCGAAATTCGACTTCAGCAGTTCCTGATATTCGTCGTCAAGCGGCATGCGCCAGGTCGGATCGATAGCTTCCTTCGACGCATCCAGCAACTCGCCCGCAAGCGCGTCGTCCTTCGAGAACAAACCCGTGTTGTGATGCCCAAGCGCGACTACGCACGCGCCTGTTAGCGTGGCGATATCGATTACAGCAGCGGGTTTGAAGCGTTCTACGTAGGTGAGCGCGTCGCAGAGAATCAGGCGGCCTTCCGCGTCCGTATTCAACACTTCGATAGTCGTGCCCGACATCGACGTGACAATGTCACCCGGCTTCACTGCATTGCCGGCCGGCATGTTCTCGCAGGTCGGAATCACGCCGATCACATTGAGCTTCAACCCCATTTCCGCGATGGCGCGCATCGTGCCGAACACCGAACCGGCGCCCAGCATGTCGTACTTCATCTCGTCCATGCCTTCGCCCGGCTTGATTGAGATGCCGCCGGTGTCGAACGTGATGCCCTTGCCGACCAGCACGACCGGAGCGGCCTTCGCGCCCGCGCCCTGATGATGGATCACGATGAATGCGGGCGGTTCGACCGAACCCTTCGCCACCGACAGGAACGAGCCCATGCCAAGCGCTTCGATCTGCTTCTGGCCGAGCACTTCCACCTTCAGCTTGAAATCCTTGCCCAGTTTTTTCGCGGTCTGGCCGAGATACGTGGGCGTGCAGACGTTCGGCGGCAGGTTGCCGAGATCGCGAGTCAGATCCATGCCGTTGGCGAGCGCCGTTGCGTGTTTCACCGCGAGTTTCGCGGCTTTGTCGTCGGCGGCGTCGATGCTGAACACCACTTTCTTCAACGCGCGATCGCCGTTTTCCGGCTTGCTTTTCATCTGCGTGAACTTGTAGGTCACTTCGCGCAACGCAAGGATGGCGCAGCGCACACCCCAGTCGCCCGTGCGCTCGGGCACCGGCAATTGCGCGAGCGTAAACGCCACATTCGCGATCTTCGTGGCAAGCAGCGCACGCCATGCGGCGCGTGCGGCTTCCGTGTAAGCCTTCTGATTGAAAGCGTCCTGCTTGCCGAGGCCGACAAGCAAGATCCGTGACGCGCCAATCCCTGTCACTTCGGTCAGCATCAGCGTGGAACCGGCCTTACCGCTCATGTCGCCGGCTTTCACCGTGCGCGTGAGCAATCCCTTGGTCACCAAATCCATCTCGCGGGCTGCGCCCGTCAACGTCTGCGCTTCGAACACTCCGAGCACTACTACATCGGCCTTTCCGTTAAGGAAGCCATTTGCCGAGCCTTTGCTCCAATCACAGGCTTTTATGCTAAAGTCCATCGCGCTTATCCTCGGATAAAATCTGGGCTGAAGGATGAAAGCCGCAATTATCCGCTATTTTTTTCCGAGGCGGTCGCGGGCAGCGATGCCCGGATTGAATGTCTCGCTCATGACTCGTTCAATCGGCACGTTTGTCATGGGGTGTGGTCCAAACGCGGGTCGCACATAATCCAACCGCCCGTCGCCGCCGGCGTCCACCTGACAATCAATGATCTTCGAACGCTCCCTTCAGCGTGAACTCGCGTATACGGCTGGCGCCGTATTCATGGTGCTGCTCACAATCATGCTGACCACGATGATGATTCGCATCGTCGGCTTTGCAGCATCGGGGCAAGTCGATCCGCGCGACGTCGTCGTGCTGATCGGCCTTACCGTCATCGGCTATCTCGCCGTGATAATGATCGTCACCCTGTTCGTGTCCATCCTCTTCGTGCTGACGCGCTGGTATCGCGACTCGGAGATGGTCGTGTGGCTCGCGTCGGGCGTCAGTCAGACGGCCCTGATCAAACCGGTCGCGATGTTCTCCACGCCGATCATCCTGGCCATCGTGTTTTTCGCGTTCGTGGTCTGGCCTTGGTCGAATCTGCAAAGCAAGCTCATCAAGGCGCGGTTCCAGCAACGCGATGAAGTCTCGCTGCTCGCGCCGGGCCAATTCCGCGAGTCGCTGACCAGCCACCGCGTGTTTTTCATCGAAAAAATGTCGCCTGACCAAGGGCACGTGCAAAACGTGTTCGTGACGAGCACGGAAGGCGGCAAGGTCAACGTCGTGGTGTCGAAGAACGGCCATACCGAAACGCACGCCAATGGCGATCGTTTCGTGGTGCTGGAAAACGGCCGGCGCTATGACGGCGTTCCGGGCCAGCCGAACTTCCGCATCATGGAATTCGAGCGTTACGGCGTGAAAATTCAGAGCCAGCAATTCGTGAACACGCCGACCACGACCGGCATGTACACGGATGAACTGCTGGCGAACCCCACCCGCGACAACCTGGCCGAAATCGCGTGGCGCGCGGGACTGCCGCTGATCGCGATCAACCTGATGCTGCTTGCCATTCCGCTCTCGTACCAGAACCCGCGACGCAGTCGCACAATCAATCTCGTGATGGCGGTGCTGATCTATCTGACGTATTCGAACCTGCTGAACGTGGTGCAGTCGTGGATCGAGCAAGGCCGGGTATCGTTTGTCGTGGGGCTCGTGGGGCTGCACATACTCGTCTCGATCATGGTTGCAATCATCTTCTGGCTGCGCATACGCAATCGCCCGCTGTTCCGGCTGTCGATGTTCACCCGCTCGAAAGGGGCCTGACGCAATGCGCATTTACGAACGGTATTTCGCGCGTCAGATCTATCTCGCGTTCATCTTCATCCTGTTTGCGTTCTCGGGCCTGTTCTTCTTCTTTGACCTGATCAATGAACTGAACACGGTCGGGCATGGCAATTACAAGTTCGGCCTCGCCGTATTGCGCGTGGCATTGCAGACGCCCTCGCGCTTCTACGAAATCATTCCGGTTGCCGCGCTGATCGCGGCTATCTACGTGTTTGCGCAGATGGCCGCTGCGTCCGAGTTCACGATTTTCCGCGTATCCGGATTGTCCACCGGCAAGGCGTTGCGCTCGCTGCTCAAGATCGGCATACCGATGGTGCTGCTCACGTATGTGATCGGTGAAGTGGTTGGCCCCTTCTCCGACCAGCTCTCGGAGAAAGTGCGGCTTGAGGCNCTGGGGTCGTCGGTATCGATGAACTTCGAATCGGGCGTCTGGGTGAAAGACACGCTGACAGCACGCGCGGATGGCGAGCAGGTCACGCGTTTTGTGAACGTGGGCACGCTGAACCCGGATACGACGATTGCGGACGTGCGCATCTATGAGTTCGACTCGCTGTTCCGGTTGACGAATGTGCGGATCGCGAAGAGCGGCGTGTTCCAGCCGCCGGGCCACTGGAAGCTCACCGGTGTAACGGATACCGAACTCATCGATGCGCCGCCGCAAGCCGTGAATCCCGGCGATGCGCTCAA
>JGI12635J15846_10001432_pt1 | contig 20912 bp, 25 predicted proteins | sample BlaSpr_A8_OM2_M2_FD_15846 | JGI IMG/M metagenome (IMG submission 15846) | reverse complement strand
CCAGCACAGAGTACAAAGCGTTCGGGAGTGGACGGCGGCGGAGGTGCTGGCACAGTACGAGAACAGCCTTTCGCGAGCAAATGCTCAGGTGGTGGAGGCCACAAGCAAGAATCGCGGCTTGATGGAGTCGTTAACCGCGCTCAGAGAATCTGCGCTCCGTTCTCCATCCTTACCTGCCGAGGCGCAGGAGCGTCCCACGGCCGAAACCGTCAGCAGCCGAGCATCCAGCATACCGGCCAGCCAGGTAGCGACAACAAAGAGCGGCGATACCAAATCTGCGCTCGGTCGTTCGACGAGGGCAGCGGCAGCAACATCACCTGCCAATCAGATCGGACTATTCAAGCCTGACGTGGACCTGATCATGAAGGTCAATTCGCTGGAGCAACAACTGGGCAGGTCCCAGGATGAAGCAAAACTATTGCGCCGCCAGCTGAACGAGTCAGATCGGCGGTTCCAGGCAGAGCAACAGAGGAACCGCAGTCTGAAAGGTGTGTAGGTTGCAACGAGAATTAGGAAGGAGTTCCAAAGGGATGTTGGAAGACGAAAAGGAAAATCGTCGGAGCGAGAATCCGGGGCTCTCGACAAGTTCGAGCCGGGTGGAGAGTTGGGCTCGATTGAGGACCGCAACGAGCGCGAGCAGCGATTGAATTCGTTGCCTGCCGGGCAAAAGGAACTTGCAGAGGAGAGCGCACGGTTTGCCGATCTCTGCCAGTACTTCTCGCAGCAGAAGATGGATATCCCGCCCTCTATCGTGGAGAGGGTGGGAAGTGTTTCCAAACGTCCAGAACCGGACCGCGTTCGCGCCATGCAGGACATCAATCGCGAACTGATGGAGTACCTCAATGATGTTGGTCAAGATCCTGGAATTCGGCAGTAACTGGTGGGCGCGGTTCGGCCGTAATCCGCACGACCGCTACCGCTATACCAGGCATGCAGCCTACTTCAACTCCACCGGCGTTCGGTGCGGAAACAAGATGGGGTGCTACTGGGTCGTTCCCGGCTTGATCCGGTTCAACGGCGTCGGGGACCTCAATCCACAGTTCCCGAACCGGTCTGTCGGGGAGGTATTTGAATGCACCGATCTTACCTTGGCGCACGGCGGCAACCGGGTACTGTTTCGGCGGAAAGTCGCAAAATCGTGTCGGCCCGATTACTTCCTCTCGGTTGTGTCAAGCGACAGGCTCGGAGCGCTTTGCTTAGAAGGCTCTGAGAGGTCAGGATCCCCGACTGCTATCGCCGTGAGCCATGTCGGTGAAAGACAGGAAGTGATGTTGCTCATGAAAGCGGGCGATTGGGTCCGAAGCGCGCTCGGCGTCTGGCAACTCACGATTGCGCCAAGTCTGCGGCACGGCGCCTCACTGCAATTGCTCGAAGACGCAGTTATTGGTTGAAGGTTATTGATTATGCGCTACGCCAAAGGCGGCTTAGTCATCAATCCGGAGCGTGACGTCCCTCTGTTACGTCAGGTCCGCAATTCGCGGTTCGTCAGTCATAGCCAGTTGTTTGAGCTGATGAAGTTTGGCGGTTCGGATCGTTCGCGGGACAGCTTCAATTGGCGCGTCCGGCGCCTCGTGAAGTCGGGTCACATCAGCACCTGTGGCGGCGTCTTTTGCGCGGGGTCGGCCGTCTATCGGATCACCAAAGAAGGCATTGCCTTGCTCGAACATCATGGCCAGTTCACTACAGTCCTGCACTCGAATACCGAGCATCTGCCTGACTCCTCCCAGGTTTTTCACGCGCTCGAATTGAACGCAATCCAGATCGCGTTGGCGCACAAGAACCAGCTTGCCAGCTGGCAATCGGAAGTCGAAATTGCTTCTTTCAATACGATTTCGCGGTCTCCTTACGAGAAGGACTACGACGCCATCGTTGACGTGTGGATTGGGGATCACAGGGCGCGATTCGCACTCGAATATGAGCGCACTCTAAAAAGCTCGAAGCAATATGAACGGGTACGGGCTGCGCTTCATGCCGAACGCCAAATTGCCTGCGTGTTGTATCTGACATCCGGAATGGAGGTGCTGGTTCATCTCATCCATGAGTTTGAATCCGTACCTAAAAAGTTGGCATTTGCCAACGCCAGAGACTTTAGGCAGACACTTCTTGAAACCAGGGTCTTTGTCCGCGGGGACGGCACTGGGACCCGATTCCGGGAACTGCTTCAATGAAGATTCTATCGATGTTCGGTACGTTGTCCTCTCATTGGCCTATCATTGCCGTTTTCTCACCGTCTTTACGCGGTCTGGACGCGATAGGTATGCCGTTTTTGGGGACTCGGTAACATGCCGACGTTCATTGAGTTGCATGCTGACTACCCCCTCATTTTGACTTTGCTAGAACATGCATCTCACTGTGCTTTGACATGGTTTTATATTGCTGGATTCACTTCGGCCCGCATGATTCCTTTCCCCCTGATTCGACAAAACTGTCCGGTCCCGGTCAGTTTATACACCGTCCCCAGCGCTAACTTCTGCTCTTCCGCAAGCGCCCCATCGGCAAGCGGATCCACTTGGGGATTAACGCTAGCGCATGCGTCGCTTCGCGAACTCCAGTCTCATATCGACGAGCAATTGATGCCCCCCGCTGAGTACCACCGCGCAACTCTGCGCGGCAGCCGTGAATTCGATTTCCGCGAGTCGGCAGCTTCTTTGTTGGCTAAGTCAGCGGAATCTGCGGTTAGCGCAGTCACACGCGGTTGCGCGTCTTTCGCAAGCGGAATCCGAAGAAAGGAGCGTTCTTGGTTCTGCCGGCACTCGGTTGCGTACCTGTTCTCGGACCGACGGGGCAAATCAGGTCAAATTAAGGAGGAAGACATCATGTCTCAAAGCAGAGGAGCCGTAAGTTTTGAGCCGCTGTTTACAGCAGAGGACATTGGTCTGCGCAAGGAGGCCAACGTCGAGCACGTAATGAAAGTTTTCATCACCCTGGGCGAGGGGCAGGCTTCTCGCTGGATTGAAATGCCCAAGGGCGTCTTGTTGCTACAAACCGTGCCGGACGAGCCTGCGTCCGGTGCCATTTATCTGTACGACCGCGAGCTGCAAGTCTTCTACTTTGTGGTCTTCGACCTGGGGCGTGACGACAGCCTGACTGCAGCCGAGTTCGACGAGCTTGTTATGGAATACAACCTTGTCTCGTGGACGGCACATCCGGCGCTTTTCCGGAGGGGCGTCGCGAAACATCCGATGGCGTAACGGCCAGTTTACAGAGGAGGCTTTATGAAAGGAGTGGGCCAAGCGAGCGCGGCGATGGCACAGAGATATTTCTCATTGTTTGTAAATCGCCTGGCCTACACCCTGCAGTCCCACAAACCGGGCGCCAACGGGAAACACTACTACTATCGTCCGAAGCGGGATCGGCGGATTTCACCCCAGACCATCCGTGAGCATTTGGACGGGCAGGTGACCATTGGCATCTACGCCCTAAATCCGAAGACGCAGCGTTCCAAGTGGGTGGCGATCGATGCCGACTATGAGAATGCAATGGAAGATCTTCTGAAGTTGCAATGGGAGTTGGGTCAGGATGGAGTCGAGGCGGCGCTGGAAAAGTCGCGGCGCGGCGCTCACCTCTGGATTTTTGCCGACAAGCCATTGCTCGCAAGGCACTGCCGAATCTACATCTACAACCTGGCGCTTCGCTTGAAAGTGCCGGTAAAGGGCGGCTCTGGTCTGGCGGAAGGAATCGAAGTATTTCCGCGTCAGGATGAACTCGGCCCTGACCAGTTCGGCAGCGCGATTCGGGGGCCGTTCGGAATCCATCGTACTACGGACAGGCGGTACTGGTTTTACGGGGCCGACTACCGGCTCGAAGCACAACTCGACTACCTGGAACGGCTGCGAAAGATCACGGAAAACGAAATTGGGCAGTTCGTCGACGGACTCGAAATGCCGGAAGAGTTTCGTCCGAAGCCGAGAGTTGAGTTGACGTCTTGCGATCTGGGGACGCGCCCACAATTTCGCATTCTCGATCACATTCGGCCAACGTCTAAGCGTGGCGGGAACTACTGGGCGCGTTGTCCCTCATGCGCGGACCATGGACGTGATCGCAGCGGCGACAATTTGGCCATTTCAGTTTCGGATTCGCGCAAGTACAAGTGCTGGGCGGGATGTACGAAAGAAATGATTCGCACTGCCTTAGGTCACCCGATTCGAGTCAGGAGGTCAGTTGAATATGGAATCTCAACTCACGACGCACCATAAGCGAGTGGAGACCGATGTCCTGGCACGACAGGGGCTGCGGCTCCCAGCGATCACGTTGAAGCGTTTGCGGACTGCCGGCATCTACTGCCAGCCTTCGGCGTCAATCGAGCATCAGCACCTGGCAAAGAAGTATGTGCTTCGTGGAGTCGAATCAGGCGGAGCGGTCGCGGAGGTCGGCGCGTATGCGAGCTTCGTAGACGAACAAGGCAATGCATTGCCCTGGCTTCAGCGTGTGGACAGCATTGGGGTAAACGGCGTGCATGCGATCGTCGTCGCGCCGGTGCTGGTCCGGGTGCAAATGCTTCGGATCGAGCGGACCTACGATCTGCTCATTACCCGTCACCGTTTGGCAAAATCGGGGGATAGCGAGAGGCCACGCCTGGAAAGCTCGGTCCTCTTTTATGGTCGCAGGGGCAGTCTGGAGATGGAGTTGTGGGGACAGGACGCCGCGTACCGCGGCACCGTCTGTCCGGTTTTCTACACTCGGGCGGGGGAACGTGTGGTGCTGCCAAACGACTTCCAAGATGCTGCCACCCGAATCACATCTGCCGTGTGCTGCCTCGGCTGCCGTCATTGTCATTTGCTCGGACCTAAGCCGATTTCCTTTAACGGGTTGGAGCATCGCAGCACCCTTGATGTAACCGACGAGCGGAGCGCGGATGTCAATGCAATTGCTGGCAGAGCGATGTGAAGGGCCTTGAAATGTGCAAGAGCGCGGGACCGGTTGATCTACCAAGCATTGACGAAGTTTTTGCCGACCCAGCGGCTTCTTTCTGGCTTAAAACAGCACTTCGCTCCGCCTTGTGTCGGGACCCTGTAGATGCCGCCCGCGACTCGGAGATCCTGGCGCAACTGCTGGGACAGAGATGTGACGCGATCCTTTCTGCGGGTTAACTCGGGCACCTATGTGCCTTTTGTTTCAGCTCAGGTTCAAGACGAATCCACAAGCCTTTTGCGCTTTATAATGTCCCGCCCAAAATTCCTGTACCTCTCGTGGCCGCACAACCAGGAACCGTCCAGGTCAACAGGAGAGAGAGGTGAATATGCCTGATGCCACACCCGGAAATCGGGGACGGAGTAGACAAACAGTTCCCCGCATCGGACGAGAAGAGGCGGCGCGGATCTTTGCACAGTGTGAGCAACTCCTGGACGGCTCTACTGTATTCGTGGAGAATCTGCGGCAAATGGGCTTCGCTCGCTTCCTGGCGCCACTGAACGAGCAGGTCCTTGAGCTGGCGGTGCAACCGGACGCATGGGGCGAGCGGACCAGGGCTCGTCTAATCTCTTACGTCTTTGCTGGCCTCAGAGGGTCTCCTGTGGAATCTGCGCCCGTAGAGGAAATCTTGCAAGTCTCGAATGTTGTCGTGCCCTGCTTTCTCCTCGAGTTGGGGCGGCGAAGACGGCACATCGGGATTGAGTTTCCTGACAATCCCTGCGATTCGGGCGCACGTTTTGAGTTCCGAGTCGGGCCGTCGCGTCCGGTCCATTCCATCAACCGTCAGCATTTTGTCCGGCTGGTCGCCGAGGCTGGCGAGGAACTAGTGGGCCTCTGTTATTTCGGAGACCAGCAGAGTCGGGAGTGCATTGAATCCCGGCTAACACCCGGCCCAACGAGCAATTCGTAAGCTCGGGCCGTGCGCCGTTCATCTTCTGCTTCCAAATCGAAACATAAGAGCACCTCTTCGAAATTCGTTGTGCCTGCCAAGCGAACGGGTTCTGTCCTTCTAGCAATTACGGAGTGGTGAAAGCTACCCGATCGCCGCCCGACGGATTGTCCCGCGAGTGATTGACGCTGGAAGTCGCTGGAGACGCGAAATCCCGGCTTGAGAAAGCCGTTCAGCGCAGTCACTCGCCGAACAATCCCAAGCCGGGATGCTAGATCAGCCCAGACTCCTTGACCGAAGGAGATTCCAGATGAATTCCATTCCTAGCCAAGTGGAGAGTGGTTTGCCTTCCGCAGCTTCGCCACCGAACGTTCCACGACCTGGTCCAAAGCACGAGCAACTGAACGAAGCTTTGCAGGCATTGGCAATTCCGTTTGATTTGGTCGTTATCCAGTGGCGGGTCACCGAATCGAGCGATGACGGAACGCGTGGGCTGATGCTTCCGTACGCCGACCCACGTGCTTACAGCGATCGGCTCAATGACGTGTTTACTCCCGCCGGCTGGAGCCGCAAATACACTGTACAGGCCAGTGCTCCCGTTCAGCGCGCTAGACGGGGCCCGGCCGCGAAAATCTTGGTTACATGCGAAGTGACCATTGCATGCATTGGCACAAACTCCGGCACTGGAGAGGAATGGTCGGACAAAGAGAATGCTTTGACGGCTGCAGAGGCTCAGGCCTTTAAACGCGCTCTGTCTTGTTTTGGACTTGGACGCTATCTATACGACGTCGATGGGGAATGGGTCGAGTTGGGCGAGCACGCCGTACCGACCAGGATCCCGAAGTTGCCGCGGTGGGCGACACCGAACGGCTGGCTGGCCGGGCTCCGGCCGAAGCCCAAGCGAAACCGTCACGCGCTCGTTCGGGCCAACGGGCACGCCAATAATGCCGGTCACACCGGTCCAGGGACGAACGGCCATCGCCAAACGCTGATTGCCGCGATCGAAGCCACGGAGAACAAGATTGGCAAGCGCCTCTATCGCAGCTTGCTCAAGAATGTTGCCCGGGTCTGGAGTCCCCAACAGATTCAAGAGACCGCTGCACTGAAGAAGGTTTTGGCACACATGCAGGGCGCGGAGCGAGGCATGGCGCGTTTAGAGGCGGCCCAGGCAAGACTCGCACCGGAAACGGTCCAGAGAGTCATTTCCTCGTTGAATGCGCCACTAGCGAAGCTCGAGGATCTTCAGGCTCTGCACACTCTAGTAGTGGCTCTTGAGAAAGAAGTCGAATCGCAGACCCAGCCATAGATTCCCGGGAGGGAACAGAACCTTTGGAAGAACTCGCAGAAGGAGGAATTGAGCATGACGGACATCGAAGGCGCGAACTCCGATTCCTTATCTCCCGAAGAGGCCCAAGCCAAAGGCACCATCCTCGCGGAATGCGAGAACCTGGCTGCGGCGGCCGTCACCTTCGTTGCCGTTCACTTTGACGGTTACGGAGACAGCGGCGTCACCGACGAAGTGCGGTGCTTTGATTCGGAATACTATGCCTACGAAGAACACGAGCCGGTTGCCCACGACGCAGCTTACTTGCAGGAGCACTTCGAAACCTTAGTCCCGATGGGGTATGAAAACGATTGCGGGGGCTTCGGCGACGTGGTCCTCGACGTCGCCGCGCGCAAGATCACGATTGAGCGCAACGACCGTTTTGAGGATTACACGACCAGCACATATGAGATCTAGCTATGGCACACCCCGTTGAACACGCACGGAACAGCCTCAAGAGATTCGGCGGCAAAGCCGAGGACTACCTCGCGATCCACCATTGGTTTGACGAGTCGAAGGCGTTTTTCGCCGACTTCCGCCACCGCGCCCTCCGTCATCACGCCGAAGGGATTTTCCTCGCCGAAAGCATCTTTGGTATTACCATCCACAACGATGACGGAGTCGAGATTCCAGTCCGCTACATTGGGGAACAACATGTGAGGGAGGACCTGGGGCGAATTCCCACAGCACAAGATTGGCTTTCGCAAATCAAGCCTGAACGCTGGATGTATGGCCAGCGTTTCGTTCAGGATGACACGAACCTTCACCGCTGACAAATTCCGTTTCGCCCCGGAAGTTTTTATCTGAGCTGTCCGCCGCGGCTAGCCGCCTGGTCGGACCAGGTCTCAACAGTGCCCCGTCCATCAAGGTTGGCGACGTGTGCGGATTGGTTGCTAACAACAGCCGCAAGCCTTGCCGCGCATAGCCTTCCGAGCCTCGACCACGATCAGCGGAGTGATTACCAATGCTGCAACCGGGTCTGCCCATGCAATGTGCCAGATTGCATGAACCGCGAGACCCATAAGAGCAATGATTGCGAGGTAAGCGCACAAAGCAGATTCGGCACCGTCGGCTCGTAGAGCAGCACTGCCTGTCAGAACGGATAGACGCCGTTTCTCCTTGGCAAGGGCCGGCATGATAAGCGCTGCGCTCAGCTAAGACCGCCATCCCCAAATCGCTAGGTCTTGGTTCACCGTACCCGAGCAGAGACATCACCGAAGCCAATACCACATACACAGCCAGCACTGCAAGCAGACCGCCCGCAATATGCGCAGCACGTTGCTCAGCGTGCTCCGATGCAAGTGTACGAAAGCGCCACAGCACAATCGCCGCTGACATCAATTCGATGGCGCTGTCTCCCCCAAAGCCGGCTAGAACGGGGCTGTGGGCCGTCCACGCCGCCCACAGCGACAAGGCAGCTTCGACGCTCATCCAGGCGATAGTAAACATTTGAATCCGCCGAATGTGTTTCAGGACAGCTTCGGTCGGGATTTGAACTATTGACGCCACAGAATTGATTATGCCACCCGCCCTGGCCGGTTGCTGGCGTCAGCTCCTGCCATGGCGAGAGATCGATCGCTTGAGGCAGAGCGTTTGTAATTGACCCCCTCTGCAAGCGCGGGTTTTGGAACACAGCAGCAGCAAAGGAGGATCAGTATGATCGAGAACAGTCCTCCGGGTCCTCCCGATCTTGCCCGTTCTCTAGTGATTCNCTCGCCCGTTGCGCTCTATGTCTCCGGTGAACTCATTTTTGAGCTCTATGACGGAGGACAGCCGTGCCGTCGATTTTCGATCCTCTGGGAGAGGTTCGTTCCAGGGAAGGACAACGAACCAGAGACAGCCGCGCAAAGTTCTCCAACGGGCTCGCGCACACACCAAGATTAGTACCTGCGTTCCATAATCCGCCCGCCTTCCACCTGATCGCCAACTGATGAGAAATGAGGATGGCCATGAGAATTCGTGTGACCACGAGGGCCGACTTGTTTGAGGAACGGAAACAACAACACATCGCGCGCGGCTACCGAATTGAAGATGAGCGCCCGATCCCTGTGAACGGTTTCTGCTCGTTCATCGCCGTGAGCGAGATATCCGATTCCGATGGAATTAGCGACTTCGTGGCGCGGGCGCTCAACGGGGTGGCGAGATGAGACCACATGGAAAAACCAAGCTGGGATTTTTCCCGTTGCCCGTACCGGAAGCCGCGCGGATGAAGAATTGCCTTGCCTTCGCATCGGAGTTCTCGGCACTCGATCCCTGCGTGGGAGATGGCGTGGCGTTCACTCACTTGCTGCATGGCGTAACCGCTCATCGCTATGGCATCGAGATCGACGCCAATCGGGCCGAACAAGCACGCGCCTTGGGAATCGAGACTCTGCAGGCTAACGTCATGGACGTGCGGTGCCAAGCGGAAGCTGTGTCCCTGCTCTATCTGAATCCACCGTACGATTGGGAATCCGGGGAGAGCAACAATCAGCGATTGGAATTGGTCTTCCTCGAACATAGCTATCGTTGGCTCAAAGCTGGTGGTGTGCTCCTATTCGTGATTCCTCAGATGCGGTTGGAGAAATGCGCGAGGCTGCTGACCGAACATTTTACCGATTTGCGAGTGTTCCGACTCACCGAGGCGGCTTGCCTGCAATACAAACAAATCGTAGTCCTTGCGACCCGTCGCAAACGACATGCCCGGGTCACTGATGCGGCATTGTTGGATGGAGTCCGATGCCTGGAAGCGCTGGCCACGAAAGCCGAGATTGAGCCTCTGAGGGCCGTTCCTGAGGTCCGTTACGGAGTTCCTGCCTCCGATCCGGCGGTACTGACCAACATGGGCATCCCCCTGGACGGAGTGGAGGACTTGTTGCTGGAATCCGCCGCTTATCGTCAAGCCGGACGCGTGCTACTGCCCAAGCTGAATGACGTCAAAGGCCGCCCGCTCACACCACTGCATGGTGGGCATGTCGGATTGCTCTGCACCGCCGGAATGCTGAATGGAGTATTCGGCGAAGGCGAGGCCCGGCATATTGCGCACTGGCGCTCGGTGAAATTCACCGACCATTGGGAAGAAGAGGAAGAGGACGGAACCAAGATCCTGCACGACCGGGAAAGGTTCTCGCATGAGTTGACCCTTGTCTTTGCCAATGGAAAGACTCAGGTTCTCACTCACGAGAAGAAAGAGGCAGAATGAAAAATGCCCACCTTCGATTCGGCTGGCTGACCTACGTGAAGAGCACAGAGAAGACGACCACCAGCATCAAGCTCCGGCTCGACCGCTTCATCGGCGAGGTATTGCCGGATCCACCACGGCAAGCCAAAGCTCACCTCATATCCGTGATTGGAGGGGACACGCAGATTGCGGCCGTCAGCGCGGCGATCTCGCTGGGAGACAGGTTCATGGTGGAAGGGGCGGGCGTGCAGCCGATTCGGGTCTGTCTCGAGCGGAACGCGCAGTGTTTCAAAGGCTCGGTACAGCTTGCCGGGCGTAAAAAACCCCTGCGTCACCTAATCGCGCTGTCGGAGGAGTTCGCTTCGAGCAGCATATCCGCGAGTTCAGGAAGGACTCTGCTGGCAAGCTCGGAAAACGGATTCATCTGGGCCTCCGTCGCCCATACTCACGGAATCCCCGGAATCCCAGAGTGGGCTGACTGGTTCGCGGGCGAACTCGAAACGCATCGGGCGATCATGCCAGCGCTCGGCATCGGATGTGATCCAGTGGTTATCAAAGGTCAAAAAGAACAGTTCCTCGACTGGCTTAGCTGGGGAATCGAAAGTGAAGCGATTCGATTCCCCGCCTCCACAGGTTCGATCCGCTGGCCGGGCTTCAATCTCGCAGACCTCTTCCCGCAGACGAAGTAACTCTTAGTTTGTGGGTTTTTACTGGGTACAAGCCGACTTCGTGGTACCAACCCGATTAGGGCGGAGGTCAAGTTCCGCTGCAAACGCGAGCATCGCGTTTGGCCCTGCTCAAGGACTTGTTGAAGTGCTGCTCCCCCTTCTGAGATGAACGGCTCGCATCAAGCTTCTGCGGCTGGCGGAACCGCCTCGGCTGCGCCAAAGCTGCGAAACAGAGCCACAACGCGATCGGAGGCATCTGGTGCGTAGAACATCTCTGTGTTCACCATCGTGTCTTCCGTCATGTGCCGCATGCGGGCAAACATCTCGGCTTCGTACGCCGCGATCGCGTCAGAGGATGTGTCTTGGCTGAGAAGGAGCCGTGACAGCACCAGGGCGTCGAGCATCGCCATGTTTACGCCCTCGCCTGCGTACGGCGGCATCACATGCGCTGCATCGCCGATCAACGTGACGTTGCGCTTCGGCTCCCAATGCTGATCTGTCGGGCAAACGAGTAGTGGGCGCCAGACCATAGACGCGGCTTCCTTGAAAAGAGGATCCCATATCTCGCTCCACCCCTGGAAGTTGGCGTGGAACCATGCCACTCGCTGGTCCGGGCCGCTTGCCTCTTCGAAGCCACGCCTCGCGGAGTCGCCACGGGTCTTCACTCCTGCGTAGAGCAGCACGCTGCCGTCAGGCTTGGTACCCATGCCGATGGTTCTTTCGCCTCCCAGAGCGATCAGTGCTGATCCGCCGAGAAGATCCCACAACTCAGGGATCATCTGCTTTGCTCCAGGAACGAGACCCTCTACGAGCGACACCCCGACGTACTCTGGCCGAATCGGAGTGACCAGCTCACGCAAGCGGGAGTTCGCCCCGTCGCAGCCGACCGCGATATCGGCCAGTGCAATCTGTCCGCTCGCAAAACGTAACAAGACCTGCTCGCCCTGCAACTCTGCAGACTCGAGCTTGCAGTCCCACTGCACGGTGTTGGGTTGAAGCGAATCGAGCAGAAGATCGCGCAATGGACCACGCTCGATCTCAGGACGTTTCCCGGCCCCGGACATCCGGCGGGAATGATCGTGGAGAACCGTTCCCTTGGCATCGGTAAGGCGAAGACGATCAAGATCCGGCCGGTGATTGGCCCAGAACGCATCTATCAGGCCGGCAGCTTCCAGTGCCGCTAGTCCGGAGTTTTCATGGAGGTCTAATGCGCTGCCCTGGACTCGCGCGCTGCGGCTCTGATCACGCTCATACACGGAAACCTGCGCACCGCTTTGCTGCAGTAGCCGGGCCAGCGTGAGTCCGCCTGGCCCCCCGCCGACAATGGCGATCCTCTTTCCAACAATGGCACTCATACACACCTTTCGGGTCGTTCAACACCTGCTTGAAATCCTACCCGCTCCCCATCACTTCTCATAGGCCGACTTATCATTATCAATCCGCATTTCTCAACCTTGGATAACTTCCGCATTGCCGACCAACCATCCAGAATCGCTCCTATACGCTCAGAACTCCACCCGCGCCTGGAAGGCGATCATCCGTGGACTGCTATCGCCACCCAAACCGACGCCTAGCAGGCCGGTCGGCGGAGAGGTTGTGTACGTGAGCGCTCCAAATCCACTTTGCGTGGAAGGATTTGCTGGAATTCCGGCCTGAACCATGTTTGGAAGCGCAAAATTCGGATGGTTGAAAACATTAAAGAACTGCCCTTCAAACCGCAGCTTCACGTGCTCAGTCAGAGCAAAGAATTTTGTCAGGTAGAAGTCGCTCCAGAGAAAATCAGGACCGCGCAGGGCGTTACGGCCGAGGTTTCCGAATTGGCAATTCTGCGCACTGTCGCCGCCATAGCACTGTTTGGTACTCGGATCGACCGCCGATACAAATGCGTTCGGATTAAGCCACTGAATCGTTCCCGCTTGTGTTACGCCCGGAATCGGATGATGCTCATACAGCGAAACACCAGGAACGACACTGGCGAACTGCGGTCCGCTGCCCTGCACGATGCCGTTTCCGTTTGCTGAATAAGGCGTGCTCAGCACCGAGAACGGAACTCCGCTGTGCCAAAAAGCTGTTCCAGAAATCTGCCAGCCGTTGAGCGCATAGCCCAGCGAGTGACTGCGCACCTTTAACGGCAACTGATAAACATATTGCGCGTTGAGGTTGTGCCGGATGTCGTAGTCGCAAGGACCGTAATCTCGGGCCAGATCTCCCGGGAGAGGCGAGAGAATTCCTCCTGCGGAAAACGAAAGAAAACCTCCGTTCGAGACTGTATCCATACAACGGCTCCAGTTGTAATTGACCTGCCCTTGCAGACCGTGTCCGAGGCGCTTCATCGCGGTTAATTGAAGGCCGTTGTAGTGACTGTTCGCGCCGGTCGAGAACTGCGTTACTGCTCCGAATCGTGCATCGGTCGGCTGCATGTAGGGGAACGGCGCAAAACAGCCTTGACATACAGTCTGGTAACCGTTCACTTGTGTTGAGTACGGCTGGTTTACGGCGCGGGTGCCAACGTACTGCGCTTGCAAACTGGCCGTAGTTCCGAATTGATGTTCCATTCCCAGGCTCCATTCCATGAAGTAAGGTGCGTGAAGTTTGCCATCCGGGACGGCCGTGATCGCAACCGGTGGGATACAGCTTCCGGGACTTGACTGTGGAGACGCGCACGACAGCTGTCCCTGGGGAAATCCCAACGTAAAAATCTGATTGGCGACTACGGTTGCGTCGACGGCACTGTTCGGTACTCCGGGCGCGATCGCCGCACCGCCTACGGTGCCGAGGAGACCTCCCTGAAACGTTTTATCGTAGGGGGGATTGGTGCCGATCAGGTCGGCAACACTGCCGGGCAAAATATCGCTGAAAATTCCAAAGCCCGTCCGAAGCACGGATTTTGGCTTGAACTGCCACGCAATCGCCGTTCTTGGTTGCAGAATGGCCAGCGGCGTAGACGAAAACAGATTGCCGAGATGAGTTTGAATCGCCTGATTCAGGGGTTGATTGACATCATGCGAGATGGAACTGAAGGAACTGCGAAGACGGCCGATCTGATCGTGAGGATTCAGGGGATTGGAATTAAATGTGTCGCGCAGGCCGAACGTCGAGGTTAGGGTGCGAGTCACTTTCCAGGTATCTTGCGCGTAGACATCGAGATTCAGAAAGTTAAACGGCTCATTTGCGTTTGAAGGGAATGTCTCAGACGCGGTATTGGCTACTCCAGAGATGAATTGCTGCAAGTTCGCGTAGGTCACAGTCGGAACCGTGCCTTCTCCGAAGTCATAGTCATTCAAGCGGAAGATACGGGTATTGGTTCCAAACCGCAGTTCATGAGCGCCGCGGCTCCAGGCGAGATTGTCGTTGATGAAAAACCGCGACGCGCGCCTCCCTTGAATCCAGGTGTTGTCCAGCCCTCCCATTGGCGTGAAGGCATTCGCGCCCGTGCCCTGCAACACGATCGGAAACGCCGAAAGTGTTTGCTGCAGGTTGCTTGGCCCGAACAGGCTTTCATACCAGGAAAATGCGGGATTGAAGTAGTTGACCAGGTTCTGCGAGAAGACGTGCGTGTGTCCGGCGGCGAAAGAATAGAGGGGCTGCGGCGAAAACGCATCGAACACCGGATTGATAGGGTCGGTCCACGCGGCTTGCAGACCGGTGTCCGACTGAAAACGAAACCACGCCGTGTCTTTTTCATTGATGTTGTAGTCGACGCGGACCGTCTGCACCTGTTCGTGGTCATCGCTGGAATGTGAGACGCTCTGCCGGTTCGCGCAGCCATCCCCGGCAGCTCCGAGTGGGCATCCAAGTATCGCGGTCGGTGTGCCGCTGGTGCTTCCGTATAGCGAAAACATCTGCTGATAGAACGGGACCGAGGCAGAAGGAAGTTGCTGCAGCACGTATTGCTGGAATGTAAGGGTGGGAACAATCGTGGGCGTCACGATGGGTAGCGCGATTCGCACCCACTCGCTGTCGAAGAAGAAAAAGAGCTTGTCCTGCGCAATCGGCCCGCCAAGACTTCCTCCGAAGTGATTCACGGTTGATCTGGGCTTGTGGTTCCCCGGCGTCGCATTGGTGAAGTAGTCGGCGGCATTCAGTAACGAGCCATTCCACAGCTCATAAAGATTTCCGTGAAACTGATTCGTGCCGGATTTGGTGACATAGTCTACCTGTGATGCTCCATACCGTCCTTGATCCACGGAATAGGAAAGTGTGTTGACGGTCACTTCCGAAATCGAATTCAATCCCAACACGAGGTTGGTAGAGAGGCCGCTGTTGAGATTGGTGAGCGGGTCGTTCGTTTCCAGCCCGTCCACGATGTAGCCATTGGAGAGAGCGGGAAGCCCGTTGAACTCCACGTTGCCGTAGCCGTTGCTGCTGCCAACAAAATCGTTGCTGCTTCCCGCCGTATTGATCAGGGCCCCAGGCGCAAATTGCAGAGGATAGGTCAGGTCACCTCCTGGATTCGGCAGATCCTCCAGTGCTGGAGCAGTCAGGGTCGTGGATGTGTTGGCGTTCTCCGGATTGATGATGGGGGCTTCGCTGCTTACTTCAACTGCCTCATTGGACCGCGCCACCTTGAGCGTGAAATCCACAGTTTGCTTCTGGCCCAGGCCTGAAATCACGTTGTCATTTTGCCCCGGATCGAAGCCCTGTGCTTCCGCCCTAACCGCATAAGTGCCTGGCTTCAGCTGCAGAAAGTTGAACCGTCCTGCGTCATCGCTCCGGGCAGAGCGCTTCAGGCTGGTCTCGAGATTCGTGATCGTCACAGTGGCGCCCGGCACAACCGCGCCGGTTGTGTCTCGCACTTGGCCAACAATGGCACTGGTGGTTTCCCCTTGCGCCAGCGCATTCGCCGGCAGAAGACACGCCACCGCCAAAACAAGAAAAGTAAAGTTCGCTCCCCGCGCCATGGATACCCCACTGAGTTGTCCCGGAGGCAAGATGTCCCTTGATCGATCTATTAATCAGGGATTATTCTTTGTAGTTAACCACAGTTAATAGAAACAGGCAAGAAAGAAAGCGAAGGGGAAGCACATGGCGCCTTTCACGCGACCAGACACCGTTGTTGCTAGAAAACGCGGTGCCTGCCGACTCCCAAGGAACATCACCCGTTCTGTAGGGGGATGACTTGAAACCCGAGCTGAGCTGCTTGCCTTCGGAGCCGAAATTGTGCGCGTTTTAGAGCTTCTTCGTCGCAGCGGTGAAAGACACTCTCGTCGTAAGCTTCCCTCGTGCCAAGCAGGTGATACACAATGCGTGCGAGTTTGTGAGCGGTGGCGGTGATTGCCTGGGGCTTGCCGAGTTTCCGAGTGATGCGCCGAAAGAACTCGCCGAGATAATCTTTTGCATGATGCAGCGAGTTGGCCGCCATTCGTAGCGCCGTGGCAACGCGGCTCCTGACGCGGCGACTCTTGGTATAGAGCACCTTGCCACCGCTGATCTTGTTCTCAGGACAGAGTCCCAACCAGGATGCAAAGGCGGAAGCATTGCGAAACCGGGACACATCTGTGCCGATCTCGCAGAGGATGGTTTTGGAAAAGCGGACAAAACGCCGGTAGAACGGATGCCAGGAGAAATGGTATCCGCTCTCATGGACGCGCGAAGTTCCCCGGTGTCGACCACGATGACTCCCTCATCATGCTCGATGACCCAGGCGTAAATCGGCAGCCACTCCGACCAGTCTTCGTCAAATAGTATGTGCGCTCACATAGAATGGTTGGCGCGTCTCTTTCATCCCCATTTGGTTAGCACTTGCTAACCTAATCGGTCAAGCCGTATTCTCGCGGATTCTGAGAACTGCTCGATGGACAAAATCAGGCCAAGGTCACTCAGCCAGAATTGGTTTGCTAGCTCTTCGAGGGAGCAGTAACGCTAAACGGGCCTGTAGGAAGTGATCTCCGCACTAGACATTAAATTCTGGGTAGATTGCGAGCAACCAAAAGTCAAGAACATGGTGGGGCGCCTGACGTCGTGACCGGCCGGTAACGTGAGGGTAATCTCCGCACTTTCTCTGCGTTTTTCTTTTCTTTTCTTCTTTTTCCCTTCCATGAGCAGGCGCTGTGACGTTAACCGAAGTGTTTGGTTTTGGGCTTCGATTGTGTGCCTTCGTTTTCTAGCGGAGAGGTTGTCAGCAAACGGGCAAGGGTTCAGTCAAGGTCGATCAAATGCGAGCCGAACGGCAACCTTGACGGGTTCCTTGCCCGTTTGCAAGATTTGCTCCGAAAAACGAAGGCGCGAAGAGCGGGCACTAGTTGTGACAGCGCCGGGGCTTGGGAAGATTTGCGATGGCTTCCCGCCCTGACTGGTTTATTGTTCTGTGATGAATCTTTCAGTTACGTACCTGCCAGCGGTTGTTGCTCGCTTTCCGCCGGCAGAGGTCGCGTCAAAGATCGCGGTTTCATTGGGTATTGGACTGCTGGTGGGAATCGAAAGAGAGTGGTCGAACAAAGACCTCGGTGCGCGAACATTCGCTCTTACAGCACTCTTAGGGACTGCGGGAACGCTGTTCGGGCCGGGGATGGCTATCGCCTCCTTAGTCGGCGTCCTCCTGATAGTGGTTGCGGCCAATGCGCGCAGTATTTTGGTTGATCGATCCCTAGAAGCAACGACTTCAACTGCATTGTTGGTCATCTTCGTGTTAGGCGGGCTCGCCGGGCAGGGCCATTTGTTCACACCCGTTGCGGCGGCGATTTTGATGACGTTGCTGCTCGCCTGGAAAGGGGAGCTGCGACGATTCGCGGGAGGGCTGACGCCAGAGGAGATTCGGAGTGCGGTTCTACTAGGATTGATAGGACTCGTAGTCTATCCGGTGTTGCCGGATCGGTTCATTGACCGGTGGGAGTTGATCAATCCGCGGCAAGCTTGGATCAGCGTCATTATTATTGCTGGCATCGGATTCGCGAATTATGTTTTGCTGAAAATGTATGGTGCTCGTGGCGTGTACGTAAGTGGTTTCCTTGGGGGATTTGTAAACAGTAGTGCGGCTGCGCTGGAACTGGCAAGACCGGTTGGGCAAGGTGTTGGGCCCGGCGTTGCACTTTCAGCCTTGCTGCTCACGATCGTAGCGATGTTTGTACGCAACCTGCTAATTCTTGCCCTCTTGTCTCCCGCGGCTGTACTGACTGCAGCTGGCCCTCTTTTGGGCATGTCGATCGTGGCGCTGATCTTTGTTCGGACGGCAAGCAAGCACGATGTTGCCGGAGTTACGGACCTTCATTTGGAACTGCCGGTTTCTCTGCGACGTGTGCTGAGCTTTGCGGCGCTGTTCTTGGTAATTCAGATTCTCTCGACATTGGGCCAGCGTTATTTGGGAAAAATGGGCTTCCTGGCGATTAGCGTTTTGGGGGGGCTAGTGAGCAGCGCTAGCACGTCTGCCGCAGCAGCAAATATGGTCGGTCATCAACAGATGCATGCAGCAGTGGCGTCGGAAGGCGTGGTGCTGGCATCGGTGGCCAGCGCGCTTATTAATCTCCCCATTCTGTATCGCAGTGTGAAGAATCCAGCGCTCTTGAAGCGGTTAAGCGTCTTTACTGCGATCGTGGCTGCAGTCGGCGTCGCTTTGCTTGTCTTGCAGGAATATTTGAAAAGGTAGGAGCGCTGCAGATGGGAACGAAGTTCACCATGGCGTGCGATTATTCGTGGCAATGGGCAGAGCTTCGCAGAGTACACAAACGGTTTCGACGTGCTGTACTTGCTGCGGTGGCGGTGTTGGGGCTCACCTTTGTTACCGAGTTTGAGCCGCGCGCACTTTCAAGAGTGACTGCTTTAGCCCTGCTAGTCGCGTGGATTTTCTTTGTGCTGAAGATTTTCAAAGTGTACTCTGAGCGCACGTATTGGTTGTGTCCGCGATGTGGCGAGCCCTTTCATTACGTCGTTGGCTGGTTAGTAGATTGAACAACCCATTCACTCGGCGCTGTGTCCATTGTGGGCTGCGGAAGTGGGCGGAGGACGGCAAGAAGAATGGCCCAGACCGGCCTAGAGAATAAGAGAATGTGCGTCCAATGTTTACACCGCTTCCTTCTGACGTTGGCGAGCGTTTTCGTCGTCACGGGTTCAGCTCAAACGACAGATACCCAGCCAAGCCACCTCAAAACCGTATGGGTCATAGTGATGGAGAATCAGAACTGGGCCACAATTAAGGGTAGCAAATCTGCCCCCTATATCAATGAGACGCTACTACCGATGGCGTCCCATGCCGAACAATACTTCAATCCCCCGAACGTCCATCCAAGTTTGCCCAATTACGTTTGGATCGAGGCCGGAACCGATTTCGGTATTCGTGACGACTTTCCGCCCATCGCTCACAGCGAGTCTTCGGGCCAGCATCTAGTGGCGCTTCTTAGGAACGCGCCAGGTGGCGAAATTGAATGGAGGGCCTACGAGGAAGACATTTCTGGAGCCGACTGTCCACTCTCAAATCGGTATCCCTATGTGGTTAGGCACAACCCGTTTGTTTATTTCGATGATGTGACAGACCGAAAAAAAAGCAGCTCGAAGTATTGCATTCAACACGTGCGCCCTTTCAGCGAGTTGGCAGAGGATCTGAAAAATGAACCTGTTGCTCGGTACAACTTCATTACCCCGAACATCTGTAACGATATGCACGACAGTTGTGCTCCGCTACGCGACCGAATCAAACAAGGGGACACCTGGCTGTCGAAATATTTGCCCCCAATCCTGAATTCCAAGGCGTATCGGGACGGCGGAGTCGTTTTCATCACATGGGATGAAGCGGAAAAGGCCGATGGCCCGATCGGGATGATTGTCCTGTCGCCTCTTGCCAAGGGGCACGGCTACGAAAATTCAGTTCGATATGATCACGGTTCAGCCCTCCGAACATTCGAGGAAATATTAGGAGTTACTCCTTATCTCGGGGAAGCCGCGAACCAGACCGATCTAAGAGACTTATTTTCGGTGTTTCCTTGACCCTGAACAAGGCCGGTTCGAGTTGATCCACGAAACGGGATGGTTCCCGTTATCGGAGTCGCTGTAGAAATTTCGAATCACGCGAAGTGAGCCGGAAAGCGCGATGGAATGCCCCGAATGCAGAGGTTCTGGGACCGATTCGCTTGCGATGCCTGTATCGAACTGATTGCCACGCTTCCATTCGCACTTGTTCGGCATTATCGAGGCCGGTGCACATTGGGGTTCTCAGTATCAGGTTGGTGCTCGAACATTCTCGTGCCCCAGCATTTAAGATCACTGTCCAGACCAAAACGTCCCAGTAGATATTGAGCACACTGAACCAGCAGGGAGCGGAGTTGCTTGTTGCCGGCTTTGCTGATCCGAAGTGATTGCTCGAATCGTGATCTGTTCGGTTGTTGTCTGAAAGCTTGGTTGCAGTTCGTGAATCTTCCCTAGCGTTTCATTCTTTGCCATTGGCCATCCTCCTAGCCAGCGTTCTACCATACCCCGGCGAGCGCCTTCTCATCCCATCTTTCCTTACGCTTCTTCTCGAAGGACTTCCATGCCAGACCTGTGCACAATTTACGACTACATGAGATGTCATGCGGTGCTTTTGGGCGAGCGCATTCTCGAGGAGTATCCGGCGCTCCACCAATTCGACGATGCAGTTTCCCCTCGGATTGAAGGGCTACTACGAACGCCTTTCCCTGCACAGACCATCGCCATTATGGGGGTCGCCAAACGCTGGCAGAAGGCGCGAACCGCCATGGTAGTCGCCGAATGCGGCACCGGCAAGACGCTGATCTCGCTGGGAGCCATTCATGTCCACCACCAAAGAAGTCCGTTCACGGCCTTAGCGATGGTTCCACCGCACCTGGTCGAAAAGTGGGCGCGGGAGGCGTTTCTGACATTGCCAGGAATACGCGTTTTCCTAATCGATGATCTGCGAAATGGCGGGGACGAGAACAAAGCGCACGGAGTGAACGAGGTGCGCTTGAGGCAGGGCCACATCGTGCGCGAAGGCTTGCAAACAACGTTGAGCGAGTTGCGGCTGCGCAAGGATTC